>Ga0164313_10000205_pt1 | contig 43591 bp, 37 predicted proteins | sample GuaBasSedimGuay4_FD_113735 | JGI IMG/M metagenome (GOLD analysis project Ga0164313, IMG submission 113735) | Subseafloor sediment microbial communities from Guaymas Basin, Gulf of California, Mexico - Guay4, Core 4569-4, 0-3 cm | ecosystem: Environmental > Aquatic > Marine > Hydrothermal vents...
AGGTAAGCCGGTTGATATGAAAATAACTGATATGGGTACCGATACTCACTTTCTTAAAGCTACAAAACACGTACCTACATTTACCACAACATCTATACCAATAAAACCCAATGAGAAAGCTGGAGTAGAACTACTAGCGAGAGCAATTAAGGTATTACTATCTAACAATGAAGTAGTATCTGCGTATAATAGTTTAGAACTGAAACACTTACGTAAATTTAATATTATGAAAGTAGCGGATCTACCACCAAACGCTGAAGATATGATCAGTAAATCTCCCTTTGACACCGAAACATCCACACAGATGCTAGAGTTTGCTATGGGTGGTGTTGGTCCTGAGTTTAACTTTGAAGGTGATTTGATAGACTGGGTAAGATCACAGGCTAAGGGTGGTAATTTGAAATGGATGGGTAAGTGGACTGGTAAGTTCATGGGAAATGCTTCTCAACTCAATCCAAAAAAGGAAAAAGAATTATCACCTAAAGAGAAGGATGATATTCGCAAAAAAGAATTAGTAAATTCGTTTGTAGGTAAACACATAAACGAAGATAAAACTCACATAGGTACAATTTATCAAATATTAGAATTTGAACCATCAGACGGTAGCGATGGTATAGAGGATGCATCTTCTACATATATAGGTGGTTTGATATATGAAATGTCATCTATCGACGGAGAAGAAAGATACATATCACTAGAAGAATTGCACAATATATATAACTCTATTAACGCTACTCTATCAAAAACAGACGAGCTACCACAATTTCCTACAAATAGAGAATACGAGCATTTACCATATTCTACCGAGATATTTCCTATTAAACCAGAAACTATGGGAAGACATAATGTTTCTGGTAAGGGTATTCAATTTTCGATATTACTTAAACCAAATGACATGGGTGCATCTGAGGATTTTATGTCCGTATATGAAGCAGCCCTACCTCATGTAGGACCACATTACGATGCTATAGGGTTTTCAAGAATACAACCAATTAAAAGAGTAGACGTAGATGCTGCATCTAATGTAGACACGGTTTCAATAGTATGGATTATTACTGAGATGCAATCTGATCTATTTCAAAAATACGGATCAGAGATAACTAACATAAGAGAAAGCTTAGAAGACAACGGAAAAGATCCCAACCTTGCAAACGGTTTTAGATCGATTATTAGACACTGGGCTTTTAATTTATTGAATGTTATTATAACTAAAGCATTTGCTGCTGGTGTTGATGAGATATGGATGCCTCCTGCTGCAGAAGTTGAGGAAAAGACAAACTCAAGCTCTAACTGGGCTCCATCTTATGATGTTCCAGCTAAAGCATTTGGATTTAAGTTAGAGAGAGTATCGAAAGCTATGAAGATTGATAAAGGATCTAGTTATAGTCACGAGACAGATCAATTTTACGTACTAAGAGTTCACGGAGAGGATAAAATGAGTTCATTAAAGAAATTAGCTGTTATAGATCAAGGCGTGCTTAATAAGTATGTAAATGATATAGTCCATCATACAAGGTGGATTATAGAAAATAACAAACCTAAGTTTGAGGAAGTAAACGCATATGTAACCGATGAGATGATAGCACAGTTTGCCTGGAAAACATTTTTTGGTGAATATGGAATCCCTGAAGAGCATGCAAATGATCCAGAAGTTACTAATGCGTTAAAGGCCGCGGTTAAGGAAGAATTAGGATTTGATATACACAATGGTCCACACATTGATTGGCTTCACTGGTATCAGAAAGCAATCGATGATGTTAACTTCTTTATTAAAAACCAGAAAGAGATTACACCAGATCTCAATGCTAGTGACGAAGAGCTAGCTAGAGATTGGCTAAAACTATGGCAAGAGGAAACATTACCTAACGATATTAAAAGTGCAGATTGGTATAATGATTTATTCATAGGTGGTATTGTTAGTATGCTTCAAGAAAAGGGATATGGAGATGTAGTAGGATCTACATATAACCCACCACCAGAAAGTAGGCCGGAGAGTTTGCTTAATTTTATAAATAATGATACTCCTGGTGGAGAATTGCTCGACCCTGAAGGAGAACCTATTGATCCAAGTACTATATCACCAGAAGAGAGATTGGAACTTGATGACAAAAAGGATAATATATTTAATGATTTATCTTTTGATAGTTTTATGAATCCAAGCACTGATGTAGTTCAAGAGATGACTGATGATCTTTTAGATGAATTAAACAACGCTATGAATAATAACGATGAAGAAGAAGCTAACAGAATCAGAGAACAACTTAGAGAAATAAATAGCGTAGCAGCACTTAAATTTACTAAGGCTTAATTATGTTTTGGAGAGTACCCTCAGATAATGAAACAATTTACGATAGCTCGAGCGCACAAGAGCACTATGAAAACTTACTAAGTAAGCCATTAGGTATACATCATTTAATAGAAAGAGCGTACTATAACGACTATGGAGATAGCGGAGTATCAGAAGAAGATAAGGCATATTACAATGATCGTATGTTATCTAATGCATTAAGCACCCCAGAAGATATAGAGGAGTATTTTAATGCTATTGCTACTAGTAACTATGGAGTAGGTACATACCCAAGTGTATCATTTAGAGACAAGTGGCCTGTATTTAAGGAATATTTAGATAATCATACTACTGTAAATGAATATGGAGATATTGATGTAGTTACGGATGCAGGTAAGCGAACAGGTTTAAGAAGTCTTTCAAAAGAATTAAATGAAATATATTGTCAAGTACACAGAGATGATATAAAGGAGAAATTGATAGAGGTTTCCCAAGAAACGCCTGAAGGAAACACCCTAAAAAACATAGAGCGTGGATTTTATCCAAACGAAGAAAATATAATATACTTTCTACACAATATGCTGAAATTTCCAGAATTAAATCTGGAAGAATCAAATATGTATAGACATCTGAAACTATTAACTGATGCGGCTTTATCTGAACTACTCACAATTACCTACGATGATGTAGTAATAACAGGAGCTGCTTGGGATGATGATAATCCCAACCCGATGCATTATGCAAACGTAATTAGGCGTATTACAGATACATTACAGGGAATTCATGGGTATGCAGCGCTTTATCTAAACGATAAGAATTTACCTACTCTAGTCTTTCAGCATTTATATAATTTTATTCCTCATGGAACTATGGATGCAAAAAAGAAAGAAATGTTAGATATGTGGATGAATAATTTACAATACGTGTTTGACTTCCTACAAAGAGTAATAGCATTTGATAAGACATCCTCTAAAGATGATTCTATGGATTATAATTCCGAAAGGGGTCAATTTCTTGAAAGATGGTCTCCAGATGATGAACTAGGCGGAGCACTAGATAGTGCACAGTTTCAAGATTCTATGTATCAAGATTACTTTACAGCACCGGATATACGATCAGATATTGATAAAGAGGTAATGGAATTTAGTTATGAACCACCACTTGGAATACAGAGCGCTTTACGATTGACAGCAGATCCACTGACATATACAAACAGAAGTGACTTCGATAGAGATGATAACTACACTAACCAAGCTGAATTTGTAAACTCTACCAATATAGATGGTACCGAAATGCGAGATGGTTTCTGGGGAGAAACTGATTGGAGATATTTTAATCCTACAGATGTATTTGATACTATTGATGATAGTAATGATTACGCAGCTCAGCCAGTACTAGCTAGTGCATCTAAAGATGAGGTGTTTATATACCTAAAAGCCACTAATAGTATAAGGGAACAATTTAATCACATAGCGAAACTTGAAGATGAATTACATGTAACTTTATTGTTTTTGAAGAAGTTAAAACTAAATGGACACTCACACGAGAGATTACTAAAGGAACTATCTATAGTAGCTAAGGCATATACTTCAATTACTTGTAAAAGTAATGGAGCAGCTGTATTCAACGATGAGGATAACTCGCATGTAATGCTAGTTAATGCTAAGAACATATCAAAGCTCCACAACGACCTAAAAGATGCAGTAGCTGCAGCCCATAGCAATATAAACAGCAAGTATGACTTTATACCACATATGACTTTGAGAAGTAATAGCAATGGTAAGGTAGATGTAGGTAAAATACCTGAAGTTAGCTGGAATAATAGATCTTTCTTCGTTAAACTAGGGGATGAATCTGAATATAGGATAGCTTTTGGTACGGGTAAGGTTACTGAGATAGATGCAGTTATTGAGAAGTTAAGTTGGTATGATGATGAATATGGTCATGATACTTTTCACGAATATGATGATGTAGATGATTATGATATATATAAAAAACAACATCACCATGAATTTATCCCCATCCAGGAGCTACGTAGTCCGAAAGACTCAGAAGAGCCCATGCCCGATAGTAATCGAGAGTACTTACAAGATGATAATGACATTGATATAAACGAGGCCTACTCCGTAGTGAGATTACCTAACGGCGAAGTCAGGTATTATGATTATGAAGATCAACTTCATCGTACAGATGGACCAGCAGTTACAGCTCGGGATGGTAGTATTCATTGGTATATGCATGGAGTTTCTCACAGAACAGACGGGCCCGCATCTATAGGTAGGCACGGAACGCAAACATACAGAATAAATGGTGAACTACACAGAGATAACGATCTACCTGCAGTTATTTGGAGTGATGGATCTAAATTTTGGTATAGAAATGGCGATCTTCATCGCGAAGATGGACCAGCAGAAACCCATCCCGACGGACGTTCCGAGTGGTATATAAATGGCAAGCGTGACTATAGCAAGCTATCTAATCTAAAATTTAATTTGGATAATATGTCCAAATTTAGTAAATTTAGTAGTAGTAGTAATTATGATAAGGAGTCAGATAATGGAAAACTTAAAACTTTCAGCGAGGACACCTGGAGCGAAGGACAAGAAGAAGCGGAAGAAACGCACCGCGATATTGAAGAAGTTTCACAAGTCAATCAAGAACCTAAGCAACAGATAATATACCCAGATGTAAATGATATACTTGATTTACATGATGATATAATATTGCAATATGGAGGCACTCCTGGTGTTAACGAACTTACCGAGGGTAAGCTAGAAGCAGCTATAGGTAGGATGCAATCTGGATTTGGTGAAGAAGAATTTTTCAAAAGTGTACTAGATAAGGCAGCTGTACTCATTCACTCCATAGTATCAACACATCCATTTACTGATGGCAATAAACGTACGGGGATGATGTCGGGTATAGATTTCATGGATGAGAATGGATATACAATGGATGATTCTGAGCATTTAGCTGATACTATTGTTAGTCTATCTACATCCGAGACATCTTTAGAGCAAATGATCGCGTATATGAATAAGCATGCTTATCAGATCATAGCATCGAATATTGAAGATAATTATGGCGATACTATGCAATCTCTCAGCTGGAAAGATATCCACAGAGATATACATCACGAAATTTTCGATTATGATAAGCCGATGAATTTAACATATGAAAATTATATATCAGAAATTGAGAGGTTTCTAAATAAAAACGTTACATTTGAGGAAGCGGAATCCACTAAAGACATAGATAAGTATAACGAAAGTGATGAGGAATATTACGCAAGGTGGGATGCATACACTGAACATGTGGAAGAATATGTACAAATGATAGTAGATGATAATGATCTTGCTCCATTTGAGGAGGCTACGTATCGTAATGTATTAGGAGATTTTAAGCTGTTTGTAGAAAACCCAATCGAATCGTCATTAAAATTTGCTGGATTTGATGATGCTACTAATCCAAATGATGTTGGACCAAAGGAAGAAGTAAAATATGATCCTGCTGAGAAACGTGAAAATGAAGGCATTGTTCGGAATAGATTTCATAATGAAGAAGCGGAATTGATATATGAAGTAGGACTACATCAGGATATGAATAGACCTGAGACAAATCGTCCAGTTACTCCATATGCTAGCAAATCTTCTGTATTATATAGTAACAGAATGGTGTGGTTGTGAAAAGTCTTAGTTGGAAAAATAGTGAATCTACCGATGCTATTGTAATGGTTAATAAACTGTTGAAATTTATGGCTGCAAATGGTTCGTTTAAGAATGACGGAGGTTTTGCAGATGAGGATGATCAGCGCAATTTCATGTCAGGATTTAAGAATGACTATATTATACCAATTGAAACAATCGAAAGAAAAGGTAGGAATAATACACTAATGCAACTTAATGGTGTAGTAAGTGATGTTTTTGCAAAAGCTGAGGAATATTTAACGAGCATGCCGTTTTCTCATATAAGTAGGTTAAGTAAGATGTGGCCTATAGAAAATTTAAGAGAATCTGATAATAAATATACAGTAATGCTTGCTATAAATTTTGTAGATGTTCCGGAAATTTTATATACTATAAGTGAAAGCGGTATAAGCGACTTACCCGCCGACTTTAGTGAACACGACATGGCAGAAATAGATAGTTTTAGTAATAGTATAGATGAGATGATATCATACATAGACAAAGAATTATCAAGCGAATTAAAAAAAGTTATTGAAGAGGTAATTGTATCTTCATTGAAATTCAATAAGGAATAAGTAATGGGTTACATAATAGGTGGAAGAAGTTTAATCAAGTCAGCATCGGAAGCGGACTTCAAGAACGCTAGAAACGCTAGTAGCTTAGGTAATAGTGTGCAAGAAGTACCTAATTTCAAACCACAAGCTTCTTATGCTATAAAGAAGGGAGCTAATAATAGTTCTTTGCGTCAAGCCCAAGGATCTACACTAGACATATCAAGAACAGCACCAACATTTAACGATCCTAGATATACATCATCTACATTAGCGATACCTACAGATGAAAGAACATTACACGGGTTGTATAGATTTTTCGCTGAAACAGATCCTATAGTAGGTGCAGCATTAAAAATTCACGGAGAATTACCTCTAGCAGATTTAAGTCTCGATACATGTGAGGATGTAGGAGTACAGCGACACTTTGAAGAGATGTGGGAAGATAGAATAGGCGGAGTAAAGATGCTCAATGATGTTGTTGGTGAGTATTTTGAAATAGGTAATGTATTTCCTTTCGGAGCATTTAATGAGTCTGACTATATGTGGGATCAATTTGCTATATTGAATCCGGATTATGTAAAAGTAGAAGGCACTTGGATAAATCAGAAACCATTGATTAAACTATTACCTGATGAAGCTTTGAAGAGAGTAGTACAAACACAGTCTCCTAGATATGTATATGATCAATTACCTCAAGAAATAGTAAGATACGTATTGTTTAATCAGGAAATACCGTTAGATCCGAACAATGTATTTATGTTAGCTAATCTAAAACGTCCTTATGAAAACAAAGGTAGATCTGTAATAAAGAGAATATTAAAGACACTGATGCTAGAAGATAGATTCAATCAAGCTAACTTCGCACTAGCTACCAGACACAGCGTACCACTTACTGTTGTAAAAGTAGGAGACCCGACAACTGGATGGCTACCTAATAACGAAGAACTTGAAGCAGTTAGAGATCAGATGGCTAACTACGAATTAGATCCTAACTTTAGTTTAATATATCACTACGGTATTGATATTGAGTATTATGGTTCTAATGGTAAAATGCTACCAATAAATCCCGAGCTAGAGAGATTATATAGAATGAAGTTTATTGGACTTGGTGTCCACGAGCAACTATTAACTGGACAAGGTGGTAGTTACGCTCAAGCATATATAAGTATGGAAGTTCAACGTCAAAGATATCTCAACGTACAATTAAAGCTTGAAAATTTCGTACATAATGGAATATTCAAACCAGTAGCTGACCTATGTGGTTTTTATAAGGTAAGTAAATCAGTAGTAGGTAGTAAATATAGTAGTAAACACAGGTATGGTAATCGAGATTCATCTAAACGTGAAATGATGAGTCAGTTTAGTAGTTTAAGGGATTTCCAAGATAATGCGGAATTTAGTGAATATATCAAGAAGAAAGCAACAGAATACGATGATATAGTTAATAGAGAAGCTAGAGAGTATGTATTTCCCAATATAAACTTTGGTGGACTAAGTGCAGCTCACGATGAGAACATGAAGAATTACATTAAGTGGTTAGCAGATAAAAGACCACACCTTGTTGATGACGCTACACTAGCAGGACTTGCTAAGTTGGATAGAGATGACCAAATGAGAGCATTTGCTGGCGATGTTGAAAGAAATAGGAATTTATACTATAACCTCAAGAAAGAAAACTTGATAGAGTTTATAGGTGGTAAAGAAGGATTGTTCGGCGGTAAAGACGGCGGTTCTCCTGGTGATTTAGGTGGATTAGACATGGGTGGTGGATTAGACATGGGTGGTGGACCTCCTATGGATTTCGGAGAGCCTGGAATGGATGGAGATCTTGATGCTACTGATTTGTCTATAGGAGAAGGTGGTATACCAGAGAATGCTGGTGGCATAAATCCCCCTCCAGGGATAGCTAGTATAGAAAGAGATATGTTAAGTGCTCAATCTGCCGATGAAGCTATTATAGCAGCGGAGAATAAAAAACTAATGACAAAAAGTAAAAGTCTACGCCCAGATAATATCGGTGATTCTGAATTAAAAAAAGTAATAGGTATAAGCGATGTATAATTTAGCATTTCAATCAGCGAAAATTAAGCAGGAAGTATCTAGCTTTATATCAAAATTAAGCGATGTGAGTAACTCAGATGTGTTATCATATGAACTAGATGATAACGAAGATGGTTTCACTGTAGATATATACATGAATAATGGAGATACTATACTAATAAAGTATTTACGCAGCGGCCCTGCGTCTGTATCACTTAATTCCGAAGTAGTGTATAATGAGAGTAACTCTCCTATAGATTATGTAATTAGTTTCCTTAATATTATTCCTAAGATATATAAGGATTACATAAGTTCAAATGGAGATTTAGATGTTAACGAAAGTATGCAACCAGATAGTACAACCTATCCCGTTTAGACAGATAGTAACCGCAGGTCACGAACGTAAAATAATCCCCGTAGATAATCAAGAATTTAGATACCTAAGGTTTAGAGCCATAGGTAATATGGAAGTTAGTGGTGCTAATGGTAATTTTGATGGATTCCCTTATGAGCATTTTGAAGATCCTCGTACAGGATTTGGATATAAATCGTTTATAGGTAAAAGGGCACATGCAGAGCATAATTCAGCATTAGGATTAGCTGGATCTATAGGTGACTTGCCTGATGCTTTCTTAAATAATTTTATATACCCAAAAGCATTAACATCAGTAGCTAGCTGGAAAGATTTACTAAAACCAGAAGATCACCAAACCAGAGCCTCACTATTACAATACCCAACCCAAAAAGATGGCGCCATTGAAGTATTGATGAGAATCGATACTAATTTAATTAAAAGCGCTAGTCATGATAAGAAAACCAAACACTTACTAGAACGTATCATACGCATGATTGACACAGGTCAAAAACTCGCGTGCTCTATGGGAACAAACATAATGCACTCCGATTGCAGCGTGTGCGGTAATAGAGCTAAGTTTTCTTATGATTATTGTGATCATTTACAGCCAAAAGGGAAAGGTGGAATTTTTATAGTTTCCGCAAACCAGATAAGGGATAATTTAGATAGTGGTAGGATGAGATCCGAGTGGCTTAAACACCTAGTAACCTCCTCGTTTGATGTAGATGAGGTACTTAAAGGGTCCTCTAATAAGGGAGTTGCAATACGTGCAGCTGAGTTAAATCATGAATTGTCGTTTTTTGAATTATCAGTAGTAGGGACACCAGCGTATACAAAAGCAGATCAATTAGAAAAAATAGCTAGACTTCAAAATGAAGACAAGAAGGAATACATTAGAAGAATGGCAAGTGAGTTTGGTGAAGATTCGGTGGTTGATTTATATGAAGTATTACAGGAAATGAATCTAATATCAAGTAGCTGTGAGGCGCACTAATGGAAAAGCAATCATGGAGAGATAGTGACGAGACAGGTAGTATCTATAAAGACATGCGTATTAAAACGAGAGAACGTGTCAAGGAGCTTCAAGAAGCATTTGGTCTCGCTACATATAATTATAGTAACGTAACACACGGAATTAGGGTAGAGATGATACGTCAAGATTTATCTTCATTTAATACAGCTCATGATGATTATAGATTACGTGGATTAAGTGAGGATAATGCTGTAACACCAGCAGAGCTCAGCGAAGCCAGAGAAGTATTAGATGCTAAAGGATTTAATGAAGTAGAAGTACGAGCAGGAGTAGGTGTCGCCGGGCATAAGTTATTCGCAATAGTACCGCATCAAATAGGAATTAACAGCAGAGCTAATGAAGAACCGTGGAGAGAGCTATTCGAAGGATTAGGTCCATATGTACCGCCACGTGATGATGAACAAGCATCAGTAGGTGAAAGTGGTGAGATAAGTGGTGGTCGTGAAGATATACCATTAGATACAAGTGAAGGATTTAGATACCCTGAAGAGGTAGTAAGCGATTTAACATATAATAGTTATGCATTTAACAGATCCGAATCCCCAGAAGTGACAGTAGAAGATTGGGAGGCTATATTTGGACCAACTACTCATGCAATGGAACAGAGGTATCAGAGTGAATTTGATGAATGGCAAAAATAAAATAGGCATATAAATGTCAGAAATAAAAACATTATTCAAAGGCGAGTTCGCCAACATTATAACTCCAGATTTTGCACCGACGTATGAAATACTACATGAGAGTGATATAGTACATGTAATACCAATTGCTAATGGTAGAATAGGTATTCGAAAAGAATGGGTACCTCCATATACATTGAAAGATACAACAGGTGAAGAAAAATACTACACAGTCATCTCAGGGCATATAGAAGAAGGAGAAAGTGATAGTAAAACCGCACTTAGAGAACTCCTTGAAGAAGCTGGCATGAAAGTGAAAGATGGTAAGGTATTAAGGATTTTTAATAATATTCCTGTTTGCAAATCCACCACGATGAGAGTATCGCTTTTCATAGTGGAAGTAGATGAATATGACATAGGTGAGCCGGAAGGTGATGGATCCATAGCAGAAGAGAAGAGTGAAACTGTATGGGTTACTTTAAGTGATTTTCAAAAGATTTTAAGTAAGGGTAATATTGATTTATTACTAGTAGCAGCTTACAATATAGTAAGTCGTTATTATGAGTATCGAAATTTTCCACCAGAAGGAGTTCCTGATGTTTAAGGTAGCAAATCAAGGTAACGGTGAGTATAAATATAATGACCAAGAAGTATCTCTTGATAAAGAAGGGATGTCATCTTTAATTTCTACACTTACAGGAGCAGATAAAACAGCAGCTAATGAAATCGTTGATTCAATGAAAGAAGGAGCTGAGGTTGAGATGGATGAAGCTAATACAGAAGTAGGTACCGTAGTAGATGTATATGAAGTACATTATCCGAAACCAGCTGATCCTATGAAAGAAACACAGGAGATTGCATCACACCTAGATGAATATAAAGATTTTGTTACTCAATATTTATTTCCAGGATCAAATGTAGATGAAATAGGTGTAGGACTAACACCAGCAAAACCTGAAGAAGAACTTATAGAAGGGGTTGAAAGTAATCCACAAGAAGTACCTTTACCCAAAAGAGCTAATTGGAGAGAAGTACTGTGTTAAAAAAACTTAGCTGGAAAGATTTTCCATTCCAAGAAGATCTATCTGACATATCAATAGTTAACTTAGATGAGGCTGATAAGGCGGAGATACTATCAATAGAATCCAGTGAGGAACAAGGACATACACCAGACGTGTTAGAGTACATTCAGGATAATGTAAACTGGGATATGAGTGTAAAAGCAGTTCAACACGATGAGATGGTAGGGTATTATTTACTTTCTAGTAACCCAATATCATCTGTAGATGAAAAAGGAGTTAAGTATTTCGAAGATCTTGAATCTTATGAGGGTAAAAGTGGTACAGAAGGAGTATCTTTGTATGTAAAACCACAATATAGGAAATTAGGTATAGCTAGTCTATTGAAGGACTATGCAGAGAACGTAGGCAGCGACTATGTATGGGGATATCAATCGAAATATTTAGATAATCTCGATCACTGGGAGAAGCGAAGAAAGTATTTTGCTGACACAGGTAAAGAACATGTTACGTTGAAAGATACAGATAATACACCCGAAGTAGAAAGTGTAAAGATTAGTTGGCAAGAACCTCAATTTGATAAAGGTGTCGAGGGAAATCCCGATGAGTTTTTTAATACGAACAAATGCGATAGATGCAGCGGTCCATTAGATCAACGTATTATGTCTTGGTTTAATAATGATACTATCTGTATGGAGTGTTCTGAAACTGAAGATAAGATCAAACGTAGTTTACCTAATAGAGGAGCCGATCACGAGGGAATTGGGTATGTACCTAATATTGAATCTAATTCTAATCTAAAACTCAGCTGGCAAGGAACTGAGTTAGATTTAGAAGCGAACTCTAAATTTGAAAAGTTTAAGAAAGCGCTGTCTGAAAAGACCGGGGTATCTTATGAAGAAATAGCAGATAACGATACTTTATGGGATATACACGCACTCTTTAATGAAATATCCATAGATGATATAAGAGAAGTAGCAAGTAAATTCATAGAAGTGGATGATATAGATTTCAATGATGCAGTTGTAGATTATGAAGATGAAGACATAGATGAGGAAGAAGTACAAGAAGGCTACTATCTCGATACTATAGATCGTAGATTACATGACTTTGACGTAACCTCCAATCTAAAACTTAGTTGGCAAGAACTAACTGAGGGTGGAGAAGTAAGTGTCGATGAGATAATGAAAGCAGTAAATACTCACTCTGAGGCTATGCCTGGAAATATCATTAGACCACACCCTACAGAATTTTATAGATTGATAAGTAAGATACCATATAAGCAATTAGTTCCAGGAACTAAATATGCTGATTCATATAATAGATTCAATGATGGTATGGAGATTATGGTATTTAATGGTTTCTCATCTGAAGGAAAGCTATACAGCAGTATGGGTGAGATATTCGCTAAGTACGGAGTAAGAAGTCTCCGAGCTTTAGAGGATATGAAAGCAGATGTAAGAATGAATTGCTCCGATGGAAAACATACAGGTAATTGGTTTTATATATTTGAAGGACGCTGGAGTAGAGGGAGCGGAGCAGAAGCATTAACATTTTGGTCAATTGAAGAAGTGGTCGTACCACATGACGATTTAAGTGAGCATATAATAGGAGAACAGAAGCGTGCTATTAGAAGAATATTAGGAGATGCAGCATATACCATGCATAGTAATGGTCACTTTTCTTGGGAAACAAGCGCTATAGTAGGCTGGAGCAGGGAGACACCACCCGAAGTAGAAGCGGAAATAGATGACATAGTAACTAGAGTAGTAACCTGGGTTAACGAACAACCAGACCCATATAGAGTAAATGGTGCGGATATTCCGGTTGAATATAAGGATGAATTATTCGATATATTAAAAGAATATGATAGGAATAGTATGAATAATACAGACGAAGCCACAGCTTCTCTAAAACTCAGTTGGAAAGATACTGAAGAAATGTATATAGGGAAAGACGACATGAGTGATATATACGATACTATATATGATATTTACAATGTAGTCGGTGGCGAGTATTCACGGGAAATAATCCAAGGAATTTATGGGGAGCTAAATCCTGAACAACTTAATAAAGCAGACATGTATTACAAAGAACTAACCACAGAGTTTGACGAAGAAGATTATGAAGATGATGTAACTGCATCGTTAAAACTTGAAGCAGCTGTTGACAAGGATGCTATACATGCTATGGATTTAATAGAAGGCACGTTCCTTGAAGAATATGACACTATTATATTTGATTTAGATGGAACCGTATGGGATGTGCTTTCTGACAAAGGCGAAGGCATGGGAGCCTATGAAACAAGTGGTCCATACAAATTACAATCCAGAGATGTAGTAACTGACATTGAAGATAACGTAATTCAACTACACAAGGGTATTTCTGAGATGCTAGATATATTAGATCTAGCAGGAAAGAATCTCGGAATCATGAGTAGAGGTGAGGCAGTAGATTTACCATTTGAAGCTCAACCAAGTACTCAATTGTTAAAGAAATTTGAGATATACGGGTATTTTAACTATGAAGTAATATATAAAGCTTTCGGAGATAAGTCAGCATATGTCAGGCCTAGAGGCAAAACATTATTCATAGATGATGATAAAAAGAACATTGATAGTGTAAACGAACGCGGTGATGTAGATGTTTTACATAGAAAGGCGTTTAATAACTGGTTGGATCTGCTATCAATTAAAGAGAATATAAATGAATAATTTGAAATTTGGTAATGATCTACTCGTAGACAGTACTCCAGACTCAGGAGATATGCCTGAAGATAGGAATTTTGTAAATCCTATAGATGATGAGGAACTTGGTAGAACAAACCCTAAAAGATATGATAAGAGACACGATTGGTATAATAGTGTAAATGAGCACGGACATGATAGTCCATATTCAAATAGATATGAAATTACTGAAGTAGTAGCAAAAAATAAAGCGAGGAATAAGATGAAAAATTGGAGAAACGTATTTGCCGGATCAAATGATGAGAAGTTTGACGGGTATAAAACAGACAATGGTACTGAGCTACCTAACAACGCTGAGTTTACCGGTGATAAAAATCCAAGCGGAGGCGAACCTGCTGCTATTGAAAATAAAGCCTGGGCTGCTGGAGATAAAGAAGGAGCATCAGATAGAAAGCGTGAGAACGCAGGTGCTGATAACGGAAGTGCTCTAATGGGTGAGAAGAGCAAACGTGAGGATGTAGGTTCTCATATGAAAGTGAAGGCTGGATGGAGAAACACTTTTGCTGATTTTAATTTGAAGAAAAAGGAAGATGGATCGTTAGAAGTAAACATTACCGACGAACCTGTAAGTGATCTTGAAGATGAATCAGTTGAAATAGGACCACCACCAAGTGTAGCTCCTACACTTAATTCAGAACCAGGTGTGCAAGCATCTGCCGATGGATACAAAGAATGGACTATTAACAAAAAGGGTAAACGCGAACTCGTAGGTAGGGAATGTGCAACACACGCGGCTATTGCCATTATTGACAATGGAGAAGAGGTTATGTTACATAAGGTTGCTAAACGTGGAAGTGCCTGGAGAGAAGTAATTGCTCAAGGTGTTTACGAGTCGGAAATGGAAAACATGTAATACCAATTAAAATATATTTTAACAAACCTAAGCCTCATTCGTGAGGCTTTTGTATTATATATACTACGGAGGAAATTATGTTAATTATAATGATTGCTGCAGTATCTAAGGATAATGTAATCTCAAGAATGGGAGAGATCCCATGGAAAGTATTTGAGGATATGAAATTCTTTAAGAAAACGACAACAGGCTATCCTATTATCATGGGAAGGAAGACTGCAGATACATTAAAGAAACCACTAGTAGATAGACGTAATATTATATTGTCTAAAAAGGGATATACAAGAGAAGGATTCGAAAGCTGCCGATCTTTAGAAGATGCTTTAGATTTATGTATAGGATCTAGTAAGGTATTTATAATAGGTGGCGGGGAGATATATAACAATGCTATAGATTATGCAGATAGTATGATAATATCAAGGATACCAAAAGTATGTCAATTAGAAGATGAGATATTTTATGATGAGAAGTCACTAATTAGATTCCCTGAAATATCTAACAGCGCCTGGGATGTAGTAGACATAGAATATAAGGAAACATTCAAGGTAGAGCATTATGAAAAATTTGAAGAAAAGAGGTTGTCTAGATGGAAATAATTCCGTATCTTTCTATCAACAATAAAATAAATGATAGGATGATAAAATGAGATTTATAATACCAAACCCAATTATTAAATCGCTTCATGGTAAATTAGTAATCGCACTAGAATCAAAAGATACATCTGAAGAGACTAAATTACTAATAGAACATCAACATACAATCGAAAACTGGCTTAAAAAAACAGAACGATATGGATACTCCAGAGATGAAACAGCCGAAATTAAATCCGGTGACTTCGCTTTAGATTTAGTCCCTATCTTCTATGATATTATAAAGAACATAAGAGATGTAAAAGGTAAAAACAAATTAAAATCACAAATAGAATCTTATGTTAATCTAATGGATAATCCATCAGGCGCTGTAGTTAAAGATTTATCTATTTTACCAGATGCGTTGTTTGAATATATATCTCTTCATAAAGATCATTGGCTGTACACCGAAGATAGCGCTGGACATATGCATCCATTAGTTGCGGTTAACTCTGTATATGCAGAAGCTGAGAATCGCGATAATTACTACACACCAGCACAAGTGACTTTAGATATTTCATACTCTAATTTAGGGAGCAGCTCTGGTAAAAATGCTACTTTTTATATACAAGATCTTAAAGGTGGTGTTACTTGTCAGGAGTTATTAAATAAAGCAGGTTTGTATTTAGGTAATGAGAATTTAGATGAAGTATATTTTGAAGAACTTAAAAGATATAATAAATACAAAAAACAAATAGGCGCACAATTCTCCGGTGTAGGAGTAGGATCTGAAAGTGATGATGGAAGCCATAGATGGCATAGAAGTGGATTAACTAGCTTATTACACGACGGATATCCTACTAAATTAGTAGTAGATGTACACGATGGTTATGCGAAAATAGCAGACATTACATCCAAGTGGCGTAAAAGAGTAAATGATAAAGCGTTTAAGTTAGATAAGGATTTCATAACTGAAGGTGAACATGTAGCTCCACCACCATCTACTTACTTACATATGTTTTCATTAAAAGAGCATTCATTTTATTTAGTGCACGTAAATGATATCATGCCGTACGAATGGGATCCATCACTTAAAGATAAATTAGTACTCCCAGAGAAACATAAAAGCTTAATTGATGTATTGACTTTAGGTACTGAAGATATTATGGATGATATTGTAAAAGGTAAAACCGGTGGTATTATTGTTGTAGCAACTGGATTACCTGGTGTAGGTAAAACCCTAACAGCCGAAGTATATAGCGAAGTAGTTAAAAAGCCTTTATATATCGTACAAGCATCTCAATTAGGAATTGATCCTGAAAGACTTGAAAAAAATCTAAACAAGGTACTTGAAAGAGCTACTAGATGGTCAGCAATTTTACTTATAGACGAATGTGACGTTTACGTTCGAAATAGAGGTAATGACATTAGTCAGAATGCTATCGTAGGTGTATTTTTAAGAGTACTTGAGTATTATCGTGGGATATTGTTTATGACATCTAACCGTGGTACAATTATAGATGATGCTATTCTTTCAAGAGCTACTGCACATATTAGATATGTTAGTCCCGATATGGATGCTAAAGTTAAAATTTGGAAAATTCTTGTAGATCAATTTAAGCTGGATATGGAAGATAATCTTATATCTGAGTGCCTAGTAGAAATCCCAAAACTACAACTAGTAACTGGTAGGGATATTAAAAGTATATTAAAACTTGCTGGTTTATTATCAAAAAGACAAAAGACAGAAATCACAAGAGAAATGATAGAGTATTCAATTGAATTTCAAGATATAAACTTATTAGGAGAAGAAGATAAATGAAATGGTATTTAGATGCAGTTGACACAATTATTAAAGAAGGTCAGGATAAACCAGCTACAGCGTTAGCTGGTAAGACTCCTGTGGGTATTCGCTCACATTTTTTTATTCCATTTAGACATGATTTGAAAGATGGATTTCCACTAATTACAACTAAGAAAGTATATTGGAAAGGAATCATTGCAGAACTGATCTGGTTCTTAGAAGGATCTTATAATATCAAGACACACAGATATGCTAAGTTCTTAAAGTTCTGGGAGCCTTGGGCTGACGAAGAGGGTAACATCCAATCGCCATATGGATATCATTGGAGAAACTATCCAGTATTGTTTGAGGATAAACCCTGGGTAAAGTCAGGTTCGGTTGGACATATAGATCAGTTCGCAGCTATGATTGCTGGATTAAAGAAGAATCCCTTTTCAAAAAGATCCGGAGTAGTACTTGCATGGAATCCAGCAAATGCCTATTCATCTAAACAACCACCATGTCACTATACTTTCGTAGTAAATATAGGCGGCGACGGTAGAGTTAACTTACATTGGACTCAACGTAGTTGTGATTTCCCAGTAGGAGTACCTTTTAATATAGCATCATATGCAGCACTGACACACATTATAGCCAACATGTTAGATAGAGAACCTGGAATACTTGCAGGATCTTTTCTAGATTCACATATATATGATCATCAGATAACTGCATTGACAGAACAAATTCAAAGAACACCGAAAGCTTTACCTACGTTAGGAATCAATACACAATTAGATCTTGACATGCAGATGGAAATGACTATGTTTGATTTAATTGGTTATGATCCTGAACCTGCAATTGATTATGGTGATGTTGCTGTATCTCAAAATAAGGTATTAAAAGATGAGAAATGCCCGACATCTAACAAGCTAAACCTATAAGAAATATCCCCATCAAATAAATAATGATTATACACTGGGGAGAGGTACAATACCCTCTCCAGTGTATTTATTACCATTTCCCCGTGAATTATCCCAAAGTTTTACTACATATGAATCATATACTCAAATAAGTAGAACTTAAACGGAGATTCCACAATGAAGAACAATATTAAAACAGCGCTCACAAGCATGCGCTCAGAAGTTGAAGCAAATAAAAAGTACGCAGAAGATTTTTTAGCAGATGTAGATGAAATGGAGCCTGAAGAGCTTTCTTTTAATGATATGGACGTGGATGGAGAATCTGTTCCGTTAGAAGATGAGTTTGCTGGTGACCTTGAAGATGGAGAACTGGGCGAAGAAAAAATTGTTATCGAAACAGTTGAAGATGCAAAAAAATATTTGAATGAAGCGAAAGATGACTTAACTGCGGTAATTGACAATTTGGATGGTATTCTTGGTCAAACCGAAGAAGAAATTGACAAACTTGCATATAAGCGATCAACTGCAGCTTACCAATCGAATTTAACAACTCTTAGTAATCAAGCTGACAAATCAATTGTTGAAGCAAAAGCATCTGTTAAGCATTGGTCATTCTTGAAAAAAGCACACAATCCTGCTGCAACTATTACTGATTCTAAATTAGCAGAAGCTGCTCAAACAGTTTTGGAAGTAAGTAAATTTAGTAAATTGATGACTAAGATTTTTCAAAAAGAAGCTACAGCTGTTCCACCAACAGGCGCTGAGTTTTCTGGTGATAAATTCCCTGGTGGAAAAGATCCTAAAGAAGTTGAAGATAGAGCATGGCATGGTTCTGCTGAGAAATTTAATCGCGATACTGCATTTGAAAACGCAAGAGCAAATCCTGCTGTTGATCATCGATTAGATACTACAGAATATTCAAGAGATGAGAAACCATACATTAACGCGTCGCTTCATAAGGATGCGAATAAGTTTGCATCAGCTTGGGATATCTTTGATTCTAAGAACCAAAAAAGAATGATAGTATCTTTCGCTAATGTACCTGATTCAATTGGTGCGCGAAATGATAATACATTTAAGATTTTCGCAAATAAAAACTATGGCGAAGAGATTATCAAATCTGTTGCTAAAAATGGTATTGAAGTTACACGTAAAGCATTAAATGGTGTATATGCATCTGTTGCTAATGCTGGAATGGTTTCTTTGGCTTCGTTAGAAGCAATTTCTAAAGAACCTAAATTGAAAGATAAAACATTGGTACGTAAGTATTATACTGATATGTATGGTGATGCTGAATATGCACGCGCATTGACATCTAAAAAAACCAATACAGCTTCAGCACCTAAGTCAAAAACAGCTGCTGATATGAATGTTGCTTACACACCAAAGGATGAACATCCAAAAGATAAGAAAACCGAAAATGTAAAAGATGGTACTGGTAAATTATCTAATCAAGATCAAGATCCTCAAGAAATAAAAGCAAAAGCACGTAAGAGTGTTGAAATTGCTCGTAAATTTGCTGCTGTTGGTTCTATTCCTTTCACTAAGACAGCGATTTATAACAAATCACGTGAGTTAGTACAAGGAACTGTCGCAGATATGAATGTTGTTGATGTTACATTATCACAACTTCCAATAGTAAATGAAGCAGCTCTAGTAGAGGCTCACATACCTGAAACTGAAAGTGGTATTGTAGGAAGTACTCGTACTGGTGTAAGTGATCCAAAAAGTACTGTTAATACTGAAAACCTTGATAGTAAGGTTAATGGAGATGCTAAGTTTTCATCAGTAGTCCCACAATCACCAAATGCTGGAGTTAGCGGTATGCAGATAGCAAATTCATTTACTACTATAGCTAATAAGCTAGAGCGTAAAGGAATTAACCCTGCAAGTGTATTGAAAAAGCCACATTACCGACAAAGTTAAGAAGTAAATAAATAGTCTACTTAGGTAGGATTCGTTAAACAATTTAATAATTTAATAATGGAGTAACAGATGTCAAAAGTAATTGTACAAAGAGCTTTCGCGAAAGACTCTTTTTATGTGGAACAAGATTCCATTGACACAGGTTGGATGCCAGGTCAGGCTTTCAAATTAAACGCAACTGGTGATAAAGCTCAACTAGGTACCAAAGATGCTGTTGTATTTATTGGTATTGATGATGATGATGAATTAGCATCTCCACCTTCTGGTTCTTTAGTAACTGGTATTTATGGTGCAGGAACTAAATTTGTAATCGACCACAGCGAAGAAGTTGAAGCTGAATCCGCTGACAGAGCTTACGACTCTAGTTGTGAATCTGCAGCAATTAACGCTTTGCTGTATATTGACTCAGCAAGTAAGTTCACAGCCACAGCTGGAACTAATGGTACTGAAAAAGGTATCATGATTCAGAAGCCATCGGCTGCAAATAATTATAGTATTGGGATTATCTCAAGATTTTAATTAGATCTTTAAGTCGCTACTCTACGCCGGTATTGTAGCGACTAATTCTTTTGTTAACCGGTAATGTTCTACTTGTATTGATTTTTACCCCTAAAAAGGAAATCTTAATAATTGAAGAGTAGTTAATCAATTGTTTCTTAAATCAAATGGAGTGTCTGATGAAAAAAGGACAAGCACCTGGAAATGGATATGCATTGAATGCGCAAGCATCTAAAATGAACGATCCTTACCAGAATTATGAAAACTCTGTGGTTGATCATGACGAAATTTGGAATGCATTAACAACAGAAGCTGGTAGACAAGCAATTGCCGCTCAAATGGCAGTTCCTATCAGAACAGAACTAGATTATGTAGGTACTGCGCGTAAATTTTTCGAAATTGACGTACTAGCCCAAGGTCAGATCGCAAGATATGACAAAGATATCGATGTACCAGCATATGTAGTTGCTAAAAGAGGTAAAGTGGACGAATGGATTGTCGAAGGTGAGTACGTAGAACCTAAGACCTGGGAGATTTTCTCTCCAGCAGCAATTCGCTTATCTCAGATTCAACAACGAAGATTCAATATTCTTGATCGTACTCAAGAAAAAATTAGAATCTCAACCCAAATCCAGGAAGATGATCAGTTCTTAACATTACTTGAAGATACAGCTACTGGAAATGTTGATAACAACGCCATTACCACATCTACAACCGGTAATGATAAGGATTTCTTAAACGATCTTTCATCTGTAGTAATGGATCATGATTTACCTTGCTATGCGTTTTTGATGAGATTCAAATCGTTCAAAGACATTCGCGGATGGGATAATAGCGAACTAGATCCTGTTACAATGCGTGAAATATTAGAAACAGGTCTTTATGGATCACTATGGGGAATTGACATTATTGTTTCTCGTAGAGTCGATGAAGGTAACGTTTTTGCAGCAGCAGAACCAAGATTCTTTGGTGTAATGCCTGTAAGAACTGAAACTATTCTTATGCCTGATGACGAGCCAAAACAAGCTACAATTGGTTACGTTGGTTACGAAGAAATCGGGATGACAGTTATTAACGCTAATGGCGTTTCTCAAGGTCAACACAACTAATAGTTACCTGTTATATTTATATAGAAAGAGACTCTCCGGGGTCTCTTTTTTTATGCCCAATTGTAAACGATAGTGAGAAATACCCAAGGTTATACTAATTATATTTAATAACATAAAGAAGTTAATATTATGATAGTATATTCAAAAGAACAAAAATATTTCATTGATGAATTGCGCAGCTTCCTAACTATGAGAGTAATGCCTGCCTCAGGATCTGGATTTGAGCTTAATACTATTCTTGGTGATGACGAGCTATTTCAAGATATGAGAAATGGTCTAAATTTTTATAATACACTACCGCCATACCTCGATAACTTTAGCTTCAAAATGCTATATAGCGCTAATGCTAATCAAGAAGCACGTATAGAAAAGGGTGAAACTGATGTGACGTTTCCTGAAGAGGAGACTTTCCAATCAATATTTATTGCTCCTATACTTATGTGTGGTTCTTTTTATACCGGACAAAGACTTCAATGGTTTGAAGCAGGTAAACATTTTAGATATAGCGATAATGGTATCTCAATAGAGAGAGCAAAACAGCAAGATTATGCTAATGTAATTGGGAGTAATGTATTGGCATACATTACTACTACTTTACCTATGATAAAGAGAATGGCTGGATTTAGTAGGATTCCTATTAAAGGTCAATTTAGTGGTATGGTCGGGATGCCAAGAAGTCTAACGAGAGGATTAAGAGGTACTCGTTTAGGATTTAGTTAATTTGGAGATATGATGGAATTCAATGAAAGGTATAAACTACATGAAGATCAGTATTATCCACAAGTATGTGAAAAAGATCAAATATACTTACATCACACAGTAGGTGGGTCTGCTGTATCAACAATAGGCTGGTGGAATACTAGTAAAATACACGTAGGTACAGCTTTCGTAGTAGAGAGAAATGGTACTATATATCGTGTATTTGATGAAACAATGTGGGCTTATCATTTAGGATTGAAAACTAATTTTAATAAACACGCCAATATGCGCTCCATAGGTATAGAGTTAGCATCTGAAGGTGCTCTTAAAAGTGGGAGTGAGCTAAATGCAGTATTAACAAGAGAGGGAGTAAAACCAAGAATGCGTGATGATGTACTGTATGCATTTGATATATTACCTAACAGGAAGAAGCCACCTACATCGTGGTTTGAAAGAGCAAAGCCTTTATATAACGTATTACTTGATGAAGGGTTGTTTATTGATACTATCAATGGTTATCGAGATTTTAGATATTTCGATGAGTATGATGGACCTCAATTAGTAGCAGCGTTTGATTTGATAAAACATTTATGTAAAAAACACAACATACCAGGCAAGACAATTGGTGGAGATCATACTAGATTTGACATCTCATTAGCGCAGGATTTCAAAGGAGTATTATCTCACGCTAACGTACGTTTAGATAAATCTGACGTACATTCAATATTTCCATGGTATGAATTATCAGAATTTTTAGGAGGATAAAATGACAGACAAAGTCTTAGAAGAACTACTTAAAATAATTTCAATAAAGTCACTTATTATAGGTGTATTTGGTACAATGCTTCTTACTACCGTGATAAATGGGTTTGTAGTAGGCAAATCTGCTGTAAAAAAATATCTTACACCAAAAAGAGTATTAGTTACAATCGCAGCAGCGATGGCATTTATATCTTACGAATATGATGCAGCTACAACTTCCTGGAGAATGTATGTGTTCAACTTAATAACTATCTGGGGTCTTGCTGTAATAATATACGATCATCTGGGTGGTAAGTGGTTTGTGAATTTTGTAACTACACCATTGAAAAAACTAACGGCGTTTGGTAAGGAATAATTAGTGGAAAATGAACCTGTCATTAGGGAATATGACTTCGGTCTAGGGGTTGAGCCTGATATTATTGACTATATACAGGAGTCTCATGTTATACAATCTCGTATCTCACCAACTCGATGCTACTTATTGCATCAAACTGATGACGGAGAGTTAGTATCTGACCCAAGCGATCCAGATAATCCCATAGTAATAGCGTCTTGGGATGATACTGCCCCTCAGTATATGAAGAAGATATGGATCGGTGGTGACGATCATCCTGATATTAGACCGCATGTTAATGAGGGAGAAGGAGCTATAACAGTCTATATAGACGGCGTTAGCGCGGGTAGAGTGCTCGATATCGTAGATATGGTATCAGATGCTGAGTATGCAGTAGTACAGCGCTTAGATCTAATATCTAAAGACATAGAAATAGTGTTTAATATCGGGTTTGACGCAGGATCTCATATCATTTCTTATAAATATTACACCTTGAACGAGGGAATAAGTCCAACCATAGTTAAAGACGGAGCATCCACTGATGAATCTAAACATGGATGGTCTCAATATCTTAATCCAGATCCACAAGATCCATTAAGAGGAGTAAACCAAATATTAGTACGTACACCGCTTACACAGGAAGCTTTCACCATAAATGAAGAAGGCAGTGTAATACTTAAAGAAAATAAATGTTGGATGATATGGGTTCCTTACGTATACGCTAGTGATATTTTAATAGTTCCTATAAGTGAGTCTCCTAACGGTAAGGAGCTTCGATTTATAATAACAGATAAGAACGATAGTAGAATCCAGGGAAGGTTAGTATCTCAAAGATTTAGAATAGTCCTATTAGAGGAAACCGATCCTCGATATGACATCACCTACTTAACATAGAATAATATGCAATGGAAATTAGATAAATATTTAGTAGATGAGACTATAGAGTATGTAAGGAGAGTATTTACTTACAATAGTGTATGGGACAACTCAGGAATAGAGATATTTCAATTACCTAGTGGGTCATTAAAAGGACACATAGCTTTTGAACAATTTTTCCAAGAAAGAGAGAAGTACCCAGTAATCACAGTAGCTCCAAGCAATGGTACTTTTGAAAATTTAGCATTTAATGACTATATGGAAACTACTGATGAAGTAGGGGCATATATAGGATCTCAAGGAAATAAATACTTTACAATAGGAGCTAAGGATTTAATATTTGAAGTACCTGTAGGTATGCTTGATGAGTACTTAGGTGGTATGAATTTGAACATATCAACAGATGTAACATCTCTCGGCGGTGATGATATTAACTTTAATGTAATTGAAGACTACGGAGGTAGTGATACTATAGTATCTTCAGGAAGTGTAAGAGCCATTTATAATAATGGTATATTTGAATCCATGAGAGTAGATTTTGAACCCGTAGTTCAGATACAAAGTGGAAGCCATATTAAGCTATCTTCTTCTCCTACATCAGGGTATCATATTATGATGGATGAAGATTATTCAGGTAAATATGAAGACGAACTAGGAACTGAATATGATGGGGGTATTGTAGGTGATATGAGATTGCCTAAAACTATGCGTTTTGGTGGTAATTACGCCAGTTCGATAATCATAAGGTGCTCTGTTAGAAATGATACAGCCTTATTATATGAAATGTCTGCTATTGTATCTCAGTATTTAATGTTAGCTAAACATGCTGTAATTTCTAGGTTACCAGCAGCTGTAGATGGTATGATACAAAATGATGTTTCCGAGTTCTTAAAGAAAGGAATACACATAAAGAGTATCGTCAAAGGCGGTATAGATTCGAGGAAAAGATCATCTAATGACATAGATGTTGTACACACGCTAATGCTAACGGTGAATATAGCAACCGAGTGGTCCCAAGATTATCCAATAGATGTACTTAAAGGAGTAGAAATTGATGCAGTTTCATTCGCAGACTATAACACATAGGTGTGAATAACACAATTACCATAGCTATAAATTTTATAAATATTTCAAAACGGAGTAGTAATGACATATAGACCGCAGAACGTTTCAGTTGAAGTTTTAGGTAACCCTAATATAATCAACGCACTACAGGGTAGAAAAGTCCCTGCAGTTATAGGCTATGGGCCTAGTACGATTACCGTAGTGGATGAAGCTGTAGTGAGAGGTAGTGGAACTACCGATGACTTAGACACAACTGCTGTAGTCTCTTCGATAACATCTATTGCAAATAACACCGGAGTAGTTGATGGTGGATTAGATTATCAACTTATATCAGCAAATGGAGCTTTGTATGACAAAACTGCTGCTGCTGTAGCTGGACATACGATTACATGGACACCTGGAGATGATGTACCTGCAGAAGGTGATACGTATTATGTTACATATGTAAGAGCTACTGAAGATTCTCAATTTGTACCTACTTTAGTATCCGGTACATCTTATATGGGAACTAAGTACGGCGAAGAGAATGTTAGTGAAGGAATACTTGCAATGGCAGGTAATCTTGTACTTGAAAATGGATCTCCAGCTGCTTATGTTGTACAGATTGACGCAGACGTGGCAGCATATGATGCTTCTGCATATAAAACTGCAATTGATTTACTTCAAAAGAAATCTGACATATCTTATGTAATTGCTACTTTCCCAAGTGGTTCTGTATCAAAAACACAACAAGAAGAAATTCAATCATACCTATATACACATACACAGTTAATGAATAACAATGGACGTGAACGTGGTATGGTATTAGGTAATCCTTCAGAAGATTTTGCTGTAGGTGGATATGATGCTATTGCTGATTACAATACCAGAGCCGCCGTTCTTAAAAATGAGAACGTCACATTCGTAGTACCATCAGTTGTGTATAGAGGTGATTTACTAGTAGATTCTAATTTAGCAGCAGCAGCTGTAGCTGGTGTAAAATCAGCTCAGTTAAAAGATGCCACACCGATTCATGGATTTTCAGTAACTGGAATTACAGTAGAAGAGGAAAAATGGACACCATTCGAGATGGATCAACTAGGTGCTGGAAGTTGTTTAGTATTACAACAAGTATCTGGAATAGTTACCATTCGAGATGCTATAACTACTGATCCTACATCTGCTGACACACAAGAAATGTCCGTAGTAGATACAAAAAGATTAGTTAAGAAAGTCATAAGGGAAGGATTAGCTAACAAATATAATGGTAAAGGTACTGTTATTACCGATGAGACACCCGGAGCGGTAGCAGCTACTACTAATTCTATATTAACTTTAATGGTTAATAATAAAGATATTGCAGCAAAGGGCATTACAGATAATCCACTTACAGGTGAGCTTGAAACTGTCGCAGTACAAGATACTAATGAACCCCGTTTAATAAGAGTAACGTGTAGTTATAAACCATTATATCCATTAAAGTGGATTGATGTAACAGCTAATGTATATGTATAATAAGGAGTTAATATAAAATGACACAAATACCACTTACTACATCTGTTGTATCGTATAGATATACACTTATGGCAGGTGCTACAAAGATAGGCACGCTGCAAGGGTTTAACCCATCGAGTAATCGTACACTTGAAAGAGTACGACAGATTATGGCAGAGACACAAGACATTGTAGAGATTGTACCAGGTAGAACCGAAAGTACTATATCCATTGATAGAATTGAAACGTATGAAGGCACTGCTATGGAAGCCTTAGGTTTTGGTCCGGGAGATACTCTTGATAAAATTACAACACCGTTTAATATCGTTGAGACAATCACAAGTCCTACGGGTATAAAACGTACAGTTATTTATGAAGATTGCTGGGTTAATTCAGTTGCTAAGACAGTTAGAGAGGGCACTATTACAGTATCTGAATCTATAACACTTTGGCCTACAAAAATAGTAATAAACAAAAAATAAGTATAATAATATAAAGGAGAACATTTCGCATGTTAAATACTCCAGATACTCCGCTATTGCGTTCACTCGAGGACTTAGCGGCTCTATCAAGCAATTCTGGGCTAATCGAAGTCAAGCCTTTTCGAGATTGGGATTCTTCATGGAAGCATAAGATCTTCAAAATGAGATTATGTAACGCAGGAGAGATGTTAGACATCGGAGAATTTCTCAGTAAATACCCCGGTACCGTAAGAGATCAAGCACTCAGAATAGAGATACTAATTAGGGCTATGTATACCATTGATGACCAACCCCTTGCACCCGAAGAGGATGTTAAAAAATACAACGATACACATAATGTAGATCTAAGTAAATTAGAATATTTACGCATATGGGCACTAAACCTAGAACAAGTAGTATTAGATAGGTTATACGTAATATATACTGGATTACAAGCAAAGCAATTACGTAAGATGAACAATCAATTGCTGTGTGATGTAACTGGTGCAGTATTTGATACACCACCAGATGGAGCAGTATATATAGAATATTCTACTTCTGAAATATTATCAAATGATGGCATAGAACAAATCAACTCAAACGACATAGAAGTATCACATATATATGATGTTACTGGGCAAGAAGATACTGCAGTTGATGAGATTGATGAGCAAGAGACCACCGATAGTACTGAAATACCCACATCACCACCTAGTGATGAATTAAAATTTATTGATCAAGAAAGTGGAGAGGAGTATTCAAGTCATGAGGAGTTTCTACGCCAAAAAAACGAAAAGAAATAATAGCGAGAAGATAGAATTTGAACATATAGATATATTTAAGGCTATATTTGAGAACGAATCTCCTCAAGTAGTTTCTTTTCCTTTTGAGAAGTTTAACCATCCCGATATTCAAAGCTTCAACGTTGTATATAGTCTAGATGTACAGCCACGTAGTAATGGTGTATTTACAGCGCTATGTAACGTGGTTAAGTCTGATGATATATCTTCTTCTAAAGAAAAAATTAAGGGCATTTTTGAGAAATTACCTCCCTGGATGGTGTCTCACATACTTCAAGATTATAAAAAATATGAAACTCAATGGGTTCAGTATATAGTCGATAATATACAAGATTTTTGTAAAACACGTGCGGATTCTAAGTATTATTGGAATATATTAAAGTATACTAATATAGAAAATGTTTTTAAGAATAAGAAGCTAACAGTTGAGCAATTATTTTGGATTGATACAAATGCATCCACTGAGGCATTCAATGAAAAAGATTTTATGATTAAATTGAAAGATTCATTATTACCTTGGATTAACCCAGGTATGTATAAAGAAATGAAGTCTAAAGATGATAATACTAGAACTAATATTGATTATGAAAAACAAAGACAGCAAATGTTAGATGGTTCATTTGAAGGCGAGGATGACCTCGATATAATTAAATAGGATATTATGAATTACGGAGCCGATTTACCCGGTAGTGGTACTGATGCACTTGAATCATCCATAGGAGGTGCTACAAAAGGTGTAGACGCTATGGGCTTTTCTGTTAATACATTACTTGCTGGAATAACAGAAATGGGCGGTGCTTTAGATACTCTATCTAAAAACCCACTGATGACTTATGCTTTCTTTGAAAAAGTAAATAATATGTGGAAGCATAAATATACCAACGCTGTTAGAGATGCTGTTGGTATGACCGATGAGCTGCAAAAGAAGACATTGAGTTACCTAAGTGCTGTAGAGAGAGGAAGCGCAATTGTCGCGGCTTTTACATATAATGTAGGAGCTTCCGCTATAGAAATGCGTAGAGCTGGTATTGAATTTCAAAAGTATGCCAATATGCCACAATTATCAGCGGGAGGAGGTAACGCTAATATAGGTGCTAGGTATCAGTATGCTGGAGCTCAGGCTACTGCAAATTATGGATCAGACTTTGCTAATATACGCCAGCAGCTGTTCAAAGAAGTAGCTGGTAGGGTGGGGTTTGGTAATGTTAATAAGAATGTTATAGATGCTATGGCGTCTGTTCAGCAAACTCGAGGATTTAATATGGGTGGGACATATGGACCACTTATGGAGCAGTATCAAAATATAGAAGGTATGGATTCTAAAAAGGTTATGGGACTAATGCTACAGACAGCTCAAGCTGTTGATGAAGGTAAGTATTCCAGAGGAGATCCAAACCAAGCATTTAGTTCTTTCTTTAATAACATGTCACTATATAGAGGTATGGATATCAATGTTAGCGAATCTGTAGCTCTTGCGGATTTGAATTCTAGATTATTCGGAGATAATCTCGATAAAGACGATAACATGAGAGGTCTCGGGCTTAGTGGTAGTATGTCTACTAAACTAATGCAAAAATTTGCAATAAACCCCGCTGACATGTCAAAGCGAATGGCAATTTCTAGCTTTTTACCAGGAGGTACTGCAGCTACAGCTTCAAGATTTGGTGGAGGTGCATATTTAGCTGACGCTGTGAGGGATTATATAATGGATCCCCAAACCCTTAGAGATATGGGATATAATGAGGGTACTATAGGCTCTTTTGGAATTAGTAAAAATATGAGAACACTCCAAGGTGAAAATGATAAAGGTAGTTATGCTGCTCTCATGAGTAAGTTAAGTATGTTCGGATTAGAAAAGGGTGATTTTCAAACACTTCTTGGTATGAAAGATATAGAATTTACCACAAAAGAACTTAACAACGCTGCCGTTAATCTTAATAATGCCTCCAGTGTTTTTGAAAGTACCGCTAAGGGTGAAAATGAATATACAAATAATAAAGCGGATCAATTACGTAAAAATGCTAGCCTCATGGATAGAGTATCTGGATTATATCAAACCGTAAATACTTTTGTAGGACAGGGAGGTGATTACCTTGATAAAAATTTAGGTATAAGCTCTTCTGATTTACAACTATTAGCATTAGGAATAGGTGGTCCTTTGGCTGCTACAGCCTCTAGTAATGTACTAGGATGGGCCGGTAGACAAATGGGAATACAACAACCAGCATCGGGTGGAAGTAAAGAGTACGTACCCACACCAGGATTATCTTCAAGAGAACTTAGGAATGAGCAAGCTGCATTTAATAAGAAACAAAAAGCCAGAGCTTCTGGTGGTTTTATTAAAAGTGGTAGATGGGCATCTGGAATGAAAGGTATGGCAGGACTTACATTACTTGACGCTGCTATGAATTTTACAGATGACACACAGAGCGTAGGTGATGCTAGTCTAAATACGTTGAAAACAGGAGCTATGTTAGTAGGAACTCAAATACTATTAAACACCGTAACTTCCATAGGAACTAAGGTGATGGCTGGTGGAGCTACTGCTGCTGCAGGTACTGCTGCTACTGCTACTGGAGTTGTTGCTGCCGGCGCTGCTGCAGGGATTGGTATAAAGTACTTAAAAAAGTCATTCGATGATTATGCGATTAGTAAGTTATTAGACGGAGAAGATACTTGGGAGGATAATCTATATGCGGCGGGTATGGGTATGGATATGGTGATGAATAGCCCTATAGCAGGCATACTTGGAATAACTGGTAGTTCTTCGAAGAAATCTACATGGAGAAGTAAAAATAATAGATATATGGGTATGCCAGTATCCCCTTATAGAGATGCAAACTTTGCACCGTCTTCACCATTTATGTCTGATACTATGAATGATATATTTACAACACACAAAGGACTAGATAAACCGTTTGATTTTAGCAAAGATATGCCGAAATTGAAAAAGAAAGATAAAAAAGAATTAGCAGGAGCATTAGATTCGACATTAAATGTAGTATTTAGCATGGGAGGATCTCCTTTAGGCAGTACAGCTATTTCTCCTGGACAAACAGAGAGTATTATGATTAACGTAGGTGGAGTACTTACAGGATAACATATGGCACGTGTAGCAATGAAATTTTACGATATCCCAGATATTATTGAGCTGGGTAAACAAGCAGCGGAACCTAAAAAGAAGATGCTTATAAACATGGATGGTGTAACAGCTAGATCACATGGAGAGCACCTATATATGAAGTTGCGCCCCGAGAATTTTGCCGATTACCTAGAGAATTATCCACAAGTAACCGACACCAATTATAGTTTTAATAGAGATTTATATCGGGATGATAATGGAATATATTACGTAATAGATGCAGGTAGTAGATATTATGTTAGTAATCCAAATCAAATAAGAGTAAAGGCTGATAATATTATTTTTGAGTTTCACGTAAACCCACAAAGAGTTAGCGTAACAGAGTCAAAGTTACAAACCGAAATTAGAACTAGGGGTGGGTGGGAAGTACAACACTGGGGAAATCAACTAGGTGAGATTAGCTTAAATGGACATACTGGGGGTATGCATAAGAAATTAGGTCCTGGAGGCGATGTAATACCCTTAGATGAGTCCGATACAGTAGTAGATTCTATAGCATGGAAAAAGTTAACACAATTAAAGGACATATACTATAGAAGTAATGATACACGCAATAAAGAACAGAAACTATTATCAATAAATTATTATGGTGATTTATATACTGGATATTTTAAGGATTTCAAAGGACCTGACGCAGATGCTGAAAATCCATATTTAATAGATTATAGCTTTGTATTTAAGATAGTAGACAGGATTAAAGTAGAAGGTTGGATAGATTTAAGCGCAGGATAATATTATGATTAAGAAAGCATATGAAAATATAACACTAAGTTTAGAATATGTATTATCTAACTTAAAGGTAGGTGATAAGATATTTGCTAATTCAGATATACTCAACGGAGCACATACAAAGGTAGCTATAGTAAAAGATACTGAATTTGATGTACGTAGACTTGATTTTAGTAACTCTGAAAAACCAGGCATGTTTATCTTAGATGTATTTGGTGGGTGGGGATTTCATTTCGGAGAGAATGGACTTGGTTGGATGTTCGACCATATAATTATGAGCGAGGAAGATGAACTAGGCAGCGATTTTGGAGATATACCATTTAAGATATACAATATCTTGAAAGAATATAAAGTACTTAGTAGACCAGATTTAATATCCAAAGTAATTGAAAATAGTATGATAGTACCATTGCGCGATAAGAAAAATGTATTTAACAATATTGATGATGCTATTCTTAGTATGTTAAAGCTAGATTATTTAGATATATCTGAAAGAAGAGCAGCTGGCGGAGAGCACATGGTATACATTACAGATAAAGGTAATCAAGTACTAGGAGTGTAACTGTGGCAGAAAAAGTAGTTCAATATTACCCAAATGCATCCATGGTGTTCGTAAAGGGATTTCAATCTAGAAATGATATAGAAGAGATTAGGGCAAGTAATATAGGCGATGTTCAAGAAATAAAAGAGATCAGTACTACAATAACCGTAAGAAATAGTCCTGGGACATTCTCAGCTACTATAGTAGATACTGCTGGTAAATTTTTGGATTATGATGATATGGAATCTGAAATTGCTGCTCTTTTCAAGGCATCTAATGGTCGAAGAAAGATATCATCCAAAACTAATGCTACTGAAAGTGTATATCATGATCAGGCAGTAGGGAATTATTATGGGTACAGTGATTTCAAAACATGGAGAGAGCATACCAATTATGCTTTATATATGGCGAGTGGAGATCAGATACCAATACATTCAAAAGTAGATAATGGTACAATTGTTAGTATGTGGGCATACGATTCTAATGGAAATTTTATAGATATACCGAACGTTAGTGATATTACTGACAATGATGAGTTTGAATACGGTGGATATAAGTATAGTATAATTAGGCATAAAAATGATGAGTTTGTAAGTAAATATAAAGATATTGATATACAAGGAGATGAGGAGGGTAAGTACTTACAAGGCAGGTGTAAAATTAAATCCATGGATAGAGTTACTATATTCATGACAGAAAGATTCCCAACTACTAGTAAAGATCCCGAAACTTATGATCAGATAAGGGTTTTTACCGGAGTAGTTAATTCAGTACAAGTAGGCTACTCTGAGGGGAATGCTATAATTACGGTACAGGGAGAGGATGTTACTAAGTTCTTAAAGATATCTATTGTAAATGTTAACCCAGCGTTATTACTTGATAGAACTACATCAGCTATGCAGGTTAGTACAGACAATATAACAATATGGACTACTATACTGAAAGGTAAAAACGCGATAGAGATAATAAAACTTATGCTTTTAGGATCTAAGATATCCGGAGTAACTACTGATAATAAGCAAGTAATCGACGGAGTAGGTGTATATACAGTAAGTAGTACTACGGCTAGGGGTAAGGATATAGGAATAGATAACAACGGAGCATTTATACGCAGTGTAAGCAGCGAGAAGAGCAAAGACGGCATTTCAGGTAAGATATCCATTAGAGATGCGTTAGGTAGCCTCTTTACTAAGAATTCCATACATATAGTCGATCCCTACGCTAGCGGATCTAAAGCATCTGGATGGAGAGCATACGAGGTATCTATTGCTAATTCTTGGAGTTTTTATCAATCAGAATTCAAAACAAGAAGAGAAATATGTGATAGAACAGCCGAAGATACTAATTTTGTATTTTTCGCTGATAGATTTGGTGAGATATGGTTTCGTCCACCACGTTTTGATAATAATTGGATTTTAGGAGCATCTAATCCCGATATATACGTTGCTGATACTCAGTCAATAATAAGCTATGGATTTATAGATACAGATGAAATGGTATATTCTTCTGTATATGTAACCACTGAAGCTGAGTTAGGGCTATCTGGCGTAGAACAATTAGGTTATTACACAGGATCATTCAGGGATGACGGTATTGTGTTGAAATACGGACAACGGATATTCACAGCATCTACACCCCTTATAAACATGAAAACTAGCGACGAGAAAGCATCAGGATCTGAGAGAGCTTTAGTGATGTATGCTAAGAGTTTACTTCAGAGATTATTGTCTGGTAGATATCAGGGACAAGTAGTACTAACAGGCAGAGCTGAGCTAGATCCAGGCAGACCTATATACGTACCCGCTATGAATATGATATATTATGTTGAAACTGTAGATCATTCTTTTCAATTCGGCGGTACATTTACAACAACTTTAAGCCTATCTTATGGAAGAAAACCATATGAATTTATTCCAGAATTACTAGAATATAGTGCTAATGATGATATATATTCTACCGATGGGTATTTATTTAATGATATGTTTGAAGATAAGCGAGAAGATATACCTGATAATTTGAAGGTTAATCGGAAGGTAAAATATGAAGGTGCGGTAGTAAGTGGATATGCTAATATAAAACCGCCCGATGATTACTTTGAGAGAATGAAGGAATTTGATCCAATAATACTATTCGAAGCAAACAAGAATAGTGTAGATGCTAACCTTATAAGAGCAATTATCATGCAGGAATCTGAAGTATATGCTGACGCCATTAGTGATCCGTATACTAGAAAAGCAACTGGAGATACACTATTATATGATAAAGGATTGATGCAATTATCTCCAGGAACTGCTGTTGAGCTAGGAGTTACTGATCCTTTCGATCCAGGACAGAATATAGCAGGCGGTACTAAGTACATAGGAGAACAACTTAGAAGATTCTATAAAACAGATATAGCATTAGCTGCATATAATTGGGGGCCTGCTAATGTTACCACTAGAGGGGTGAGTAATGCTCCGGTTATTACGAAAATATACGTACGTAATGTAATGGGTTATTATCAATACATGAGAGATGGATCATGATCTCCGTAGATACTTTAGCTAAAACAAAAACCAACACGGATTTGGTAAAGGTAGTAATACACCATACTGATAACAGCATCGATGTTACAGGTGAGGATATAAACAGCGTATATATAAGATCTTCATCGTTTGGAGTACCTTATGATATTATGGTAAATCAAAGTGGTAGTATAGATTTACCAGCACGGTGGATATTTACAGGTAATGCTGCTGATTATTCAAAAGATGTACCCGCTAATAGTATATTTACATACTACAAACATAGAATATCTAACATAGGCAATATAGAGTATAGGATAGCAGCTCTAAATATTGGTGTTGTTGGAAACTTCGATATATTCAAACCCACACCATACCAGTTTAATTCACTAGCTCTTATATTGAAAGCTTACACCAAGATGTCCGGGATATCATTAGTAGATGCATTGCTTTTTCAAAGCGATATATCTGCCGAGAGTTCTCCAGGTTCTTTGTTTTTTAGTAAGGCAGATCTTATAACAGCTGTAGGTGATGACCCACACTAATATCGCGATATATTCTAATAATATGTAAGTTGCTTATTACTTAATAATATTGGAAGGTATATTTGAATCCAGAACATCTTCAGTTTAGAAAGTTATTCCCAAAGGATGTTAGTTCTTCAACAGTACAGCGAGATCTTAGTAAATTCGCGCGCGTAGGTGTGATAGATGCTGTAGATCCTCAAGAAGGCACATGCACTGTTAGGTGGATGGATCGTCCAGGCATTAGATTAGATGTGATAATTACACAAGGTAGTCCTGGTGGTTTTACTATACCAAAAGTAGGTACAATTGTAATAGTAGTATTCGATGCAGCTGATAGGGCACTAATAGCTTCATACTTAACAATAGGTCACGCAGAGAGAGTTAAAAAATTAAATACATTACCTAAATTTGCTGAGGATGAGAATTTTTGGGAAGTGGGTGGTTCTTATATTTACATGAGGCAAAATGGGGATATATTACTTTCTACATTACGTGAGGGGTATTTATTATTAGAAAACGCAACTGGTACATTAAAATCTGAAACAGTTAATTGGAAAGTAATTACTGAGGGCGGTATCAATTATTTTGGACTAGTAAAGCGCCTAGTAGATGATATAGAAAATCCAGGAAATAAGCACATAGAGACTATAAAGGATAATATAGGTATAAATTCCCTTGTAGAGTATAGATTAAAGATATTAGAATCTGCAGATGGTACTTTAGGAATAGATGGAAATACCGAACCTATCTTAGAGATGGTATTAGGTAACGTAGTTGATGATGACGGGGTAATAATAGCCAAGGATGATAATGTAGCAGTAAGTCCAGAAAAGCAATTATGCGCTCGAATAAAATTAAAAAGCGGAATACAAATCGACATAGATAAAGAGGGAAGAGTGTCTATGAAGAATATAAAAGTTAACATAAATGAAGGTTCTACAGATATAGGAGATCCTGATATAGCACTTGGACTAGAGACTAACGACAGTGCTAAAGGAAAAAAAGGACAACACTCAGCCAGAGAACATGATAAAATTACATTACCTATAGCTATTACTAGAACTACTGAAGCAGATCATTTAGGTTTGATAACTAAGAATTCGTCTAATTTAGTAGCACTACAGACATTAGCTACATCATTTATGTCACCTATGGGTCCTTGTTTTCTAAATCCAGCAGTATTAACTGACGGACTAGAACTCACTGGAGAGATTACAGAAGGAGCTGCCGATGTAGTAGTAGGTGACGGATCATTAGAGGGAGAAGGATAATGGCGTTAAGTACCGAAACATTAAGTTTTAAGGTATTAAATTCTATGCTGGACATGGAAATTCCCGGAACTCCTGAAGGCAGTAGCACTATGCGCAGTGTACTTGGTGATATGGCTTTAGCTCAGGGAGTTCCAGTAGAAGAACTTGCACAGTACCAGCAAATGCAGTTAACATGGAATACGGTAGTAGCCGATATAGTAGAACACATACAAGGTAATTTAGAAGTAAAATTGGCTCTTGAGATAGCTCAGCTAAAGACAATATTTAAGCCTGCTACCGCAGGAGGTGGATGGCAAGTAGTTCCTCAAGATGGAGGAGCCGCATTACAATCAGCGTTAGCTACTTGGGTAAGTTCAGATACAGATGATGGTGTTGAATAATGTCAATATACTCAGACATAGCATTAGATCTCGGATTAACTGGAAAATACTGGCCTGCTGTAGTAGCCGCATTTGCTGCTATATCTAAGCCTTCTCGATTAAAGTTGTATGATTACATAGTATTACAAATAACATCAGTTAAATTAAGTTTACGTGCAGCATCTTCCGTGTTAGATAAGTATGATTATTTATCACAGTATATAGAGCAAGCACAGTTTGCTATAACTACAATACTGTTACCAGTCGATGAGCTTTTAAGAACTATGCCCATTGATCAAGCTATATTTGAAGTACCTGAGATAGCTGATATTTTCAGAGAAGTAGTAGAGTTTGTACCAGTAACAATACCTGCGGCTATATCTGAAACACTGCCGGGTACTTTAGGTACTGATATATTAGAAGGAGTATCTTCTTATAACGATTTAAGATATAAGTTAGATGAGTTTCTTTTTAGATCAGCAAGAATCACATCACTTAGAAGCGCCGCTGATACGACGATATATAAGTTTAATAATCAGATTGACAAGTTTAATAACTACTTAGACATTATAGTAGATCTAAATTATAGAGGATTATAGTGGATTTTCAAGGTAAAGTAATATGCACTCACAGAGTAGGTGATCCCGAAGAGGGATTCACGCTAGCGTTGTGCCCTCGCTGCGGGGGTAGAGGTTGGTACGGTGGTTTAGATTTTAATAGATCTGGACAGTTAACAGTCATTAAAGGAATAGATCAACTTATACAGCAAGTAACTAAGGTAATTACTGAAAATTTAAGAAGTTCTGGTTATGGATTTGATCAAGCCGTACTAAGGAGTGTTATATATGACGATACTCTTTATAATATTAAGAAAGAAGTTGTTAGATGTATGACATATTTGAAAAGCGTTCAAGTAGATAATAAGAAAAATGGGTTTTTCTATGACCCTAATGAAGAAATACGTGCGATAAGTGATGTTGCTGTACTTCAGGATTCCGCAGATCCTAGAAAAGTAGAAGTATCGTTATCTATCATTGCTGTATCCGGAAATGATGCTAAAATAATAATTCCTATTGGGGGATAATAATGATAAAGAATTTTACACAAATTACAGATAGTATGAAAGCTTTTCTTAAAAGTTTTCAACCCAATATAGATACAAGTGAAGGTACTCCTGTAAATGATATAGTAATCAATGCTCCGAGTCAAGAAATATCTGTACTATATGATGAGTTAAATACTACACAGAGAGCACAGGCATTAGATACAGCAGGAGATTCTGGTGTTGAAACTATGATGCTTAATCAAGGCGGTATAAGAAAATCAGCCAGATACTCCAGAGGCACTGCTTACTTTTTTACATTTAATGAGCCTATTAGTGATGTAAGCATAGCAGCAGGTACTGAGATAGCAACCGTACCTACTGATGGTGTATCTGGGATTTCTTTTGTAACAACTCGTGCAGTTATAATGTATGCTTCTCTAAGTACTATGTATTTGAACCCTGATAACGGTCTTTACGAAATAGCAGTTGATATAGAATCAGTTATAGCCGGTACCACCTCGTTAGTGGGGCCTAGTACCATTACTAACATAAAGACCCCGTTAAATGGTGTTTCTGGTGTTTATAACGCGTTATCTACATATGGTGGGGCTGATGCGGAGACACTTGAAAGACTACGCGCGCGAGTAGCGTCAGCGCGGCGTGGAACTAATATTAGTACTACTGATGGTATACTTACTGAAGTATTAAGTAACATATACGTAGAAGACGCAGTAGTAGTAGGACATCAAGAGTCAGATAGAGATATATTTGGAGCAATTGACGTATATGTAAGAGGTAAGGTATTATCGCAGTATACCGAAGTATTTGAGATATATAGTGGTATTGAGAGTAGTAGATTTACTAAATCCCCTGTAGTAGAAGATGGCATAATATCAATAGTCGGTGATTATGATGGTCCTCTTGATGTTTCAAAGTATACATTAAATATAGATACTGGGAGCCTAGCAGGCTCTGTGAACGCCGTCGATACGGTGTCTTGGAGCGAAGAGGTTGATGATAATAATTCATTAGTAACTGTGGAATATTCATATAATGGACTAATTGAGGAATTACAGAGTGTATTCAGTCAAAGTAATAAAGATATTCAGAATTCTGATTTATTAGTTAAGTGGGCTACTGAGATAGGTATTGATAACACTATGGATGTTAAGGTATTTGCTGGATATAATGAAGAGGATATTAGATCTACAATATCCAGTGCAATTGCTACTTTTTATGTTGACTTACGCATTGGTCAGGAAGTACAACAAGCAGATGTAGCAAAAGCTGTTCTTAATGTTGAGGGAGTGGATGATTTGAAATTACCATTTACCTTATTCCAAAGTGAGCCATATGGAGAACCTCCTACGATTATTACTCCTAATGATTTTGGTAATTTAACAATACCCAATCATGCATATGCTATAAGTAATGAACTAATTATAAACATTGAAATAGTTACGAAACCTGTGAGCTAAAATATGTCAATATTTTTAGATAAAAATAATATAATATCTCGAAGTTATGAGGACTTACGTTTAAGGCTATTTAGTTACTTGGATCCTAATTGGTATCCAGTTAATGTAATAAACTCAAGTACCTATGATGTTATGTCTACCTACGCTGATCAAATGTCATCAGCATCGATCGAAACAAGAGATACCTTCAGTGACTTAGGCATAGACGGTGTAAGAACCGTAGAAGGACTAGATAGAGATTATTCTCGTATGTATGATGTTTTTGGAAGTACATTTGAATCATCTAAGCATTATTTACAAGATTATGAATTTTACGATAATACCTATGCTTTACAAGGATATCGACAACAATTGAGATTTCTCTCTATATCATCACTAAACGGAGGGACTATAGGCGCGTTAAATGACGTTGGTTATGCATTTACGGGAATGCCCTTACATATAATAGAACCTAAAACAGATCAAATAGGATGGATATTAACTACGAGAGTAGGTATAATACTCGAAATAGGAGATAACTACTTAATACTAGATAGAGAGATTTTCGGTGTAGGTAGAATTATATACCTAGAAGATGTGTCACCGTATATAGTTGGTGATACAGCTTCTTTATCATATTCTAAACTAGGTGTTAATACTAAACTACTCGGAGAAAAGAAATATTATAGTGGAGTAGTACTTACTATGTTCGTTGCAGCATCTATGCACGGGGATATATCATTTACCTCAGCAGTAGATAATGTATTGCGTAATGTGACAAAGTCGGATATAAAACATGAAATTACATATTCAGCAGATTTCGTATATGATATACCTGGAGATTAAGTAATATGCAATATATAGAATTCTTAAATATACCCAGCATTAACAACGGATCAGCCCCATCAAGCCCAGTGGAAATATGGGGGGGTTCGATACTTGAAATTATCATGGGAAATGCTTCAGATGTTCTTAGTATAGACATTTTTTATTCTATAGACGGAGCTGCTGAGGTATTGATAGATAATGTAGTATTGAACAGTGGTCAGCAAGATGGAACCTTAAACATTGAGTATTATTTCAATATACCAAGTGCGTGGGATTCTACTGATGTGGTATTTGCAGTAAGAGTAGCTTCAACCGTAAGTGGAGACGCAGTAGATATAGCTGCCTATGATGAGACATATGAGATGACTGCCTATCCAGAAAGTTATCCCAAAGATCTTGGACCATTTCCATATGTAGATATACCTCGTAATGCTGATGGTTCTTCTGATTTAAGTGCTGGCGGAGTGCTATATCTCACACCAGAGAAATATGTAACAAATAACGGAAATACAACACCATCGGGCAGCGTATATGAAACTAAAAGACTTACATTACCTGTAGGATATAATAATGCTGGGTCTGCTTGGTATTTTGATTGGATGTTAATGTTAAAGAATGAAGCTACAGCTAATTTATACATTAGGCATTATCCAGAGTTAGTCATACCGAATAATATACCATACGTACCAATTATAGATGACATTTTATCATTGATGCGAGATGATTATACTGATTATCCAAAATGTTCTCATTATGTATTCTATAATGACAGTGATGCTTTAGATATTAGTAGAAGAATACATATGTCATCTACCGGAAGTATTACTACTATATTATCTAGATTTGATCAGAAGTTCGCAGTACAACCAGTTACTACATTAACTTTTAGTAGTAACTATACAGGTACCGAGCTCAATTTTAGTGATACAAATTCTTTCCACATACTCGCATGGTTATCTGGTATAGATATTCAAGGTAGGAGCGAGTATGTTACTTATAAAATTCAAAGTGCCTCAGGTGATACTGATTCCCTAGTTGGTAATGGTATATATTTCTCAGTAGATGGAGTTAATCAAGAGCTGCATTTACAGATAGTCAATACTACCACATATGAACTTACACTAGATATTAGTGATTTATTTGCTGAAGAACCTTTAAGGTATCATTCATTTGGAGTAGGATTTAACAACGGTGATGTACTGCTGTATATGGATGGAAGAAAAGTATACAGAGATTTATGCCTCATAGATTTGCCTGATATATCTGATGGATATCAGATGCTACAATTACAAGGAAATCACGTAGCTATAGATGAGTTTATAATATCAGGAGGACCTCTCGTAGACGCTGAGTATGATGATATATATCAAAGATCTAGAGTACGTATGAATAATAAGTATGAGCTTTCATATCTCGTATATAAATACGTACAAGCCAGAGTGGAATTTTTCGCGGAAGGCATTCGTGAGGTAGAATATCACCAATTTTCAATGATTAAAAAAGAAAATGATATACATCATTTACCATTCGATGTAGATAACCGAGCTTTTATGTCTATATCTCAGTATGCATCAGATAATCCAATAACAGGTGATTCTGGATGGACTTGGGAGTTGTTAATTGATTTAGGCGATCCTAATTTAGTATCAGTTCCCGTACATAAATTAGAATTTGAATTAACACCAGTAGCTACCATATTAGATAATACTACTATAACCGGAAGCATTAGTGGTGCTATGATGGGACTTGATTCAATTGTAAATATATCTACCGTGGGCGGTATAATTTATGTCACTGTAGATACAGTACCACATGGACATTCAATGGCTGGTCGAGGTAATGTATTACGTATATTATTTGAGAATACTGCGGAGATAGCAAATGGTAGCTATGATATTGTAATGTCAAATGCTGTTGCGAAAGATGAGCATAATAATAGTTTACTAATAACAATACACAATCCAGTACTATCTATTAACACAGAGTTAATAGTAGGAACATTATATGTAGATGAAAATGGAAGTGCTTATACTGACGAATTAGGTAATTTATATATAAGTGACGATTAAATAGGAAAATAAAATGAGAAAATCTAGTTTTTTTGGGGATCAAACAGTACTCCCAGCTGATTTGAATAATATAGCAGATTCGTACGGAGATGAAATAAAGAAATCTAGGCAAGCACCTTTAGGTACTGCTGGAGGGATTACTATATCTGGTAGTGGTAGTGGTTATGAAGTTGTAGCTGGCGGAGTGTTTGGTTCTGTAACAGAAAGATTACTTAGTAAAAACCTAAGCGTATTTGAGACGGCAGGTGGAATGCAGATATTTCCAGGTAAGTGTATGCCCTCTGATGGTGAAATTTCAGAACTGTATACTCCTATAACCATAAACATAGGACAAGGAGAGGTAACTAATGTAGATGGAGATAAAGCTACTTGGACGGATACAACTGATGGTACTTATTATGTAAAAGCTACTTATGAGTTAGTAGAAGATGAAATTAAAACTGATGATGGTGGAACTGAACATCCGACTCGTGCATATGGAATTATGTCTATTATCATAAACCAAGTAGTTCCCACCACTGGAGATGTACTACTTGCTACTTTCGATATAGCAGCACTCGTAATTACTAATTTTAAGGACGCACGTACATATGTAAGGACATTTTCAACAGCCGACGCTATATCTATCGATCCTATTACTACCCCAT
>Ga0164313_10000206_pt1 | contig 43446 bp, 31 predicted proteins | sample GuaBasSedimGuay4_FD_113735 | JGI IMG/M metagenome (GOLD analysis project Ga0164313, IMG submission 113735) | Subseafloor sediment microbial communities from Guaymas Basin, Gulf of California, Mexico - Guay4, Core 4569-4, 0-3 cm | ecosystem: Environmental > Aquatic > Marine > Hydrothermal vents...
GACAGCGCCCGCACCGCACGAACCCATCGTCCTTCCCGGCCGTCGCCTCCCTCGACAAAACGCATCACCCGTGCGTCGGCGAGGCCCATGGCCCGCGCTCTCGCCCGGGCGCGGACCGGATCTATCACGACGCCCTGACGAATGAGGGCGTCGCGAATGAACCGTGCACGTATGAAGTCCGCCCTCACGTCGCGCAGGTAGGTCGTCCGGACGTCCGCCCTGCCGCCTTGCGGGTCCAGCGCGGATGCCTCCAATTCGAGGGTCCCGTCGAGGAGGATGAAACCTTCCTGCACCTGGTCGTCTCCCGGAAGGCTCGCGAACCCGTCGTAGAGGGTTGTCCCTTCGACTTCGATCGACGAGTTTTCGGCGTTGCGAATCTCGAATCCGGTGTTGGGAAGACCAGCGTTGGCATAGTTCACGCTGTATGCCTGACCGACTGCCAGATTCACCTGAATGAAGAGCTCGATGAGCTCAAATGACTGCGCCGCTGCCGGTTGCAGAACGAGAATCGCCAACGCGGCGGCCAGACAGACATATGCATTGCCGTGTCGCATGAAAAACTCCTTTCGGGATTGCGTCTCTTTTTCATACTGTACACGACATCGACACCGCACCGCAAACCGATGGCCGTGAGCGAAACGGCTCACTCAAACGCAATTCACGCAGTGAATTGCAGCGCGAGCTCCATGATCCGTTCCTGGGTCGCCTCGGCTCGGGGGAGGATGCCCTGAAGAGAGCCTTCGTGCATCACCGCGATGCGGTCGGAGAGCCCGATGAGTTCTGGCATCTCGCTCGAGATCAGGAGGATGGCCACCCCGTGCTCCACCAACTCGCCGATGAGCTCGTAGATCTCGGCCTTGGCGCCGACATCGATGCCCCGGGTCGGCTCGTCGAAGAGCAGGACTCGGCACCGCGCGGCGAGCCATCGGGCGAGCACCACCTTTTGCTGGTTGCCGCCGGACAGGTTGACGAGCTCCTGGTCGAGAGAGGCGATGCGGATGTGCAGGCGATCGACCTCGACCTGAGCCAGCGAGGACTCGGCGCCGAGGTCGATCACCCCGCCGCGAGAGACCTCGTCAAGAGACGTCAGGGTGATGTTCTCGGTCACCGTGCACTGGAGGACCAGTCCCTGTTGCTTTCGATCCTCGGTGAGAAAGCCCAACCCGGCGGCGATGGACTCGGCCGGACCATGCCCGGAAAGCTTCCTGCCCGCCACTGTGACCGCTCCTCCGTCTATGGGATCCGCGCCGAAGATTGCCCGTGCCAGCTCGGTCCTTCCGGAGCCCATAAGACCGGCAACACCGAGGATCTCACCTGCCCGCAGCGAGAGACTGATGGGTTCAGGGAAACGCGCCCCGATGAGTCCATCGACATCGAGCGCGACTTCACCCAGAACCACTTCGCGCTTTGGAACCCGTTCGGCAATGGTCCTCCCGACCATCAGCTGAATGAGTTCGGCCACCTCGGTCTCGCTGACCTTCTTTGTGCCCACCGTATGTCCATCCCGCATGACGGTGACCCGATCGCCGATGGCGAAGATCTCGGGCATCCGATGCGAGATGTAGATCACCGGCACCCCGTCGCTCACGAGATCGCGAATCACCGCAAAGAGGGCTTCGATCTCGGTCTCGGACAGCGCGGCTGACGGTTCGTCCATCACCAACAGGCGGGCGCGACGTTGGAGGGCGCGGGCGATCTCCACCAATTGCTGCTCGGCCACCGAAAGCTCCGACACCGGAAGATCGGGATCGATCTCGCACCGAAGCCGGTGGAGCAGATCGCGGGCCCCGACCGACATCCGACCATCGGCGATCAACCCGCCGGTCGTCTGCTCGTGGCCGAGGAAAATATTCTCGGCCACCGTAAGACCAGGCACCAGATTGAGTTCCTGATGGATCATCACCAGACCGAGACGCTCGGCGTCGAGGGGCCCCGTCGGTTTGACGGGGGAACCACCGAAAACGACCTCGCCCGCATCGGCCGCATACTGGCCGCAGAGGATCTTCATCAGGGTGCTTTTGCCCGCACCATTCTCGCCGAGCAACACATGGACCTCGCCCGGCAGCACCTCGAGGCCGGACTCCTTGAGCGCCTGAACTCCGGGGAAGTGTTTGTCGATCCCCGACATCGTCAGGAGGGGGCTCGTCACTTCCGCTCCGGCGGCGCGAAGGCATCCACGTTGTTTGCATCGATCAATTCCACCCGGGTAAGAACCTCACCGGGTGGCGCCTGTCCCAGACGCACGAGTTCGACCGCGTGCTTGACTCCCAACCGACCCATCTCGCTCGGGAACTGCGCCACCGAGCCGAGCATGCGTCCGGAGCGGATATTGACCAGGGCATCGGGGATCGCGTCGAAGCCGATGACGACGATCTCCGATATCCGGCCGGCGGCGTCGATGGCCTCGATCGCCCCCAACGCCATCTCGTCGTTGGCGGCAAAGACCGCATCGAGATCGGGATGCGCCTGAAGCAGATTCTCGGCCACGGTGTACGCCCGGGCCCGCTCCCAATTGGCGGTCTGACTCGCAACCACCCGCATCCCGGGCGACGCATCGATCCCGGAGAGAAAACCTAGCCGTCGCTGGTCGGCGGTTTCGTGGCCCGAAATCCCCTCGATGATGGCGATCTCCCCCACTCCATCGAGTTCGGCCGCCAGATAGCGTCCGGCCACGGCGCCACCCTCGAAGTTGTCCGATCCGATGTAGGTCAGCACTTCGGCTCCCACCGATGCCGCTGCCGCCTCGTCGATCCGGGGGTCGAGGAGCAGGACCGGGATCCCTGCGTCGTTGGCCTTCCTAATCGCCGGCACGAGTTCCTTGGAACCGGACGGCGCCAACAGAATCGCATCCACTCCCTGTTGGATCAGATTCTCGATGATCTGGTACTGACGCTCTACATCGGTCTCGCGGTCGGCCGCGAGGGAGACCAGGTGGACCCCGAGGGAGGCTGCCTCGACCTCTCCGGCTTCCTGCATCTGGCCCCAGAATGGAGAGTTCAGCGCCTTGGGGACAAAGGCGACGGTGAGTTCGCCCTGCTGATCGGCGACGCCCGAGGAGACTCTGACGCCCACCGCTCCGACCACCGAAACGATCGCGAGAACCGAAACCACCACCGCTTTGCGCCACCGCCGCCAGCCCATCACGGGGGCTTTCTCCCCACCGCGGTGCCGGGCGCGGTCGAGCACAACCGCAGCCACCAGAACTCCACCGACCACCATCCCTTCCAAGGCCGAAGGAACATTGAGCGCATTGAGTCCGTTGCGAAGCGTGCCCATGATCAACGCACCGATCACGGTTCCGACCACACGCCCCTCACCTCCCATGAGGCTCACCCCGCCGATCACCGCCGCGGCGATGGCGTAGAGCTCATACATCTCACCGGTCAACGGTGAAGCGGCATTGAGTCGCGAGGTCATGAGCACCGCGGCGACACCCGCCATGAGCCCCGAAAGACCATAGATCGCGATCTTGTAGCGGCCCACCGGAACCCCGGAAAGCCACGCCGCCTGCTCGTTGCCGCCGATGGCATAGGTGTAGCGGCCCAGCTTGGTCCGGGTCAGGACCAGATGAGCGATGGCATAGAGAATCGCAACCACGATGACCAGCACCGGCACCCCGAAGAGATCGCCGGAGAGAGAGCGGAAGCTCTCGGGCAGCCCGCTGATGGGTTTGGAATCGGAGTAGATCTTGGCCGCGCTGCGGGCGACGAGCATCATTCCCAGAGTGGCGATGAACGGTGGAATCCGCCCGAGGGTGGTGACAAGACCGCTGATCAGCCCGCAGACCAGACCCACCGCCACGCCTCCGAGAATGGCCACCGGCATCGATGAGCCGGTCACCAGCAGATCGGCGGTGACCAGCCCGCAGAGAGCCAGAATCGACCCCACCGAGAGATCGATGCCGCCGGAGATGATGACAAAGGTCAGTCCGATGCCGAGGATGGCGTTGATGGCCGACTGCTGCATCACGTTGAGCAGATTGTCGGGGGTCAGGAAGTGTGGCGATGCGATCCCGAAGAGCGCCACCAGACCAAAGAGCACAAAGAGCGTTTGCAGCCGAGCAGAGAGGTTTCGGACCATTCGGCGGTTCCTCTTTTCGTCAGCGGATCGATTGGTCGACCGCTGCGGATGATCGTAGCGCAGCGATTATTCTCGTCGCGTCCTTGTAGCTTCGAACTCATGAGATGGCTCGCTATCGCTATCGGTATCTCTATCGAACATCGATGGAATCGCGTCCGATCGATCGAGGACCATCCGGGCGCCCGCCCCAGCAAATGGTGACATTCCAGCTGGCGAGTTCACGTCGAATCCCGATAGCGATAGCGATAGCGATAGCGATTATAGATCCTCGACCCGACGGGATCGGGTCCCGGAAGAAACTCACCTCAGACCAATGCTCCCCCCGTCCGCCAATATCCTCCCCACTCTCCTCGCCGTGGCAGCGAGATTCTCGCGTCCGTGCGCGAGGGCGTCTGCCAGGGGAACCACCTCATCGACGGTGGGGTAGATCGCGTCGAAGAGATCGTTGACCTTCCCGAGATCGCCGGTCACGGCGCCCGAGATCAGGATCGTATTCACTCCTGCAACCCGCGCCTTGGCCGCGAGAACCGCGCAGAGCTTGCCATCGACGGTCTGCTCGTCTGACCTGCCCTCGCCGGTCACGAGAAGATCGGCGGTCTGGATCACCTCGTCGAACCCGGTGATCTCAGCCACGAGATCGGCACCGGATGTCATCTCCGCTGTGCAGAACGCTCGCAATGCGGCGCCGAGGCCTCCGGCGGCGCCATCGCCTGGGTACTCGATGCTCTCGAGCATCCCGTGCGCCTGCCACACGGTCCCCAGGTGGTCGAGTCCTTGTTCGAGCACCTCGACCATCTCAGGGTTCGCACCCTTCTGCGGACCAAAGACCCGAGCTGCGCCCCTCTCGCCGAGAAGCGGGTTGGTCACATCGCAGGCGACTCGAATCCGGGTCTCGACAAGGGCCGGCACCACGGCCGAGGCCTCGATCTCCTCGACGGTGGCGAGCGCGCCGCCTCCTCGTCCGCACTCGATTCCATCGGCGGTCAGGATCCGGTATCCCAGCGCCTGCGCCATCCCGATCCCACCATCCACGGTGGCGCTGCCGCCGATCCCGAGGATGATGTCGCGGACCCCGTCCTCGATGGCGGCGCGCATGAGCTCACCGGTGCCGTAGGTCGTGGCCTTCATCGGGTCGAGTTTCCCTGCAGGTACGAGCTCGATCCCACTGGCAGCGGCCATCTCCATGACTGCGGCCCGACCACCCGGGAGCGAGCCGTAGGCGGCCGTAACGGAATCCCCGAACGGACCGGTCACCCGAACCGATCGCCATTCGCCCCCAGTGGCCCGGATCACCGCATCGCTGGTGCCTTCACCCCCGTCGGCAACGGGAATCACGACAATTTCGGCCTCGCTCAGCCCATCTCGAAGCCCGGTGGCAATGATCTCCCCCGCCTCGTCGCTCCGCATACAGCCCTTGTAGCTGTCGACAGCTACAACGATCTTCATCAGTACACCACCTCGAGATCGGCTCCTTCATAGACTCGAACGTGGTCACCGACCGCTCGGACCCCCTCGACATCGGTGGGCGCCGTAGACGAACAGGTCCAGCAGGAAGCGATGCAGAAGATCAGCAGGACGGTTCTAAAACAAATCGACATCGGAGTCCCTCGATTCACAGATTCTCGGTGACGCTCTATTGTAGTCCGACGGTCGGAATCGGACCGGGAGCGGCGGAGGTTACCCCAGACTCGTGGGGGACTGAACTCTTCCCGGGTTGCGATGACTGAAATTGGAGATACTCGATGACGAATCTCAAGGACAAGGTGGCCATCATTACCGGAGCATCCTCGGGGATCGGGTGGGCGGTAGCCCAGGACCTCGATGCCGCGGGAATGAAGCTGGTGTTGTCTGCGCGTCGGGGCGACCGACTCGAAGCCCCCGGAGGTCTCTCGAATGAACACTGAATTCCCCGAGCTCAACCCGGCCGAGCGCATCCTCATGGGACCCGGTCCGAGTGATGTCAGCGCCCGCGTCCTCGCCGCCATGGCGAAACCCACCCTCGGTCATCTCGACCCCGAGTATCTGGCCATCATGGATGACACCCGACGCATGTTGCAGCATGTCTTCCGCACCACCAACGAACTGACCCTTGCCATGCCGGGCACAGGTAGCGCCGGGATGGAGACCTGCGTTGCCAACCTCATCGAACCGGGTGACGAGGTGGTGATCGGAGTCTGCGGCTACTTCGGCGCACGCATGGTCGAGATGGCCAAACGCCACGGTGCCACCGTTCACCCCGTCGAAGTGCCATGGGGGGAGACCATCGATTCCGCGGCCATCGGCAGAGCACTCGCCGATCACCCGGCGACGAAGGTCGTCGGCGTGGTCCAAGCCGAGACTTCGACCGGCGCTCACCAGCCGCTGGAGGAAATCTCGAAACTGGCGCATGCCGCGGGAGCCCTGCTGCTGGTCGATGCCGTGACCTCCCTTGGCTGCGTCGAACTTCGACTCGACGACTGGGCCATCGATGCGTGCTACAGCTGCAGTCAGAAGGGTCTCTCCAGCCCTCCCGGCCTGGCACCCGTGAGCTTTTCCCCTCTGGCGGCGGAAAAGATCAGGAACCGAAAGAGCAAGGTCAGAAGCTGGTACCTCGATCTGTCTCTGGTTTCGAAGTACTGGAGTTCGGACCGGGTCTACCACCACACCGCGTCCAGTAATCTGGGTTACGCCCTCTACGAGGGGCTACGGATGGTCATCGAAGAGGGCCTTGAGGTTCGCCATTCCCGCCACCTCCACCACCACCGCGCCCTTCGCGCCGGTCTCGAGGCTTTGGGGTTGGAGTACATCCCCACACATTCACTGCCGAACCTCAACGCCATCCACGTCGCCAACGGCGCGGACGATCTGGTGGTACGCAAGCGGCTACTCAACGAGTACGGCATCGAGATCGGCGCCGGACTCGGCCCCTTTGCCGGCAAGGCCTGGCGGATCGGGATCATGGGTTCGTCTTGCACCCAGCGAAACGTGGTGTTGGTGCTCTCAGCCCTCGAGTCCATCCTCAGCGATATGGGAGTTGCGGTTCCAAAGGGCGCCGCCGTCGCCGCGGCTTCGAATCGAAACCGATGGTCCCGCCCCGTGGGGGCAAAAAACGCCCCGCCGAAGCGGGGCGTTGGTTGTCGGGATTCCGGCGGTTCTAGAAGAGCCGACGTATGACGAAGAGCCCGACGCCGGCGATCAGGACGATGAGCAAGAGAATGCCCGTCGTGCCGAGGGTCGGGATCGGACCGCCGAACGGCGGCAGCTGCGCCGTCGAGGTGTTGTTCCCCGGGTTCGGGTCATTCTGGTCGGCGGCGCCGTTCGCGACGTTGGCGGTGCCGGCCGGGTCGACGATGTCGACCGTGATGGCGCAGGTTTCCAAGCCACCCGCGATGAGACCCCCGATATTCCATGTCCACGGCGTGCCCGGAACACCGCCGCAGCTGTCGCTGACGTAGGTGACGCCGGCCGGCAGGTCGTCGGTGACAACCACGCCGGTTGCATCATCCGGTCCGAGATTCTCGACGCGGATGGTGTAGACACCGGTCGTAACGCTCGTGGTCTGAGAGGTCTTGGTCACCTCGATGTCCGCTTCGCCCTGACTCTGCCCTGTCCCGGTGATGCACAGCCCGAGGTCATAGGCGTTCGGAGCATATGCCGCACCGTCCCACTGCAGCATGTTGCCATCGCCTCCGGTGCCGCTCATCCACAATAAGGTGCATCCGGCAGCGTTGGGATAGCTGTGGACCCCGACCCAGGTCTCCCCGGTCGGCTGACACGCCGGCGTCAGACCAGTTACTTCCCAGTAGTAGGAGGTGTAGCCGCTATAAGCAGGCCCCGCAACCCCGGTCGGGCTGAGGCCGGTGAAGGAGCAGATGGCTGCTCCGGGCTGGCCTCCACTGTCGGCGTGGAAGGTCACATCGAATGTGACTCCCGTCGGGTCGCAGGCAGTCCACCCCGCGCCATCCCAGAACAGGCTCAGGCCCCACCAGTGGAAGTCGGTGATCGACAAGAGTGTGCCGTCGAAGTTGTCATACGCCGTGTAGTTGAAGCTGCTGCTCTGGCCGGAGGTGAACGCGTTCCACGGGTCGTCGGGGCCGTCCGGGGTCTGGTAGTACAACAGTTCCGGGCCATCGCACTCGGTCGGCGGTGGCGGTGGCAGCCACTCGGTGATCTCGATGCTGTAGGGACCCGAGGCGCCATCGTAGCCGTCGACCACGATGTAGTAGGTCTGGCCCCCGGTCATGGAAACGTTGGTCAACGACGAGTTATACGGAGAACCGAAGATCGGCGCAGTGCAATCATCGTCGCTGCAACCAACCGCCCCGCCCCCGGGGCAGGAACCCTCGTACACGTAGAGCTTGGTGTCGTAGTTGGTGGTGCCGACGCAGAGCGTGATGTCGACGCCCATATCGGTCGCCGGCGTGAAGGCGTAGACGACATCGGGCGAGGTGCTGTCGGTATACGGGCACACCTCGTCGTAATCGTCGGTGTAGCCCACCGTCGTGCCGTCATCGGTGTAGGGCAACCCGCCGATCACGGTGGCAGAGGCGCAGGTGTCGCCACCTTGCATGATGGTGTTGGGATCGGGCAGCGGCGGCATGTTGCTGCCCGGCGCCTTCGCCAGGACGGCGTCGGCCCAGCTGAGTTCACCGCTCCCCGGTGGGCCTGCGGCAGAAACCACGACGGCCGCGAGAACCATGATCGGGACAACAAAAAAGATCGACTTCCAACGACGCATGAGTACCTCCCAAAAAACGACGCGTTCTTGCGCCTTAATCTCAGAATTGAACTACTCAATACAGATCGTATTTCAATATTGATGACGATACGGCCGTCCTCCACCCATGTCAACCCACCACGCCGCCGATTCCAGGGGCCGCCGGATTACGTCGAGCAAGGCCCAACGACCTCGTGACAACGCGGTGTCGTCGCGATGCCGCCTGTCGGCATCAGTACCGGCCCTTTTCCTCGGCCGCCGGCTCCACTATCCTCGTGGCGTGCGGCGTCTTCTTCTCAGCCATCGAAACACCATGTCCCAAAAACGCAGGAGCCGATGCATGACCCGTGAGACCTTCCCCATCGACCTCTCCCGATTCCGTCCGCTGACCCTCGACCCGAAGGCGGAGTCTCTGACCGCCGAGGAACTCGAGCAGCTCACGGCAAATGTCCAACTGTGCCGCGATGCCATCGTCTTCTTCACCGCCACCGGTGCGGCGCGGGGAGTCGGCGGCCACACCGGCGGCGCCTACGACATCGTCCCCGAGGTGCTCATCGCCGACGGGTTCATGCGCGCAGGCAGGGCCTACCACGCCTACTTCGATGAGGCCGGCCACCGGGTGGCGATCCAGTACCTCATGTCGGTGCTCAACGGGCATCTGCAGGCAGAGGCCATCCTCCACTATCGCGAGGCCGGCGCTAACCTGCCCGGCCACCCCGAGTTCGGTCACACCCCAGGGGTGGGGTTCAGCTCGGGCCGACTCGGCCACATGTGGCCCCATGTCAACGGCGTCGCCATGGCCAACCCCGACACGGCGGTGTTCTGCTTCGGGTCCGACGGGTCCCAGCAGGAGGGCAACGACGCCGAGGCGGCGCGGATGGCCGTCGCCAACAACCTCGAGATCAAGCTCGTCATCGATGACAACGACATCACCATCGCCGGCCACCCGAGCGATTACATCAAGGGCTACTCGGTAGCCAAGACTCTCGCCGGCCACGGTTTGACCGTGAGCGAGGGCGACGGCGAAGATCTCGCCAATCTCTACACCCGGATGGCCGCTGCCATGCGGACCGCGGGACCGGTGGCAGTCATCAATCACCGTGTCATGGCTCCAGGGATCCCCGTTGTCGAAAACACACCGAAAGCGCACGATGTGGTCTCGGTGGACGTTGCCAAAGAATATCTCGCGGCCAAGGGCTACACCGACGCCATCGCCTACCTCGACGGCATCACCAAGGACCCCAGCCCACACGTCTATCTCGGTGTCGGTGAGGAAAAGGCGTCAAACCGCAACCTCTTCGGCCATGCCGTCAACGAGGAACTCGCGAAGATGGACGAGGCAACTCGACGCGACACCGTTCGCGTCCTCGACTCGGATCTGGAAGGCTCCTGCGGCCTCGTCCACATCCGCAAGGCCTACCCCGAGGTCTACATCAGCTCGGGGATCATGGAGCGGTCAAACCTCGCTGCGGCCGCCGGCTTCGGGATGGCGCCCGGCAAGCAGGGGATCTTCGGAACATTCAGCGCGTTTCTCGAAATGTGCGTCTCCGAGATCACCATGGCCCGACTCAACAAGTGCAATCTCCTGTGCCACTTCTCCCACGCCGGGGTCGACGACATGGCCGACAACACCTGCCACTTCGGCCTCAATAACTTCTTCGCCGACAACGGTCTCGATGACGAGGATCCGCCGACCCGGCTCTATTTCCCGGCCACCGGTGGCCAGATGACCGCGTGCGTCAAGAAGATCTTCCACGATCCGGGTCTGCGCTTTGTCTTCTCCACCCGTTCGAAGGTGCCGACCATCCTCGACGAGTCGGGCGCCGAACTCCACGGCGAGGGTTATGTCTTCGAATCCGACAAGGACGAGATCATCCGCGATGCGTCATCGGACGGCGGTTTTGTCGTCAGCTTCGGCGAGACCCTCTACCGGGCCCTCGACGCCGTCGAGCGGCTGCGCGCCGAGGGCGTCGATGTGGGACTCATCAACAAGCCGACGCTGAACGTCCCCGACGAGGCCATGCTCGCCAAGATCGGCGCGAGCCGTTTCGTACTTGTCGCCGAGAGTCTCAACCGGCGCACCGGGCTCGGCAGCCGCTTCGGCACCTGGCTGCTTCAGCGCGACTTCGCACCCAAGTACGACCACGTCGGGACTCATCGCGAGGGCTGTGGTGGGCTCTGGCAGCACATGGGCCACCAGGGCATCGACTCGAACGAGCTGCAGGCAGAGATCCGGGAGATGGTGTAGGGCAGAGCTCGATACTCGATGCTGGATGCTGGATCATCGCACCATCGCACGGAGATACCGCAGATAGCGCAGATAAACGCAGATGAGCCATCGCACATCACAGGTCGCACGGATGACCGGACGTGCCGCTTGTAACATCGTTCGGAACGGACACGTCTCAGCAAGCAATGCAATGGGGCTGAACAATGTTACGGGGGGCACTCTCGGGAAGCGCGACGATGGAACCGGGCCCAGAGGCGCGTGAATCGCAGGAGGACAACATGGACACATCTCAACAGTTCGAGGGCAGGATCGCCATCGTCACGGGCAGCACCCAGGGTTTAGGCGAGGCCACCGCACGGCTCTTTGCAGAGAGAGGCGCTGCGGGGATCGTCATCACAGGACGTGACGACGAGCGCGGCCAGGCGGTCGCCGCCAGCCTCGACAACGAATCATGCCGGGCGGTCTTCATCCGAGCGGACATGGGCAGCGTGGATGACTGCCGTGCGCTGGTGGCTGCAGCCGATGATGCGTTCGGCACGATCCATGTCCTCGTGAACGCGGCCGGGGCCACCACCCGCGGGTCCATCCTGAACACGACCCCGGATGTCTACGATTCCGTCATGGCCGTCAATGTCCGCGCACCCTTCTTTCTGATCCAGGAAACCGCCAAGATCATGCTCCGCGACGGTGTCGCCGGCTCCATCGTCAACATCGGCAGCGTCTCGGCCTACGGCGGCATGCCCTTCCTGTCGCCCTACTCCATTTCCAAGGGGGCCCTCGCCGTGACGACCAAGAATGCCGCCTATGCGCTCATGCGCCACCGCATCCGGGTCAACGCCCTCAACATCGGTTGGATGGACACACCGGGCGAAGACACGATCCAGCGCACCGTCCACGGCAGCAATGAAAACTGGCTGGCGGGGGTGGAGGCGAAGCAGCCCTTCGGACGACTGCTCAAGGCCCGTGAAGTCGCCAAGGCCATCGCGTTCCTCGCCTCCGATGAGTCGGGGATGATGACCGGCGCGGCGGTGGAGTTCGATCAGTCGGTCCAGGGTGGCGGCCCTCAGCCGATCCCGCCGCCGCTCGACGAGTGGGACGACCTCGGCTGGAACGTGTAATTATTCGCTCCGGGTACGCGATGGGAGGGGATGCCAGGCAGCCTCTCGCACGGAACACCGCCAGACAACCCGTCCCGCGCTCTATCAAGGGAATGCGGAATCCGCGTGTTACTCTCGCGCCACCTGGAGGGGCCATGCGACATCATTTGTTTTACTTGCTTGTTTTCGTGATCCTGTGCGGATGTCAGCAGCCTCCGACCGACTCCATGCGAGCCATTGCCGATGACTATCTTGTCGCGTGGTCTGACTTCTATCCTTCGCGGGCGTTGACGGCGGGTCAGGCCGAGGCGGCTCTCCGATTCGAGGATCTCTCACAACCGACCATCGATGCCTGGTTGGGTTTCAATCGCGAAAGTCTCGGCCGAATCCAAGGGCTTTCGGAGGATCCGTCCCTCGAAGAGAACATCGACCGTGAGCTCCTCGAAGGGCAGATCCAACGTGAGCTCTTTCGGTGGAGTGGAAGCGAAGCCCACCGAACCGACCCGCAGACATACTCGAGCCTCGTCAACCACGCCATGACGGCAGTCCTGGTGCGGGGGAATCTGACCCCCGAGATGAAGATCGAAGCGGTGATGAACCGTCTGCAGGGGCTGCAGCGGCTCTGTGAGACCGCCAAACAGAATCTGGTGAACGGTCGGCCTTCCGCCACCGAGTCGTCGATCCGCGACCTCCGCTCCACCGCATCGTTTGTTGAAGGCAATCTCTTAACGGCGCTCGAGATCTCGGACGAGAATCCGGAAAGGGAAGCCCTCGCAACTGCCGCGGGGCAGACCGCAACCGAATTGACCGCCCTTGCCGACTGGCTCGAGGGTGGTCTCGAAACGACGCTGGGCGACGCATACGGCGAGAACCTCTATGCCCAGAAACTCGCCCTCGCCTATGGCGCCCACATGACACCGGAGTTCCTGGAGCAGATCGCCATGGAGGAGATCGAGACAGTTCGGGGACTCATTGAAGAACTCGCAGTAGAGATGTGGACCGACATGGATCCGTTGCTCGCGCCCGTCACCTTCGACGAGTTTGTCCGACCCCTGCTCTCCGAGATGGAAAGTCACCGCGCCTCGAATCATGCGGAATTCCTGCAGGAGTTCCTCGATCTCATCGATCGTTCACGACTCTTCCTCGAGGAGAAGGACCTCATCGATCTCCCCGAGCACGAGACCCTCTTCACGGCGATGTCACCGAGCCATTTTGCCGGAGCGGCCGTGGGCGGGGTCTACAGCGCTGGACCCTTCGACCCTGAGGCCCAGACCCTCTTCTATCTCCCGAGCGTGCCCGACTCGGCGCCTCAGGATGCCCGGAACGGTTTCTATCGATCCTTCAACACCCACTTCAACACCATGATCATCACCCACGAGATCTATCCGGGACACTATCTCCAGCTCAAGGTCGCCGCCCACCACCCGAGCCGGATCCGATCGCTCTTCACCGGCGACGATTTCACCGAGGGTTGGGCCTCTTTTGTCGAGCAGATGACCCTCGACGCCGGGTTCGACGGCGACCAGCCGCTGACCCGCATGGCCCACCTCCGCAAGCGTCTCGAGAACGCGGTGCGCGCCTATGTCAGCGTCCAGGTTCACTGCCGGGGATGGAGCGCCGATCAGCTTGGCAGCTTCGCCGTCGAGACCGGGCTCTTGCCACCCCAGTTCGCCGACAACCTCTGGCAGCGCGCCCTGCTCTCACCCATCCAGCTGCCGTCTTACTTCATCGGCTTCAGGGTCTTCGACGAGACCTACCGTCGCGGTCAGGAAAACCTCGGTGACGCCTTCAGCACCAAGGCGTACAACAACGCGGTGGTGGACTCGGGCGGGATGCCCATGGCGATGGTGGATGGGTATCTGGCGGAGGCGTTGGGTGGCGGGTAGGTACAAGGTATTAGGTACAAGGTATTAGGTACAAGGTATTAGGTACAAGGTATTAGGTACAAGGTATTAGGTATTAGGTATTAGGTATTAGGTCCATCGCAAGAGCCTCTCGCTATCGCTATCGAAGGATAGTCCCGATCTGCGCGGGCAAAGTGTGGTGCGCGCGTCTCGCGCGCAGGCGGGATGATGGCGAGTCCCGACCCTGATCGATCCTTGCGGGCGAGACGCCCGCACCACACGAGCACGAGAGTTCAGGGTGCGATGCGTCCGGAGGGGGATCTCGGGCCTTCGTCGAAGCGTATGGGTCCGGTCACGACGAGGGCGTAGTCCTGAGCAGGTACGGGAATGGCGTGGGGGCCGACCTCGATGGTCCAGACACCCTTTTCCGCTTCGGGGAGATACACGGCCTCGACGTTGTTGATGCGATCCGGCTTTCCACCTTCGACGGAGTGCCCACCCAGGAAAGCATTGCCCATGAAGACTCCGTTCGGCCCACGAACGACGAGATCGAGGTCGTTGACCAGGTTGACGGTGGCAAGACTGCTCGATGGGGCGTCGGTCCACACGAGCAAGACCTTCACTGGTCCCGGCTCGTTTACCGCCACCTGGATGCTAACCGGCTGGTCACCCGGCGTATCGAACCCTTCCAGATGGTCATCGACGAGGAGCCGGTGATCGTCTCCCGGAAAGGCCAGCGCCGTGTCGAGCTGGATGAGGCCCCAGCCCTGATCTCCGGAGGGGATGGGATCGGCCTGACACCCCATGGTGCTCAGATCGACGGCCGATGCGATGAGCATCGCCTTGACCAGCGCCGCGGTCGGTTCGAAGGTATCGGTCGGGCGAGCAAAGCCGGAAGGGTAATAGCCGTCAGTGAAGTACTGGCGGACGAGGGCCCCGAGACCGGCGGCGGTGGGTGCGGCCATGGAGGTACCCGAGCTCTGGGCATTGCCACACGACGGCCCCGGCACGACCCGGTTTGTGGCCGCCGAAACCGTAAACAGACCGGGCGCCACCACATCGGGTTTGATCCGGCCATCATTGGTTGGACCGCGAGACGAGAAGATCGCGACACAGGTCGGGTCGTAGGTGCCGTGAATCGAAGCACCCACCGCCACCACGTTCTTCCCGGTTGACGGGGACCCGATGGTACCGTCGTACGGGCCGGCATTGCCCGCGGCGAAGAAGACCAACGTGTCCTTGTGGTTCCACATGAATCGATCGACATCGGCGGTGCGCTCCGTATAGCGGCCGTAGGGCAGGAAGTTCTCCTCATCGCCCCACGAGTTCGTGTGGATCCGTGCGCCCTGGGCCCGCGCCTGCTCGAAGACCTGTTCCAACGGTTTGACCGGACACCCGAGACCCGGCAGATCGGCGCAGTCATCGACAAGCGCGCCGCCATCCTGGATCACCAGCTTGGCCGCCGGGGCCATGCCGTCGACCCCATCGTACCTTCCGTTGCCACCCACATCCCCGGCTGCGCTTCCCGCGACGTGGGTGCCGTGGCCGTGGTCATCCCAACTGCCGGAATCCGGCGGCCAATCCGCCTCCCAGTGAAAGTCCACGGCCAGAACTTTGCGGTGCTCGGTGTTGATCTCGGTCCCATCCGCCTGGTTGACGGCGGGAAGACCGACCAGCGGGTCGTCAAACCGGCACTCATCGACATCGAGACCGGTGTCCATGATGCCGATGATCTGGCCCTCGCCCCGCAAACCGCGGTCGAAGACCGGGGTCGAGTCGAGGATGCCGGACTGACACCGCCAAACCGACCCCGAGTTGAGGAGTCGCACCGGCGACTGCGCCTCGGCGACGATCAGCCCCGGGGTGGATCGGAGTTGGTCGAGGACCGAGTCGAGCCGATCCCTCGGAACCCGAATCCCGATCTGCGGGGCCGGGACCACCGCCCCATCCGACCAGCCGATCCGCGCACCGGCACGTTCGAGACGACTCTCGATTTCGCCGAGTTCGGAACCGGGCGCGACCATCGCAAGCACCGAGACCTCCCGACGATCGGGCTTCTTAACGGCAACCGCCAAGGCCCTCAGGTCGGGGGAGATCGCGTCGGTGGGTCGCCATTCGACCGCGGATTCGACTCCGGAAATCTCCCTGATGACGCGACCTTGACCCACGACCAGCCACCGATGGGGCTCGAGGATGGCCACGATAAACACCGCCGCGTCGTCAATCGCCACCCTGACCGGAATCACATGGTCTTCCTCGACGTCAATCAGGAAAACCCTTTGAGGCGCTGATTCGGAAGCGGTCGAGTCGGTCGGAGACGGCGAATCAGCGGCCGAGACCGGGACGTTCGCCACGAAGAACCAGACGACGGCGACCGGCCAGACCAAAACCCATCGAGTGATGAACATCCTCCACATGGATCCCATGGTACGGCAACGTCAATTCTCGTGATTCCTAAGGTGAGCAATTCTGGTGGATGAGATGCGCCAAAATCTTGATGCTCTGACGTTTGCGAAAAACGGAGGCATACCCGTTGGTATGTCGAGTATTTTCGCAAAGGCCAGAGCGCAAGAGGTTGGTGCAGATCGCCGCCGAGAATCGTTCATCTTAGGTGATTGGTCTTCCCATCACTAAACGACCGCTATAATGGCGGCAGAGCCCCGAGATCGAGGAAGGGACGGGAACGACCTGAGATGGCGAATCCGGATCATGTCGCACGACTTCGAGCCGGCCAATGGAACGAGTGGCGAACCGCCAACCCGAACCTGGCGCCGGACCTCATCGACGCAGAGCTGTCCGATATGGATTTGCGCGGGCTGGACTTCAGCAAAGCCCACCTCAAAGGCGCCAACTTCTCCAATACAAATCTGGATGGGGTGGACTTCAGCCGCGCGATCCTCGAAGCGGCCAATCTTCGCGGCGCCTCCATGGTGGGAGCGAAACTCGACCACGTCCGCTTCGAGTTCCTCGACATGTCCGAGCTCGATCTCAGCAACGCCTCGCTGCGGGAGGCCGTTTTTCGCGGCACCAACCTCACCAAGGCCGTCCTCCGCCGAGCCGATCTCTCACGGGCCAACCTCGAGAGCGCCATCCTCGACCGGGCGGATCTCTCCGGCGCCTCCTTGGTTGCGGCTTCGCTGAGAGGCGCCCGATTCGACAAGACGATCCTCCGTGGTATCGACGCCGAGATGGCCATCATGGAGGGCGTCGAGTTCTCCGATCTGAGCCTCGAGGGCGCCTCGTTCAAGAACGCGCAGGGGGACAATGCCCAGTTCAAGAACTCGCGTCTGAATCGGGCGAATTTCCACGGTGCGACCCTCCGGAACACCAACTTCCACAGCTGCATATTGACCGAGGCGATCTTCGACGAAGCGCATTGCGAGGGAGCAACCCTCGGCCATGCCGATCTCGAGAAGACCTCGTTTGTCAAAACCAACCTCTCGAGCGCCGACCTCCGAGGCTCGAGTCTCATCGGCGCCATCTTTGACGGCTGCGATCTCCACAGCGCAAACCTCGCCGAACTCGATTTCAGATCGCCCAGCCTCGGTCGGGTCTCATTCGGCTCGGCAAACCTCAAGAAGGCGATCTTTTCTCGCTGCGAACTGCGAAACGTGAACTTCCACGACGCGAATCTCGAACAGGCTGATTTCCGTCACGCGTCTCTCGAGGGCGCCAACTTTCGCAGCGCCAAGTTCTTTGACGCGACCTTCCGCCACGCCAACCTCAAACAGGCCCACCTCGATGGGTGCCAGGGTGGCGGCGCCGATCTCTCGGGAACCAGCCTGATCCTCGTTTCGGCTCCCGGGGCGAAACTCAACGGCGCCGATTTGCGCTTCGCAGATGCCGTCGGCATCGATCTCGACAAGGCCGATCTGCGGTGGTGCGATATCCGCAACGCGGATTTCACCAAGGCCAACATCGCCACCGCGCGCCTCTGGGGCTGCAAGGTCAAAAACACCATCCTTCCGCCCAACATGGGCCACTGGACGGTGTTGCTCAAGATCAGCCAGGCCTTCCAGATGGTCAGCCGCCGCGCAGACAAAATGAAGGAAGCGCGCGAACGCAAACGGATCCGTCAGGTGGCGGAGCTTGTCCGAGATCGCGAAAAGGCTCGCAAGCGGCGATCGAGGTGAAGCCGGGTCGATCTCCACTCGGCCCGTACCGCAACCGACGCCGGCACCTCCCTGCCGGCGTCTTTTGGTTTCTCGTGGCAACGATTCTCGCAGGCCAAGCGGCCGTCTCCGCCGGCGAAGACACCGAAGTCGACGGGCAGACCATCGTCTCGATCATCTTCGAGCGGTACAACATCTTCGACACCTCGAATCCCAAGACTTCCAAGTGGCCCTACCGTTGGGCCAATGCCGTCCATATCAAATCTCGGGAACAATTCCTCAGGTCCATGCTTCTGTTCCGAGAGGGAGATGTCTTCACCTCGGCGGACGCCGCCGAAAGCGCTCGCCTCCTTCGTTCGCTCGGCATCATGAACCCGGTGGAGATCACCGCCCGCAAGGTCGAAGGCGGAGTCGAGGTGGTGGTGGAGACCCACGATCAGTGGAGCCTCCAGGTCGGAGCGGATGCGGGTTTGTCCGGCAACCGCGGAAGATTCGGATTTCAGCTCCAGGAGGAGAACCTCCTCGGCTGGGGCAAGTACGTCAACATCGGCTACGACACCGATGTCGAACGCGACACCTGGAGCTTCCGCTACCAGGATCCGAATCTCTTCCGAACCAGGTGGGTCGCCGAAATCGGCTATCAGATCCGAACCGACGGATTCTTCAAGGACATCCGACTGGGCCGACCGTTCTTTTCGCTCGAAACCCCCAGGGCGTGGGGGGGTCGATGGGAATCCGAAGAGATCATCGAACACCTCTATGCGGCAAGTGAATCGGTGGTGCAGGGGCAGCGCAAGAACGAGTTGCTTCGCGGATGGTACGGGCTCAAAGTGGGCGGCGGCGGTGGCGCGACCCGCAGGGTCTTCGCCGGTTGGGTCGCTCAGAAGGTGGAATACGGCGACTGGCGTTGGATCGACACGGGAGTTCCCTACCCGACGACTCCTCAAGACCTCGACATCTCGGGACCCAGGATCGATTTCGAACAGATTGCGGACAACTACGAGGTCCTGCACGGCTTCCGCTCATGGTCATCGCAGGAGGATGTCGGCCTCGGTCCCAATTTCCGAGTGGGCGCCACGATATCCGGCCCAGCCGTCGGCGGAGACATCAATCGGGTTCTCTTTGATGGGGTCTTCAACATCGCCCGACACAGTGGGCGGTGGCTCTTGATGGGAGACGCCTGGTTTTCGGGGCGATTCGATCAGAGCGAACCCCAAGACATCATCGTCGGCGCCCAGTTCGCCGCCAGTCAGATCGGCGAACGCGGCTTCCAGTTTCGGCTGCTCGCCGACACCTCGTATCGGCTCGAAGTCGACCGCCAGCTCACCCTGGGCGCCGATATCGGTCTGCGGGGATGGGATCCCGACTATTTCGACGGCACCGGCCGGGCTCTCGTCAACGCCCAATGGCGAACCATCATGTTCCGCGATGTTCTCCACCTCTTCTCGGTCGGTGCGGTGATCTTCGCCGACGCCGGAAAGACCTGGGACGCCCGGTTCGGCCACGACACCGGGGGTATCAGAGCCGATGCCGGAGTCGGGCTGCTCTTCGATCTCTCTCGGCTCAGCACCAGCAACGTCCTGAGGCTCGAGATCGCCTGGCCCGATGACGGTGGTCCGTATGTGCTCTCCATCTCCGGCGGGGCGCTGTTCTGACGCGATACTCGTTTCTTATACTCGATACTCGCAAGATGGCGGTGGTGGTGGAGCGGCACCTCACCCGAGTAGGCGGGGAAAACCGCTCACCGGGGCGTGCCGGGCACGCCATTGTGCCGAAACGACCTTCCGGCTCCGCGGCATGATCCACACAATGGCGCTGCCGGGCAACCCTCGCGGCAGAGCTTTCCGGTGCGTCTTTCCCGGCTCAGGAGCAGGCCGCCGCTCGCGCGATCAGCGTGGTCGCAGTCCTTCCTCAAACCACCGCGCGACCACGATGATCCGCGACGCTGGGCCGCCGCAGGCGGACCAGAAGGCCGGTGCTCCGGGACGCGATCCCAACGAACACGCGCTTCCGACCCGGCGGAGATCGCTCCAGCCCACATCGTCCCGCAGAGGGTTGGAAGGATCCATTCACCATCTGGAGACGCTGCCTACGTCGCTCTACGAGCTAGTAGGAACAGCTCGACTCTCTCGCGGACTCGTTCGCTCCCAAAGACAAATCACCTTGTCATTCTGAGCGAGCGAACGAAGTGAGCGCGTCGAAGGTTCCCGACAGATCAGGAAGCGCGCTGCTCGCTACAGGTCACCTCGTTCCTTCCGGAGATCCTTCGACTCTCTCGCGGACTCGTTCGCTCAGGATGACATGTATTATTGATGCCGCTGTCTTCCCATGGGTAGGCGCCACCTCGCGGCGTGGCGGTGCTCTTGACGACATGCTGTTCGATTCCCCTGTCGTTCCGTGGGGAGGCGGTGCTTAGGATGACATCGAGAGGGAAATGCGATGTTGTGGGGGCGGCAGTCCCGGCCGCCTTCAGTCTCCAACCGGTCGAGAGCCAGTCACCACGAAGTCGAACTCCCTCCCCGCAAAGCGGCGCCCACTTTCAATTGCGATGGCTCTGCGCCTCTGCCTCTCTGCGGCTCTGCGTTTCAATCTGCGATGAAAACGGGAAGAGTACGATTGTTGACGATGGCTTCGTCTGCAATCCGCAACTCAGGGCACGGCTTCGGTACGGCGCCGGTCTTCCTCGCGTCGATCAGCACCATCCTCGGGGCGGTGCTCTTCCTGCGCTTCGGCTACGCCGTGGCGAACGTGGGTCTCCTCGGCGCCTTCCTCATCATCCTGATCGGTCACGCGGTCACGATCCCCACCGCCCTGGCGATCTCGGAGATCGCCACAAACCGCCGGGTCGAGGGCGGTGGCGAGTACTTCATCATCTCTCGTTCGTTCGGGACCACCATCGGCGCCACCATCGGCACCGCGTTGTTTCTCTCCCAGGCGATCTCGGTCGCGTTCTACTCCATCGCCTTTGCCGAGGCCTTCAAACCGCTGGCCCCCTGGATCGAGGGTCTCACCGGTCTCGCCTTCGACCCACGGATGGTTTCACTGCCCTTTGTTTTGCTGCTGCTCGCCCTGATTCTCTTTCGCGGCGCGGATGCGGGAGTGATCGGTCTCTACATCATTGCCGCCATCCTCGCCCTGGCGCTGGTCCTCTTCTTTGCGGGTCCTTCAATGGATGACGCACCGGCCGACATCCCTCTGTTCTCCAAGGTCGCCGATCCAAGCGGGTTCTTCCTTGTCTTCGCCATCGTCTTTCCTGCGTTTACCGGAATGACCGCGGGCGTCGGTCTCTCCGGGGACCTCGCCAATCCACGCCGATCGATCCCGCTGGGCACCCTTGCCGCGACCGGCGCCGGATTGGTGGTTTATCTACTGGTGGTGGTCAAACTCGCGGCCTCGGCCTCACCGGCTGACATGGCCACCGATCAGCTGATCATGGGACGCATCGCCCTGTGGGGGCCCATCATTCCCATCGGTCTCGCCTGTGCCACGGTGTCATCGGCGCTGGGCTCCATACTCGTTGCGCCCCGCACCCTGCAAGCCATCGCCAACGACGGCGTGGTCCGGTGGACGTCCATCACCGGTTTTCTTGGCCGCGGCGCCGGTGAGGCGAATGAACCCCGCAATGCAACCCTTATAACCGGCTTCATCGCCGTCACCGTCGTTCTCGCGGGCAACGTCGACTTCGTCGCGCGGATCATCTCCATGTTCTTCATGGTCACCTATGGCTCACTTTGCGCCATCTCGTTCCTCGAACACTTCGCCGCCCGGCCAAGCTATCGCCCGACCTTCCACTCCCGCTGGTACCTGAGCCTCACCGGCGCCGTCGGCTGTCTCCTGCTGATGTTCCAGATGGATCCGGTCTACGCCCTGGTCGCGATCATTGCCATGACCGTGATCTATCACGGAATCCGGGCAGCTCGCGGCGCCGATGGCGACGACCTCGGCGCCATCTTCCGCGCGGTGATGGTGCAGGCAACCAGGCAGATGCAGGTCGGTCTCCAAACCACGGGCGGCGAGAAATCCTCCGATCAGTGGCGGCCGAGCATCATCATGGTGGACGGCCGCACTTTCGATCGCGCGTCTCCGCTCCAACTGTTGACCTGGCTGTGCCACCGCCACGCAGTGGGAACCTATCTTCACTACATCCCGGGTCTTCTCGATCCGAAGACCTACAGCGAGTCCAAAAAGACCCTCGACGAGCTCATCAAACTCGCCCGGGATCGGGCGAGCGGCGTCTATGTCGACACCATTATCAGCCCATCCATGAGATCAGCGCTCGCCCAGAGTCTCCAGGTTCCCGGCATCTCGGGGATGGAGAACAACGCCGTGCTCTTCGAGTTCTCCAACCAGGATCCACAGGAGGTCCTCGGCGAGGTTCACGAAGGCTGTATCGACGCCGCGGCAACCGAGATGGACATCATGGTCCTGCGCCACTCCAGCGTCTTTTTCGGGAACCGCGACCGAATCCACATCTGGCTGACCTGGCACGACTACAAAAACGCGAGCCTGATGATCCTTCTGGCATACATGTTGGTCGGTCACCCCGACTGGAAATCCGCCGAGATCGAGATCCTCGTTGCCGCCCCCGAAGAACGCGCGGCGGGTGAGGAGGCCAAGATCGAAGAGACTCTGGCCACCGGCCGGATCCCCGTCAGTCCGCGAAACGTGCGGGTCTTCCCCACCGACGCCAATGTGGATTTCGGTCGTTTGGTGGCCGAGCACTCGACCTCAGCCGATCTCGTGATCCTCGGATTCACCATGCCGCGACTGACCTCCAAAGGCACCGAGCTGCTGACCCGCCATCCCGAACTCAAGGACGTGCTCTTTGTCTGCGCCGACGCCCGCCTCACCATCGACTAGACATCACAAATTATTAGTTTTGAATTTTTAATTTTGAATTGCATCGCACCATCGCACCCGTTTCCCTAGGCCTCTGCGATGATCATTAAAAATTGAAAATTGAAAATTGAAAATTATCGGAGTCGTGTCTCGACTCCGTTCTTGGTATGATGAGAGGCTATGACTCGTGACCCCCATGCACCCGGACGTTCAGCGCGGCCGGCCGGTCTCTTCCACATCAACCGTGGTGAGATTCTTGGTAATCTGCCTCGCGGCATCGCCGAACGTGGGTACCATCTCTATCAGGAGCGAAAGGTCATCCGCATCGTCTGGACCGGCGATGGTCTCGAGTCCGAGATCTCGCAACCCGCCTGCAACGTTCGGCTCACCGACACAGGGGGTCCGTTCACCGGGTGCCGCTGCACGACATGCGAGGATACCGACGGTCCGTGCGCGCACGCCGTCGCCGCCCTGCTCCAATGGCTCGATGTCCGCCCCACCATGCAACGGCTGGGCCCGGGCGCCGCCTGGCGCGCCAACTCCCGGCACCCCTTTATCGCCCCCGGACGGGCCACCGCCGAACGGCTCGATCTCAGCCACCTCACCGGTCACGATCTCCGTTCCGCCCTCGAACTCCAGCTCTCGCTCCAGAAAACCGGAGCGGCTACGGCCCGCCTCTCAGGACACGAAGTCGAGATCCACATCATCCTGCCATCGGGTGGCCGGCGCGTCGTTGTCTTCAACGCCACTCTCCTGCCCTCGGCGTTGCCTCTGCTGCGTAGTCTCCCGGGGATCAAGCTCGCCGGCGATTTAACCGGCCTCGAGCTTTCCGAAGCCCGACTCCACCCGGTGCTCATCGCTTCGTGGAACGAATCCGGGATCACCCTCGAGCCGGGCTACCGTCTGGGCAGCGGGAAGGTGCTCCGCGGCTCCAGCCTCGAAGGCCATATCTTCGGCCGTTGGGCCCGTATCGGGAACCACCTCTGCCGGGTCCTCGACCCCGCGACGCCTTTGGTCGCGTTCCACCGCAAGGGGCTCCAGCAGCTCAACGGCCAAGACGCCCTCCGTTTCCTCAATCTCGACCATCCGCAACTGCTCCAACACCCCTGGTACCTTCCCCTGGGCGAATTGGCGGCCTTTCGCCAACCCATCGCTCCGAAACCGGTCTCCCTCGAGGCGGAACTCACACCCAACGGACGCGTGCGCATCCGCCCCTCCTTCAAGGCCGCCGGCTCTCCACTCGAGTGGTCGGAGGCCTACGAGCTTCTCGATCAGGGCTTCACCCGCATCGGTGAGGCCATCGTCCGCGCCCCCGATCTGGATCTCTTCGAAGAGGCCGGGTTCCGCATGCCCAAGCGACAACAGGTCAAGGGCCTCCTCGGCACACGAACCGCCCTGATCCGACTGGTCGCCGAGACCGGACTGCCCATCATCGGTGGGGACGAAGGTCTGGCCTCGCTGTCGGATCTCCTCCAGGGACGTTCGACACCCGAGTGCCCCGAACCCCCTGGGCTCACGAGCCGGCTCCGCCCCTATCAGAGTGAAGGAGTCGCCTGGCTGTGGAACCGGTATCTCGCAGGTATCGGGGCTCTCCTCGCCGACGACATGGGCCTCGGGAAGACCCATCAGGTCATGGGTCTGCTCTGTCTCGTCCACGAGATCCAACGGTCGGAGGGGCTTTTGGTCGTCTGCCCGCGAGGCGTCCTCGAGCACTGGCACACCCTGCTGACCCGATACGCACCCGACCTGAAGGTTCACATCTATCACGGACCTGGAAGATCCCTGGCCGCCATCGATGGTGGCGTCGTCGTCCTCACCACCTACGACATCCTCTTCCGCTCGGCGGACGAACTCCAGGACAGGATCTGGGAGGTTGCAGTCTTTGATGAGGCCCAGCGGATCAAGAACTCACGCACCAAGGCGGCCCGCGCCGCCAGGAAGATCCCCGCGGCATTCCGCATCGCGCTCTCGGGCACCCCGCTGGAGAACCGGCTCACCGAACTCTGGTCGGTGGTCGATCTCATCCTTCCAGGCTATCTGGGGTCCGAGCGCGACTTCAGATCCAAACACCGGAACCCGACCCACCACCAGCTCCACCAGCTGAGGAAGAGGCTGTCGATCCTCACTCTGAGGAGGATCAAGGATCAGGTGCTGGAGGATCTTCCCGACAAGGTCGAGGACATCCGCTACTGCCGCATGGCCGCCAAACAGCGTGAGCTCTACGAAACCATCCGCGAGCTCGGTTCGGCCGAGATCGCGAACCAGCTTCAGGACCCATCCTCGGATGTCCCCTACATCCACATCTTCGCCCTGTTGACCCGACTCAAGCAGGTCTGCGACCACCCCGTCCTGGTCGAGGAAAGCTTGTCCTCGAGCGCCTATTCCGGCAAGATCGACGTCCTCGATCAGATCCTCGACGAGGCCCTCGAGGGGGACTGCAGCGTGGTGGTCTTCTCGCAGTACGTCACCATGATCAACTATCTCTCGGATCATCTGAACAAGCGCAAGGTCGGGCACCTGCAGCTCACCGGCTCCACCCGGGATCGGGGACGGATCATTCGCCGCTTCAACTCCGAGCAGCACGAGCGAGTCCTTCTCGCGAGCCTCCTCGCCGGCGGAGTTGGTATCGATCTCACCGGTGCGTCGGTGGTGATCCACTATGACCGGTGGTGGAACCCGGCGAAGGAGAACCAGGCCACCGACCGCGTCCACCGCATCGGTCAGAAACGATTTGTTCAGGTCTTCAAACTGGTGACCCGAGACACCGTCGAAGAACGCATCGACGAGCTCATCCGATCGAAACTCGCGCTCATGGAACAGGTCATCACACCGACCGAGGATGTCCTCCGCGCCTTCGACCGGCGGGAGATCGCCGAACTCCTGGGGATCAAGGTGGACCATTGATCTGGAAATCGCGGATCCTCGTGCTCGACATGTGGACTTCACGAGGTCCGAACCCATGTTGTGGTAGGGTGCGACAAATGGTGCAACCGCGATGATTCCTGATTACGTCCTCTGTCTCGAATGCGAGAGTCCGTGCTATGTCTTCGTGTGGAAAGATGGCGTGGTCAGAGAGGCAGTCTGCGAGATGTGCGGCAACGAAGACACACAGAATTTCGCCACCGAGGACGAGTACGAAGACCTCGCCCTGGACAGCCGCTACGACCGCACCCCGACAAAACCCGAAGACTGAGCCTGCCGGAGCGTCTCATGATCACGATTTTTCGGCCTCCGGCGTTCTTTGTTTCTCGGGCATCGCTCCAACACCGCATCGATAGACCGCTCGGATCCACATGGCCAAACTGAGCTTTCTCTGGCATCTTCACCAGCCGTCCTATCGCACGGCGGATGGGGTTTCGCACGCCCCCTGGACCCTGGTTCACGCGGGCGGCGCCTATCGGACCCTCGCCGCCGCGATCTCGGAAACGGGCGGCCGCGGTCAGGTGATCAACATCGTCCCGACCCTCCTTGAGCAACTCCTCGCCTACCGCGACGACCGGGTCCAGGACCCGGTCATCGATGCGTTGGCTGCGCCTGCCGGGGACCTCTCTGACGAGGAGCGCGAGATCCTGGTCTCGTGGGCCTTTCACGTCACGCCTCGGCAGCTCAAGCGTTACCCTCGTTTGGCTGAACTCGCCCGGCGCCGCCGGCTCTCCCAAAGCGGAGGTCGCATCGCCACCGCCTTCGGTCCCGGCGATCTCCGTGATCTCCAGGTGCTCTTCATCCTCGCTCAAGCGGGTGAGCAGGCGTGGACGGATCCCAAGCTCGAGTACCTCAGTCTGCGCGGCCGCGGATTCTCTCCCGCCGACCACGATATGGTCATCGCCTGGCTGCGCGCACAACCCGGAGAGTTGATCGAACTCTGGCGCGATCTCGCCCGGCAGCCCGGGGTCGAGATCTCCACCAGCCCCTACGCCCACCCCATCATGCCTCTTCTCGCCGACACCGGAATCGTGATCGACAGTTGGGCGCCCAACCCTGCACCGGATGTCCCGGACTTCCGGCACCCTGAAGATGCGGTGTGGCAGCTCGACCAGGGTCTGAAACTCATGCGGAACGAGGGGCTGGGAGCGACAGGTTGCTGGCCTCCCGAGGGCTCGGTCTCGGTGGAAGCTCTGTCGATCTACGCCAAGGCGGGTGTCCAATGGCTGGTCACCGACGAGGGCATTCTCGAACGAAGCCTCGGGCACGGCATCCGGGAAAACGGAGAACCGTCTGCCGAACTCTATCGCCCGTGGACTCTTCCAGACGCCGGCCCGGTGCTCTTCTTTCGCGACCGTCATCTGTCCGACGCCATCGGCTTCCGCTACGGGCGGTGGGACGACGAAGCCCGCGCGGCTCGCGCACTGGCCACCGATCTCGAAGCCGTCGGGCGCAATCTTCCCGACGAGGCGACCATCGTTCTCGCCCTCGACGGCGAGAACCCCTGGCTCCACTATCCGGATGGTGGCGGGATCTTCCTCCGAACCCTCATGGAGACGCTCAACGATACGGGCGATCATCTCCAGCCGGAGACCCTGACCGAGATGGCGGCGACCACAGAGCCCTCGATCCTCGACTCCCTCCACCCGGGGTCCTGGATCAACAGCGTCTTCGCCACCTGGATCGGCCACCCCGAGAAGACCGCCGCGTGGCGGCTGCTCGCCGAGATCCGAGACGCCATAGAGAAGACAGGGCGCGATCGACCACCGTCGCTGCTCGTTGCCGAGGCATCCGACTGGTTCTGGTGGCTCGGCGATGACAACCCCACCGAACTCGCCCCGCTCTATGACCGGATCTTTCGCCAACACCTGGCCGATGCGTGCCGGCAGGTGGACATCGACCCGCCGGCTGAGCTTGCACAACCGCTCAAGACCATGAACATCAAAGTCTCGGTCCCGGTTTCGAACACCTGGAAACCGCCGACGCTCGACGGACTCGCGACATCATATTTCGAGTGGTGCCTTGCCACGAGGCTCGACACCCACCACAACTCGATCCGCCGGCTCTCCATCTGGGCGGGACCCGATCTGCTCCACCTGCTCGTCGAGGGAGACCGCCCCATGCGCGATCTGATGACCGACGAAGCTCTCGAAGTGCGTTTCGAAAGCGAGACAGAACCGGCGATCTCGGCCGTCATTGACGCCGACGGATGTGACGGTGCCGACACGGAGTCGGCAGTCGACCAGGTGGCGGAGATCTCGCTGAAATGGAACGACCGTCGCACGGCCCGTCTCGAGGTCCGCTGCGGTGATCGCAACATACTGGGCGACGCCGTCCTGGTTCTCGAACCCATGGCCGTCGACGAGACCATCCAAACGACCAACGAGGGGTAAGACATGTCTGAGCTTCGCTACTGTCCGATCAAGAACCGCTGGGCCATCATCGCCCCCGAGCGGCGCCTCCGTCCCCTCGAGTTCCTCGTTCCCGAATCGGCTCGTTCCGCCCCGTCGCCGGAGCTCGATCCCTTCGCTCCCGGAAACGAGGATCTGACCACGGCCGAGATCTTCTCGCTGCCGGCCCTCGATTCCCGATCGGGATCGCCCTGGCAGGTTCGAGTCTTCGCCAACAGGTTCCCCGCTCTGCGGGTCGAGGGCGATGTCGTCCGCGAAGGCGTCGGCCTCAACGACAGCGTGAGCGGAGTCGGCGCGCACGAAGTGATTGTCGAGTGTCCCGAAACAAACCGCGAGATGGCCGACTTCACAGTCAACGAACTCGTTGAAGTCCTGAAAGCCTGGCGGGCCCGCATCGAGGATCTTCGCCGTGATCAACGACTCCGCTATGTCTTGATCTTCAAAAACAGCGGCACCGAGGCTGGCGCCTCGGTGGACCACGCCCATTCGCAACTCATCGCCACCCCCATCATTCCCTCGGTGGTGGCGCAGGAACTCAAGTCGGCCCGGGAACACTTCAAGAGCAAGGAACGGTGTCTCTTCTGCGATCTGATCCACCAGGAGATCGAGCTTGGGGATCGGATCGCCATCGAAACCAACAGCTTTGTCGCTTTGGCCCCCTACGCCTCCGCGATGCCGTTCGAAACCTGGATTCTGCCCCGTCGCCACGGCCACGACTTCGCGGCCACCGACGATGCCGATCTTCGCGGATTGGCGGTGATCCTCTCCGATCTGCTCAGGCGGATCCGCTGCCTCCTCGAAGACCCGCCGTACAACCTGGTTCTGCACACGTCGCCCAACCCTCACCCGCGACCGGGTCATCCCGATGACTGGTCGACTATTCAGTACGACTTCCACTGGCACCTCGAACTCGTCCCGAGAATCAGCCGACGGGCCGGATTCGAGTGGGGCTCGGGCTACACGATCAACCCCACCGCGCCGGAAGAGGCTGCACGCCACCTTCAAAAAGCCGATCCCGATGGAGGCAAGAACTCGAAACTCGGTCGCTGAGTCCCTACTGCCGGGTTGAAGTGCTCGGAACTCCGTCGATCCCGACCCGGACTAGGAGCTATTCGGCGAGACGTCTCACAAGAGCCCGGACCGGCGCCGCTTCGGTGCCGCGCAGAGGCAGGGGAAGGGCGATGAAGAGATAGCACCCGGTTTCCACCCCATCGAGATTGAGCCCTTCAATCCACGTCATCCCGCGATCAGCCAACGCGTTGTGGGACTCGAGATCGATGGATGAGAAGGGGTCCAGGGATGGAGTGTCGATTCCCACGGTCACGACTCCATGATCCGAGAACCAGTGCACCAAATCCAGGGAGACCCCCGTAAATCCCTCTCCGATGGGTTGACCGACAGGATGACTGTCGGTTCTCAGAAGCACCTTTGGATAGGACGGACTCCAACCCAGCGGGAGGTCCTGAGGGAGTGCGAGTTCACACGACGCCGGCAGACGCACGACCTCCGCAGGACCGATCAGACGACCCAACGGGATTTCATGAACAGCGATCCCGTTCGGTCGGATATGAAGCGGAGCATCCACGTGGGTCCCTATATGGCAGGTCGAACTCACCGCCGAAACCAGGAGATCGTCAACGGACCGCTGATCGAGTTCGAAGGCCCGATCGCCGGGCCACACCGGAGTCTGGGAACTGAGGGGACGGCTGACATCGATCCAACCATCGCCAGCCCAGGCATCACTCAACCGGGACTCAGGCGTCGACACTCGCATCTTCGAAGTCCTGCACCGTCCGGATGTGGCTGCGAACCAGATCCACGAGAGCGTGTTGGTCCTCGATGGGCTTGGCAACATAGTCGTTGGCACCGGAGGAGAAGAGCAAACGTTCCCGATCACCCTTCATGGCGTGAGCGGTCAGGAGAATCACAGGGAGCCCAACACCACCGGGCAACGCTCGGATCCGCCGCGTCAGATCGACACCATCGACCTTGGCGCCACCGACCCGGGTGTTCTTCAACGACACATCCATCAGCGCGGCGCTGATCGGTCTCGAGCTCACGAGCTCCAGGACCTCATCACCGTCGTCGCTGCGGATCACATCGAATCCGCCGAGACGCCGAAGGATGGTCTCGACCAACAGCGCGTTGGCCGGATCATCCTCAACGACGAGCACAGTGTCCGTCATCGTCTTGCCCTCCGAGCAATTTCAACGTTATCACGACTCCGATTTCGGAGTGTGACCGGTTGTCGAAAGGTTGCCCGAAAAGGTGCGAGGGACTCCAAGACACCGCACAGAAAAACCACAGATAGCACAGATGGATACGAGATGCTGGATGCGAGATGCGAGATGCGAGATGCGAGATGAAGGATCATCACACCATGCAATTTTTGAACACGGATGAACGCGGATTCGAATGGATTGCTCGGATCCATCGCATTTGATTTGAGTCATCGCACCATCTCAGTTGAACCACAGAGGCACGGAGACACGTGATCGTAGCGAACAGCCCACAGATCACACAGATGGACACAGATGACATCGCAAACGGAGAAAACGCAGATAGCGCAGATTGACGCAGAGCCCATCGCTATCGGTATCGGAATCGCTCGGTCTGTTTCGGAGAGAAAATGCCGACGCATCGGAGCTCGTGTCCTGACTCGGTTCCGATCCATCGAAAACCGAGAGCGATCGCGATAGCGATGGGCCTCGTGAGATCTTTGTCATTGGGAGCGGGGGAGCCTGACGACCGAGTCGAATGGATCTCCACCGGGTCGGTGGAACCAGCCCCAGACCCTTGTTCAATCAGCGAGAGAGAAACTCCTCGATGTCCATACAGTTGACGAGGTCTTCTTTTTTGGCACCGGCTCGTCTGGCGACGGCGAGACCCCACCGCACATCATCGAGACCGCCGACGGAGTGAGCATCGGGATTGACGATGAGCTTGAGTCCGCACTCGATCGCGCGCCTCGCCCACTGGGAATCGAGATCGAGCCGATAGGGGCTGGCATTGATCTCCACCGCGACGCCATGCTCCAAACACGCTTCGAAGACCCGATCGAGATCGACGGCATACCCGGCCCGCGCCAGCAGAAGCCGCCCGGTAGGGTGACCGAGGACCCGACACGCAGGGTGGCTCAATCCCGCGATGACCCTCCGGGTCTGGTCCTCCTCGCTCAGTCGGAATGACGAGTGGACCGAGGCCACGACATACTCGAGCCCCTCTTCGCATCCATCGGGCACATCGAGCCGCCCATCGGGCAGAATATCGGCCTCCAGTCCCTTGACGATCCGCATCCCCGGGTGGGCCGCGTTCCAGGCGTCAGCCCTCGACCACTGCTCCTGCAATCGTGGCGCGTCAACACCGTTGGCATAGAACGCGGCCGGCGAGTGGTCGGCCACCCCAAAGAACTCCCAGCCCCGATCCGCCGCTGCCGCCGCCATCTCCTCGATCGACGCCGCACCATCCGAATCGGTGGTGTGGTTGTGCAACACGCCCCTGATATCTCCAGGCTCGACCAATTCGGGAACACCGTTGGCGGGGGCATCGACCACCCTCTCCGCACCTTCCCTCAGCTCGGGCGGAATCCACGGCAGGCCCATGCCTTCAAAGACGGCCTTTTCATCGGCCCCTTGGAGGATGTCCCTTCTGCCCCGAGATTCTGCCGCATGCAACACCAACGCCTCGACGAAATCCCCGCTTCCGGTGGCCCGGATCAACGCATCCACCGCACCCAGCGGCGGCACAAACCAGAGTTCGACAGGGATGCCCTCGCCGGGCCGACTCAACCAGCGACCATCGGCCACTTCTTCCGCAACGCCGAGCGAACCGGCCACCCGACCGGCATCAGCCTCGTCTTCGAGACCGACAACAAGGGTGATCTCGCCCACGGTCTCCGACGATCTCCGAAGCTCTCCGGCGACACGTACCGACGAGATTTCCGATCGTTCCTCAAGATCTCGCTTCAGCCCCTCCGCGATCCCCCACGCCTGGTGCAGGAGCCGCCGTTCCCGCGCCCCGCTGTGAAAGACAAGGGACTCGAGCACCGATGCCTGAGAGGCGGGGCCGAATCCCTTGAGTTCCGCGAGCCTGTTTTCTCTGCAGGCGTACTCGAGTTCACCCGGGGTCTCGACCCCAAGATCCTGCCAGATGGTCCGAACCTTCTTCGGACCAAGCCCGGGCAGAGCCAGAATCTCGCGAACCCCCGCCGGGATCTTCTCGTCCATCTCGGCGAGAATCTGCGGCCGCCTCCCGGCGACAAGATCTTCGAGGACCGCGGCAGTTCCCTTGCCCACACCCTTGAGATCGAGGATCCGTCCAGAAGAAACCAGTTCTTCGAAATCGCCCTCGGCGCGGTCCACTGCACGCGACGCGCCGTGAAACGCGCGGACACGATACGGGTTCTCTCCTGCGACCTCCAACAATCGCCCGATCTCCCGGAGAGTTTTCGCAGCCGACTTGCGGTCCATTCAAGCGTCCTTCCCAGGCTTGGGAAACCGCAACCAAACGGTCTCCATCCCCCGTGCCATGATATATTTGTCGCGATCAGATGGGTCTTCTGAAACGCTTCAATTCGAGCCTGACCTACCCCATCGCCGCAACGCTGGTGTTGGTGACGGTCGTCCCGGTCACCCTTGCCGGTTGGCTCTTTGCATCCTACAACCGCGAGCACCTCACGACCGTCGAGAAGCTGTATCTCAACCGCCAGGCCGTCAGCCTCGCCAGCGAACTCGACCATTCTTTCACGAGCCGGACCACCTATCTGGAAAGTACGGCTCGCGCCCTGGCGGTTTCAAGCGCCAATGACGTCGCCGCCTTCGAGTCCTTTCTCGCCGAGATGGCGAGCGCCACCGGTCCGACCTTTGCCTATCTCCAGATCCTCAACCGCGAGGGTGAAGGGAGCTATGTCTACGATCCCCAACTCGAGACCGCCGAGGTCGCGCTGCTGGAACAACTGGTCCGATCAACCCAGCATGCATCTCTCGAGGGTGAACCCGAGCCCGAGTTCCTCCTCGAGTTTCCCGAAGACCGGTCGCCGTGGGCGATCCTCGTGTATCCCCTCAAGACCGCAGATGGCGATGCTTGGGGCAGTTTGGCCGGGGTTCTCGACTTCACCAATTTCGAGCGCGATCTCGGCGACAACGCATTTAGCGGGCTCTTTGTCAGCGTCGTCGACGACGAAGGTCGGATCCTCCTGAGCTCAACGCCTACCGATCGCGGCAAGTCGCTGTCGGCCGCCCCTCTGGTGCGCGATTTCCTCACCCGTCCCCTCGCCCTGACCTCGACATACACCAACCCGTTGAACCCCGACGCCGGGGAGGTCCTCGGGTCGGCTGCCCCCGTGACATCCCTCGGATGGGGCGTCGTCCTGGAAAGACCCACCTCCATCGCCTTCGCTCCGGTTCGGGTCATGCAGCAGCGGACCCTCATGGTGAGCGCCGTCGCGGGTCTGGTCGCCCTGGCCCTGGGCTTCGTCCTGAGTCGTCGGGTGATCCACCCACTGCAGCAACTCGCGAATATTTCGTCGGAGATCGCCGAGGGTAGGTTCAACGTGCGCTCCGAGGTCGTGGGAGAAAACGAGATTGCCCAGCTCAGCGACAACTTCAACCACATGGCCGGGAACATCGAGTCGCTGGTGCGCAAACTCAAGCACGCCCTGCGACAGAACCAGGAGCTGTTCCTCGAGACAATCCGGACCCTCGCCGCCGCCATCGACGCAAAGGATCCCTACACCAAAGGCCACTCAGAGCGGGTGAGCTCCTATTCCATGGCCATCGCGCGCCACCTTGGGCTCAGCTTCGACGATGTCTTCCACGTTCGGATCGCCGCCATCCTGCACGATGTGGGCAAGCTGGGGATCAAGGACGGTATCCTCAACAAGCCCGGAGGCCTCACCGACGAGGAATACGAGATCATGCGCCGGCACCCGGACATCGGGGCCACGATCATGGCGCCCATCAGCAAGCTCAAAACGATCATCCCGGGGATTCGGAACCACCACGAAACCTGGGATGGCAACGGCTATCCCGACAAGCTCAAGGGGGAAGAAATCCCCATGGTGGCCAGAATCATCGGGGTCGCCGACACCTTTGACGCCATGACCACCAACCGTCCGTATCAGAAGGCCATGACTCTCGACTATGTCACCGAGAAGATGAAGGCCATGGCTGGTACGCGTTTCGATCCCCAGGTCGTCCGTGCATTCGCCACAGCCGTCGACGAGGGCGATATCATGCCACCCGACCACTCACCCGACACCACCACGATCGAGGCACGCCAGGAGGTCTCATGATCCGCCGATTGCTCCCCGTCAGAATGCTCGCAGTCATCGCCATCGTCATCGCGTTTGCTTCGTTCGCGGGCGCAGGCCCCGAGCCGAAGAAAAACAAGAAAAAACAGCATGTCGACGCCCTCGCCGCGCAGTCCTTCATGCGCCAGGGCTATGTCTTCATGCAACAGCAACGGTACGACGAGGCTCTCGAACGTTTCGCCGAAGCCGACAAGGCCAACCCGGGCAATGCAACCGTCTACAACATGGTAGGACTCTGCTATCTGAGCATGAGGCAAATCGACAAGGCGCTGACAAACTTCGACATCGCCCTCGATCTCATTCCGGGTTTCACCGACGCGAGGAACAACCGCGGCAGCGCCTACCTCGCCCTCGAGCGGTTCCGGATGGCCGAGGTCGATTTCATCGCGGTCCTTTCGGACTCGACCTATCCCCACCGGTGGAAGGTCTACTACAATCTCGGGATCACCTATCTGGGAAGCGGTCAGATCGGCGCCGCCGAAGATAGTTTCAAGAAAGCCATCGCCACGGCGACACCGGTCTTCGAGGCCTATCTTCGCCTCGCCGAGATTGCCCAATCCCAGGGCCGGATGGCGTCCGCCCTCGACCTCCTCGAAGAAGCGCGATTGGAGTACCCCGAGCGACTTGACGGAATCCTCGCGTATGGTCGCCTGCTCATCGACGCCGGCCGCCCCGCTGAGGCCCGGCCTTACCTCCAGGACGTCATCGCGTCCGATCCCTCATCGCCCTTGGCCGGCGAGGCGCGAATCCTCCTCGGTCAGACCTAGCCCGGAACCATGCCATTCAGCTACCTGCTTACCAATTTGCTGGTGGATGTTCCCGAGGCGATCGGAGCGATCTTCCTCGATTACGACGGTGAGACCGTCGATTTCGTGACCCGCCACGGTGAGCCCTTCGACCTCAAAGTCGAGGGCGCCTACCAGGGGATCTTCACCCGCCAGGTAGGCTCGACCGTCGATACCGCAGGGATCGGCTCCCTCGAGTGTTTTGTCATCGAGGGAGAGGAACTCGCCACGTTGACGCACGTCCTGCCCGATGGCTACTATGTGGTGCTCGTTGCACGCAGACCCGTCGCCCGGGCCCGCGCGCAGCATCATCTTCACCAGACGGCAAAGATGATTGCCCGCGAGATCGAGTAGCTCACAACTCAACAGCAGAACGCGGCCCAACGGGTCGCATCCGCACACAGCCGGGCCATGGCTCGAGCGCGCCAGGCGGACTAGGGAGACAGCATGGCTGGTACATTTCTAAAGAAACTCAAACGCGGCCTCTTCATGACCCACACCGAGTTCATCGAGAAGGTGGGTGAGACCTTTCAACGCACCGGACCGGTCGAGCCGGTTCACATCGATCGCCTTGAAGAGGCTCTCATCTCCGCCGATGCCGGCGTCCCGTTGTCGGTGCGACTCTCCGATGAACTCCGCGCCGAGGTTCAATCCCACCGGATCACCAGCGCTGACGAACTCCGGCCGGCCGTCAGATCACGTCTTCTCAAACTCCTGGAGGACGCCGACACCGGGCAAAAACCGACAACCGAAAAGCCGCGAGTCACCCTGGTCGTGGGCGTCAACGGAACCGGAAAGACGACGACCGTCGCCAAGATCGCAAAGCGAAGGATGGAGGCGGGATCGACTGTTGTCCTGGCCGCGGCCGACACCTTCCGCGCAGCCGCGGTGGAACAGCTCCAGGTCTGGGCGGATCGGATCGACGCCCCAGTCATCCACCAGCAGGAGGGCGCCGATCCGGCCGCCGTCGTCTATGACGCCATCGCCGCGGCCAAGTCGCGGGAGGCGGACGAGGTTCTGATCGACACCGCCGGCCGGCTGCACAATCGGGCGAACCTCATGAAAGAGCTCGAAAAGGTCAAGAGCGTCGCTGCGCGCGAGGTCGATGGCGCGCCGCACGAGGTGCTTTTGGTCCTCGACGCCACGACCGGTTCCAACGGTATCGAACAGGCACAACAGTTCGGCGCAACCGCCGGACTCGACGGAGTGGTGCTCACAAAACTCGACGGGACCGCAAAGGGTGGGGTCGTTCTGGCAATCGCCGAAACGCTCAAGCTCCCCGTCCGTTGGATCGGGGTCGGCGAGGGAATCGACGACCTCCTTCCCTTCGATCGTGAGGATTTTGTCGACTCGTTGCTCGATCTGAAGTCTTGAGGGTCGACCCCGGCTCCGATACACTGGTGAGTACCTCGGATCGGGACATGGAATTTGAACTCTTCTGATACTGAACATAGGGGACGCGGAATTCGGAACGCCGACGCAACCCCCAACGGGGAAGCTCCCCGACCCTCGCAGCTCGGGGGGTCAGATCGAGATGATCCGCCCCACCCCACCGACCGGAGGTGGATGGCCCGCGCCCTCGATCTCGCCCGGAGGGGACGATACGGCGCATCTCCCAACCCCATGGTCGGTGCGGTAGTCCTCGATTCCGAGGGGCGACCCGTTGGCGAGGGATACCACGCACACTGCGGAGGTCCCCACGCCGAGGTGTACGCTCTCGCCGAAGCCGGCGAACTCGCGCGGGGCGGGACGATCTATGTGACTCTCGAGCCCTGTTCCCACCACGGTCGCACCCCACCCTGCGTCGAGGCGATCATCGCCGCAGGTCTTCGTCGGGTTGTGGTCTCGGTGAGCGATCCGAATCCGCCTGCCGCTGGAGGGGCGCAAGGTCTGCTCTCCGAAGGCATCGAGGTCACCGAGGGTGTGAGCTCCGAGAGCGGGCGGATCCTCAACCGACGATGGCTCCGCTGGGCCCAGGATCGACGACCCTGGGTCACGGCCAAGGCGGCGATCTCTCTTGATGGCAGGATCGCCACCCGGACCGGGCACTCGACCTGGATCACCGGCGAGGCTGCCCGCAACCGCGGCCTCGAGCTCCGTGAAGAACACGACGCAATCCTCGTCGGCATCGACACCGTCCTCGCCGACAACCCCCGCCTGACCCGCCGGCTCGGGCTCAATCTCGACGGCGACTGGCGGAGGATCATCCTCGATTCAAAGCTGCGGACACCGACCGACGCCATCGTCGTCCAATCCGATCCGGAACTCACCATGGTGATCCACACCGACCAAGCCACCGACGAGGATCGGCAACGACTCGGTCGGACCGGGGTTGAACTGGTCGAGATCACAGCCGATGACAACGACCGTGTGTCGGTTGGTGAGATGCTCAAACACCTCGGCGGCCGCGGCATCACCGCACTTCTCGTCGAGGGCGGCGCCACGATCCACGGATCATTCTTCGACGCCGATTGCGTCGACGAGATCTTCTTCTTTGTCGCGCCGATCATAATCGGAGGGGAAGCGCCCTCCGCGGTGGCTGGACTCGGGATCGCCGATCTCGACATGGCACGGCGCTACCACTTCGAGGACTTCAGCCGCCTCGGCGACGACCTCGAACTGCACGGTGTGAACCGGGAGGACGCGGATGTTCACGGGTCTGATTGAGACCATCGGCACAGTCCGGCGCCTGACCCGGTCATCCGGCGGCGCCAGACTGGAGGTCGAGGTTGAGTGGCGGGACGGATCGATCCCGGTCCAGGGCGACAGCATTGCCGTCAACGGAGCGTGTCTGACCGCCATCGGGCCGACCGCGCGCTTCTTTGCAGCCGATCTCTCATCCGAGACCATGACGCGCACCCTCCTCGCCGAGCTTCGACCCGGGGCCTCGGTCAACCTCGAGCGCGCCCTGAGGCTCGGAGACCGTTTCGGAGGTCACATCGTTCAGGGGCATGTCGATGCCAACGTCCGGTTGGTATCGGTCCACCCTGAAGGCGGTTTCCAACGTTGGCGGATCTCGCTCCCGCCTGAATATGGTCGGGAGATCGCCTCCAAGGGAAGCGTCACCCTCGACGGGGTCTCACTCACGGTCTCCGCCCTCGGATCCGACTGGTTCGAGGTGGCGTTGATCCCCGAAACTCTCACAGCAACAACCCTGGGCACACTCAGCGCAGGATCGCGACTCCACCTCGAAACCGATGTCCTCGCCAAATACGTCGCCCGGCGTCTCGATGGAGCAAAGGAAACCGGTCGATCATCGACGGCCATCGAGGAACTCTTTGGAGGCGGCGGTGCGTAGAGTCGAACCCGCCTATCCGGATCTTTTCCCGGTCACCCATGTCCAGCGACCGGGGTATCTCCCGGGCGCCAAGGTCAGCCTCGACCCGATCAAACTCGGGATCGTCTGGGAGGACGCTCCACGCCGGATCCTCCCGGCCGAGGGTTCGGTGCCTCGCGAGGCGATCCGCGCCATGTCGTTCTCCAGGGTCGCTCTCGAACGCGGCGAGACCCTGAAGCGGGTCCTCGATCGGGGAGGTTCCATCCTGCTCGTCCTCGACGACCCTGAGATCACACCGTCCGATCTCGGTCTTGACGACCAGCCCGGGGACCTCCGGATCAGCGCCCTGCTTCCAGTGCTCCCGTTCCCACTCTCCGATGGCCTCAAGATCCCCTCGGCATGGAAAGACTGGCGATTGGGAGCGGTGCTCGGTCTCTTCCCCTTCCCCGGAGCCGATGCTGAGGTCGAACGACGGATCAAACAGCTCAAACAGGAGGGCGCACGTTTTGCGGTTGCGGCGCCGCTCTTTCTGACGCCCAAGGACCGCCACCGCATCCTCGATGGCTGTGACGGCACCGGGGTTGCCGACGAACTCGAGAACGCCCTCTTCCACGCGGATGTCGGTCGGGGTCTCCACGCTCTGGAACGTCGGGCCGGGGTGACCCTGCACGATGTCGGGATGGATCCTTTCATCCCATGCATGGTGCCCCGGGGGTACCAATCGAACGCGGTCCGGACGGCGGCGATCCTCCGTCTCTGGGCCCGCCGACTGGACCAGTGCCACGAGGAGTCTTCCTGGGGTTGGCGGCTCCGTCGCGCGGCGACCGCGCTGGATCAACTCCCCAACGACCCCGCCGTCCTCGCCATGGAGGACAACCTTCGCGTCGTCCCGGGCTTCGACCCGTGGGTGGAGAACTTCACCCGGGCCGTGTGGTACGGCGGTGAACCGGTAGATACCGCGTGGGAACGATGGTCGGGGGAGAACGGAGATGGCAGTTGAGGCCCACGCCTCAACTGCCGAATTCTCAATTTTGAATTCTCAATTTTGAATTTCGGGCTCCCTCGTTCCGTTTGAGTTCGTCGCTACCGGTCATCACAAAAGACAATTGAATGATCCCCACCTGAACTCTCGCTCGTCTTGGCGCGGGGCCGCGCGCCGCGCGCGAGCAACCGGAGGTGAGATCCCCAACGGCGGAGCCAAAAACGAGTATGGCTGCTCGGTGCCTTTCCAATGAACGACGACTGACAACCATGGGATATCTGCAAGATGAGCCCCTCATTCGATGTGGAGGAAGAAAACCAGCTCATCCGCCAAACAACCAGCCCATGCTGTGTTCCACCAATCCATGTGCGTTGCGACCAAGTCGTGCTGCAAAGCCGGTATGGCGCCGCATTGGATCCCCATGCACCCCTCCCGCAGTGAGCACCGGGTGCTCGACCCGGACGACGTGTAGCCTGGTTGCGAGCCAGAGGCGAGTGATCGGTTTTGGGGAGTCCGCGACCCAAACCATAATTCCCCGCGAATCGGCTTCCGATTCGCGGGGAATTATTGGTGGACGCGAACGCGAAGAATTCGAACCGCTGCTTCCTTGCCGGTAGACATCCCGATCGCCGACACGTGGGAACCCCCCGTGTATCAACGAATTGCCAAGAAGGCTGCGCACCTCCGGGAGCTCGGGATGACCTATCCAGAGATCGCTGAACGAATTGGAGTGGATCGGTGGACAGCTGGCAAGGCAGTCCGATGGACGGAGAACCTCCCACACACTTCGACCAATCAAGGCGACGTCTCTGACGAGTAGTTGTTGACGAGGCCGTCAACTGTCGCATTTGCGCACACCCACCAATCAGATCGTGCGTCGACAGCCATCGGTGTAAGCCCGAGATCAGTGCGTCCAAGTGCCGGAGTTCATCTGATGGTTGTCGAGGCCTTTTGAACGGCTCCTGCATGAATGCATCAGTCCAATTCGACGTTTGATAGGTTGGGGGGTCAAGAAGGAGCCTTTGCGGCCTGACCTGGGATCGTCAGAAGCAGGCCGACTAGGGGTCGTCACATCGCTGCGGTTTCGACACCTCAACCCCGTAACTCCATCCCCGGTCAGGGCGATGTCGGCGCCTCAACCGATTTTTTTAGGCTTTGCGCACATATTCCCCTCGCATGAAACACCGTTAATGGGATACTCGCGAGAATGGCTTAGTTGCAGGGTTCGTCCGCTCCGAAGTCTCTGATCGCGAACGCGTGCAACTTCTTGTCATCACTCCGCGGGGTATGTTTCGCTCCATGCGCTTGTATCGCCGGATTCGAATCCGTCCGCAAAGATCCCTTCCGTTGCGTTGATTCTGTTTGATGAAGCGCTGACATAGAGGGTTTCGATCGCGCTCGGGTCGATTTGTGGGTCGCCGGAAGTGGCTCCTGTGCCGTCTACGATGAGTGAGACGACGAAGTAGTGGTCGTCTGCTGGCCTGACGCGTACGGTGCAATTGGTTTGCGTGGCTGGTAGCCAGCCGTCGCTGGTGTCGGGGGGATCATCCAGGATGTAGGGGACGGTGCCGCTGGCGGTCGTGTCTACTCGGACGAATTGGCTCTTGTCGCCGGTGTTCATCGGCGTTCCAATTCGGTAGTACACGCCGTATCCCGCGTACAGGGTGGTCTGGGTGGAGACAACTGCTGCTTCCGCTGGTGGTGGGTCCCAGTGAAGGTAGACGTCGGCGTAGTCGCCAAACCCGTCGGTGCCGACCACCATGCCACCTGACGTTGGTCTCGGGATTGGCTGTGCGACGCACTGTTCGGTACCGCCTTGCAGCGCATCGACGTTTCCCTCGGATCCATCGATGGCCAACAGGGCGAACAATCCTCCATCGGCTGTTGACAGCGATTGCACCAAGACCCCCGTACCGGAGATCTGGCCAGTGCAGTTGTCTGAATTCGCCCAGAGGATTCCACTGTTCAGTGCCAATCCCGTACCGTCATCCACTACTGATGCCTGTCCTGTACCCTGGTCGGACGGGTTCTCTCCCCAGGCCCAATACCCAATGTCGAACCCAGTGGAGGAGCTATTGATACCGTCGAATACTGGAGGCGAAATCCCTTCCGTGACGTAGCCGTTGTGGCACGTACCCGTTTGCGCATCGAGCGCCGGCACGAAGACGACAACTAGGATTCCAACAATCAAGCCGGCAGGTAGTGTTTTCATATCCACCCTCGCTCAGTAGTGGGTAGGAACCCAGGTCCACGTGCACACGCTGCAGTTCCCCTGGAGGTCTGGACAGGTGAGGTCAACAGCGTACCCCTGGAGGGGGTCGATCGCGAACGGTGTTCCGAACTCGCTGCCAACCACCCAGTTTTCGAAATACCCTGTTGCCTCGTTGAAGCGTCGGATCTGTACGATCCACTCCGGACCACCCATTGCCTGACCGAGGTCTTCTGCGTCGAGTACTCCGGATGTGCCGAACGACGTGTCGATCGCGAGGTGTGGTGGTAGCGACACCCAGTGCATGTTGATTGTGGTGCTTTGCCAGCACTGGCTGAACTCGTAGTTTGGATCGTGTGCACCAACCAGGTCCAAGACGTGACTCGTCGTCCCGCTTACCTCTTGGATGAGCAGCCCGTACGGCTCGCCAGGGGCGAGTATGAACGGCGTTCCGCTGGCGGCGCCCCCGATCCACACGTCGTACTCGCCCGTGGTGTTGTCCCATTTCCAGACCGCTGCGATTGCGCAGTTGTCTGCTGTTTCGGTACATGGACGCGGGAGGTCTAGTGGTTGGAGGTCTTGAACAAGGTCTTCTGCGTCGATTGCCGAGTTCGGTTGGTGATCGACTGGAAGGTACGCGTATGGGAATGACACCCAGTACAGCGTTCCAACGGAACTGCCCGTCTTACTCAACTCTGCGTGGTAGCCGAGGTTGCTCGCCTCGCACCGAGTCTCAGAAAAGGGCAACATAGTGAGCGCGAGCAGGAGCAGCGTTCCGGCGCCTCGTCGGGTGGATATCCAGAAAGTTCTCATGCTTTACCTTGAACGGGATGTGTTGGCGGCGTCGGCCTCGTGTCCCTCGGTCAAATCCTTGTAAGAAAGCTGGGTTCCAACTGAGACTACAGTACCAGATATACAAGAACAAGCGGTAGAATCGTACTACGATGTCAACTCGACACAACAAGGGGTAACGGCTGATGAGATGCCTGCTGGCCACGGCGTGTGCGCTTCTCGTATTGGCAATCACAACGGCAACGGTTGCCTCGGAAGGCCCTCCCAACGCGGTCGGAGTACCGGTGTTTGCCAGCGGGGACCAGCCGGGCGTCCTGCCCGAGATGATCTCAACACCCGCTAGTCGGCCGACCATCCCGCTGCCGATGCGTGAGTGGTTGCACGAGACAAGCCAGCAGAAAGGAAACCTTGCTCAGGATGATGTTGTCTTGGCGATGCAGAAATCGGGAGACGATCTGCTCTTGAGCTGGACGGGCCAGTCTGGGTCAGTGTCGGTGCTTCGCGCCGATGAGCCACGGTTTTCGCGTACGGTCACGACGTTGGAAGATGGATACGTGAGTGCAACGCTGGCTGTGCCTTTTGCTGAGAGCGCGGCGACCATCACGTATTTCGAGGTTTCTGACGCCGAGACCGTGAGTCGGGCGGTGACCGGGCTGGGTTACGAGCCGCGACCCGCACCTCGGGTAAACGGAGCAGAGATTCGCCAGACGCTTCCGTGGTGGGGTAGCTCAATACTAATGCAGGGGAGCTACTTTGCGCCTATCGAAGAATCCAACTTGACCTTCATGCATGACAGACCGGTTCGGGCGTCATTGGTTGGCGGACTTGTCCCGGGCACATCGCCTGGCCGTGAGTATGCC
>Ga0164313_10000207_pt1 | contig 43438 bp, 35 predicted proteins | sample GuaBasSedimGuay4_FD_113735 | JGI IMG/M metagenome (GOLD analysis project Ga0164313, IMG submission 113735) | Subseafloor sediment microbial communities from Guaymas Basin, Gulf of California, Mexico - Guay4, Core 4569-4, 0-3 cm | ecosystem: Environmental > Aquatic > Marine > Hydrothermal vents...
CTTTAATAATCCTCGTGGATTCTTTAGCTCCATTGAACCAAACGAGTTGCTACAGACAACTTCCGCGAAAAGATCTGTTTTATGGGCCTCTGTTAATTTTTTGGGGCGCATTTCATAGAGATCAACTTCTATGCCTCGCTTAGCAATTTGCAAAGCCGCTTCGCTCCCTGCAAGCCCTCCGCCAATAATGTTTATTTTCATAGCGACTTTCTGAATCGCCCAGCTGTCCTTTTAATAAGCTGCTTAATTTCCATATGGGTAAGGATAGAAGCAAGTTTATTGGGAGAAATAGCTGTTTCCTGAGCTATAGATTCTACAGTTTTAGCATCATTATCCAAAGCATCGAGAATTAAAATCTCTTCATCGGACAATCTCTTTCCATTTTTTGTGTTTATTTTCTTTTTGTAACCAATATAGTTAAGGATATCCTTAACGCATATTACGGGAATCGCACCATCCTGTATTAGTTGGTTGGCTCCCTTACTTTTATCGCTTGTGATATTGCCAGGAACAACAAACACATCTTTTCCCTGCTCCGCTGCAAGACGAGCAGTAATAAGAGACCCACTGTGTTCAGCAGCCTCAACAACAAGAGTAGCAATTGATAAGCCACTTATAATTCGATTTCTAAAAGGAAAGTTATACTTATGCGGCGCTGTGCCAAGAGGAAATTCTGAGAGTAGTGCGCCACTTTTAATAATCTTTTCAGCCAAAATTTTATTAGAAGATGGATAGATATGATCAATTCCAGAGCCTAATACAGCAATAGTTCTCCCGGAAGCTGCAAGTGCACCTCTGTGTGAGAGAGTATCTACGCCTTCCGCAAGCCCGCTAACAACGGTTATACCGGCCAATGCAATTTCATTAGAGAAAGCTTCAGCAATCATCCGCCCGTATGAGCTGCACTTTCTTGAACCGACAATACTAATAGCATTTTCATCATCTTCGATAATATTTCCCCTCATATAAAGCACAAGAGGAGAATCTTTGACATCTCTTAACTTTCTTGGATATTTTGGGGAATTAATGGTTATTAATTCGATGCCCTCTTTTTCTGCGTTTTCAATCTCTTTTTCAGCATCACTATAAATCTTTGGAGACAGTGGCACAGTTATTCCGGATCCATCTTTATATTGCTTAAGAGCAGCGGTTATTAACTTTTCACCGTGTTTATTCCCCCGCAAAAGATTAAGTGCTACCCAAACTAATCTATCATCCATAACGATAATCAGTATAACTATTTGCATATTTTTTTCAATTTTATATAATGTAAATTAACCTCCAGGGTAAGGTGAGTCATTGAAAAATGATGATTCCTAATCGGTGGTAAAAGGATTAAATCCTGAAGCCCACGAGTCCGATAATGGACAGATCTGGTGAAAAACCAGAGCCGACAGTAAAGTCTGGATGGAAGGAGGAAAAATGAAACAAACTAAACTTCGTAGTATTATCCTTGCAGGTATCCTTGCAGCATTAAGCTTTGTATTGATGCGTTTCACAGAATTTCCACTCATTCCTGCAGCCCCATTTCTTAAAACCGATTTAGGAGACATTCCTCTCCTTATCGGTGCAGTATATCTTGGTCCATGGTATGGCGTTACTATTGCATTTGTAAAAAATCTTTTATTCCTTGCATCAGGCGGCGGCAGCGGTGGGCTACTTGGGTCAACTGTTAATTTCATCGCACTCGGCAGCTTTGCAATTGTGTTAGGCAGTATTGTAAAGAGAACAATCAATTTAAAAAGATTGTTGTTAGGCTTTACTGCAGGAACCATAATAATGAGCCTCGTAATGATCCCCGTAAATTTCTGGGCAGTCCCATTGTTTCTCCCGGGCATTACTCGCCCAGCTCTAATAAGCTACCTATTTAAAATAAACCTCCCGTTTAACCTTATAAAAGGAGCATTGGATACAATTATCGCAATTGTAACGCTCACTGCACTAAAAAAGAGAAACCTGAGTATATGAATTAAAAAAGGAGGAACATATGTTCCTCCTTTTTTCTGCAAAACTATTTAAACTGTTTAATGTTTAACGACTTTTTCCAATGTTTCTTTAGCCTGATTTACTAAAGCTTCGAATGCTTCCTGGTCGTTAACTGCAAGGTCTGCAAGCATCTTGCGATCTATCTCTACGCCAGCCTTTTTTAACCCATCCATCATTTTACTGTAGCTCAAACCATATTCCCTTGAAAGTGCATTAATTCTTACAATCCATAAGCTTCTAAATTCTCTTTTTCTTTCTCTTCTGTGTACATATGCATTTTTCATTGCATGAAGAACAGCCTCATTTGCTGTTCTATATCGCTTAGAAGAAGCACCTCTATACCCTTCTGCTAATTTTAAAATCTTTTTATGTTTCTTTCTGGTTACGGAACCTGCTTTTACTCTCATAGCCAATCACTCTCCTTTCACTTTAAATACGGAACTAAAGGTTGAATATTTTTTAAATCTTTTTTAAGAACCTCTCTCTTTTGCAACTGTCTTTTCTTTCTTTTCATGCTTTTCTTTTCAAGGTGGTGGCTATGACCAGCACCATATGATACTATTTTCCCACTGCCAGTGACTTTAAACCTTTTCGCTGCCGATTTCATTGTCTTCATCTTTTTTGCCATCTTTATCTCTCCTTTCTTTCATTTTCTTCAAAGTTTCCTTGCTGGGCTCCATATAAAATATAAGATTTCTTCCGGCAAGTTTTGGCTCATGAACCAAATACCCGATATCTGAAAGCGCATCTATAATTTTGCGTGCAAGCACAAAACCTTTATCTGTATAAGCCATTTCTCTTCCTCTGAACCAAATCTCAAGCTTCAATCTATTTCCATTTTCCAAAAACTTTCGAACTTTTCGATTTTTTGTATCAAGGTCATGCTTATCTATCTTTAATCTATAACGCATCTGCTTCACTTCAACTTTAGTCTGTTTTTTCTTCGCTTCTTTCAGCTGCTTATTCTTCTGATAAAGAAATTTACCCAGATCCACCAGTTTACACACAGGAGGTTTTGCGTTAGGAGAAATAGCTACAAGATCATAACCTCGCTCCTCCGCGATTTCTAAAGCCTCACGTGAACTTACAATGCCCATTTGGCTGCCATCTTCATCAATAAGCCTTACTTCCCTCCACCTAATTCTCTCATTCGCAATTACATTTTGTTCTTTAATTCCATCACCTCCACAAAAAAATTATGGGCAGCACACGAGGCCGCCCATATAAAATAATAATTTAATTTCGTTAAAACCTTCTCACAAGCCTCGAGCCGTTTAAGGTAAGAGTATAAACTCTTTTGCAAAACCATTATATAGAATATAAAAAATTAATCAATAGTTTTTTCCTTTATCTCTTGCTCAATTCTTTCGATAAACTCTTCAAGCTTTACTGCCCCAAGGTTTCCTTTTTTCCTTTTCCTCACTGAAACAGACCCACTTTCCATCTCTTTGTCGCCAATGACAAGGATATAAGGTACCTTTTCCTTTTCTGCATCTCGAATCTTTGCGTTCATTTTTTCATTCCTGTTATCCAGCTCAACTCTAATCTTCCTATCAACTAAAGCATTGTAAACTTTTTTTGCATAGTTATTGTGAGCATCTGAGATAGCAACAATCTTTATCTGAACGGGAGCAAGCCAAACAGGGAATGCCCCGGCGTAATGCTCAATTAAAGTACCGAAAAACCGCTCCATAGAGCCCAAAACAACTCTATGCAACATAATAGGTTGATGCTCTTTGCCATCAGGCCCAATATAGCTTACATCAAATCGTTCAGGCAAATTAAAATCGACCTGAACAGTAGGCCCTTGCCATTCTCTTCCCAGTGCATCAACAAGCTTTACATCAATTTTTGGACCATAGAAAACACCCTCGCCTGGATCAACTTTATACGCAAAACCAAGCTTTTCCACTGCCTTTTTCAACGCTTCTGTTGCAATCTCCCATTTATCAAGAGTTCCCACGTATTTCTCGGGACGCGTTGAAAGATAAATATTATATTTAGTAAATCCAAATGACTCAATCATAAATTTAGTAAAATCAAGCACATTGATAATTTCATCTTCCAGTTGATCATCTGTTACAAAAAGATGGGCATCATCCTGGGTGAATCCCCTTACTCTAAGAAGACCGTGCAAAACACCAGATTTCTCGTACCTGTACACAGTGCCAAGCTCTGCATAACGAATAGGCAAATCTCTGTAGCTCCTTGTTTTTGTCTTATATACCATAATATGAAATGGACAATTCATCGGCTTGATCATATATGAGCCTTTATCAACTTCAATTGGAGAAAACATATTTTCTCTGTAAAAATCCCAGTGGCCTGATGTTTGCCACACTTCCACCCTTGCAATATGCGGAGAACGAACAAACCCGTAGCCCCTCTTTATATGCTCATCTCGCCAAAAATCTTCCACTATTTTCCGTACCATAGCGCCTTTTGGATGCCAAAGGATAAGTCCGGGACCAACATTTTCATTGATGCTAAACAAGTCAAGCTCTTTTCCTAACTTTCTATGGTCTCGTTGTTTAGCTTCTTCAAGAAACCCTATGTGTTCTTTCAACGCTCTCTTGGTAGCAAATGCTGCCCCGTATATTCTTTGAAGCATTTTGTTTTTTTCACTGCCCCGCCAATAAGCACCTGCAACAGAAAGGAGCTTAAAATGCTTCGCATACCCTGTCGATGGAAGATGCGGCCCTCTACAAAGATCTGTAAAATCACCCTGAGTATAAAGAGCAACAGTATCCTCAGGTAGTTCCTGCAATATTTCTACTTTATAAATTTCTTCTCGCTCCTTGAAATATTTGATTGCTTCTTCTTTAGTTATTTCCTTTTTTTCAAAAACATAATCAGCTTCTATAATCTTGTTCATCTCCTGCGAGATGCTGACGAGATCTTCGGGAACAAAAGAATGGTCAAGATCAAAATCATAATAGAACCCATTTTCAATGGCAGGCCCTATTGCAAAACGAACTCCGGGAAAAAGATGCATAACTGCCTGGGCAAGGATATGTGCAACACTATGGCGAAGTATTTCCTCACCATCTCTTGAATCAATCATCACAGGCTCAAGCTCTGTATTATCGATAACAGTTGCCGAAAGATCTAATTTTGTACCAGTGTTAGTTTTTGCGGCAATAACATTTTTGTTTAACAAACCCATTTGCACAAAGATATCTTTTACAGAAACTCCTCTATCAAAAAGCAGTCTCTGATCGTATACTTTAACCTCAATATTTTCTGACATTAGCCCTCCTATAAAACAAATGGTGGGCGATAGTGGAATCGAACCACTGACCTCTTCGGTGTCAACGAAGCGTTCTACCTCTGAACTAACCGCCCTTATTTATATACAGTTATACAAAATATTCGCTACTTGTCAAGAGTTTTCTCTAAATTCAAAAGTGGTTAATTTTGTGCCAGGCATCATTTTAACTGTTTTTAACTCCTTTCACCAAAACAAAAGCCCCCGCCAAAAGCAGGGGCTTAAAATTTACACTCCTAATATAAATACTATACTATTTTTCGCCTATATTTGCTTTAAGTTTAACAGTAAGTTCCTTAAGGCCACCTTCTGGAGAAATTTTACCGAGGTAAATTTTCTCAAGTGTCGCATTTACGTCTCTTCTTGAGTTATTCCATGCAGAAATTGGAGGTTGCAAAACACAGTTTGCAAGTTGGTCATAACCAGCATGTACCTCGGGATGATTCACAAGGAATTCTTTCATTTCCGGAAGCTCAAGTGCAGATTTTCTAACAGGTAAGTAACCAGTCCCCATTGCCCATTGTGCAGTCTTTCTTGGAGAAGTAAACCACTTTACAAAGTCCCAGGCACCATCCTGCTGAGCCTGAGAGGAGGTTGAACCAAATATTACTACATTTGTACCATACATAACAGAGTGCTGCCCTGCAGGCCCTGCTGGCAAAGGTGCCTCTGCAAAAGTAAACCTGCCGCCTACAGCTTTATTCATATAATAATAACTGGCAACACTTGCAAAGGTAAATGCACATTTCTGGTTACCATAATCAGTCTGATAGTTGTATCCTGAGGTAACATGAATATACCCGTTTTGTATCATATCATTCATTGCCGTTGTTGCATTGAGTGCTGCAGACGTTTTGTCGAGCAAAACCTTCCTGTTGTCTTTTGAAAGAACCTCTCCGCCATACTCATATACGCGCGCATACCATAGGTCTACTGAAGGAGTATAAGAACATCCCCATTGACTGTTATCTTCTTTGGTAAGCAATTTGCATGCCTCTTCAAACTGATCCCAGGTCTTTGGAACAGCAATGCCATTTTCTTCCAGCATATCAACATTGTAGTACATTACAATGTTGCTCTTATTAAAGGGAAGCATCCACATTTTGCCATCAGGAAGATATCCGTTTGCCCACATATTTCCAAAGAAATCTTCTCTGTCACTTTTCAACAATCCATTCGCACCATTGACAAATGTTTCTACCGGAGTAAGATACCCGCCTGTAATATATTCTGCTACCCAGTTTTCATAAGCTTGTGTAAGAACAGGTGGGTTTCCTCCGGCAATAGCTGCAATAGTTTTCTGTTGCAGCGGATTGTAGCTCGAAAACACTGTACCCTGTATCTCTGTCCTCGGGTGAGTAGCATTATATTCTTCAATCAAACTGTCAAGAACCTCACCTTGAGTATAGTTCATCGCATGCCAGAAACTAACTTCCACTGGTTGCCAATCTGGAGAATGTTTAATCAAAACAGATCTCTCCGTTCCGCTCCATGTTACTTCCATTCCCAATGTTTCAGCAACAAATCTCACAGGTACCACAGTTCTTGATGTTTTTACAATGATAGTTGGAGCAGAATCGAGATACACATCGTAACCGTTAGCTTGAGCTTTTGCATCGTCAATTTTTAATATAGCGATGTTTTCCCCCAGTGTAATGGTAACTTTTCTTTCTTCATTAGACCAATCTACTGTAGCTCCCATTGCTTCAGTTACAAAACGAATAGGTACCATCGTCCTGTTGTTCATAATAACTGGCGGCTGATCTAAAGTCGTTGCCTTACCGTTCACATAGGCCGTAGACTTATCAATGTAAATCTTAACAGCCGTCACATTTTCCGCATTGATTCTTGCCATAGGCACTAAAATTGTACCAACAAGAAAAAGTGCAACTACAAGTGCAATAATCTTTTTCATGCAACACCTCCTTTTTATTTTAAAAACAAGTGTAACTAACCTTTTATTGCGCCTCGTGCTATGCCTTCTATAAACTGCCTCTGGAAAATGAGAAAGAGAATTAATATCGGAACTGTTGCCATCGTAGAAGCAGCAGTTAACAACCCCCATTGAGTACCCTCTGAGCCGAGAAAAGCATTTAAGGCAACTTCAAGTGGCATAATCGCATAATCCGTTGCAACAATTAATGGCCAGAGAAACGCATTCCAACTACCTAAAAATACAAACAGAGCAAGTGTTAAAAGCGTGGGTTTCGCAAGAGGAACTGCAACAGAAAAAAAATATCTACCAATAGAGCAACCGTCTACCTGTGCTGCTTCCCACAATTCGTTAGGAATCGTTTTAAAAAATTGCCTGGTAAGAAATATGCCGAATACGCTAGCACACCAGGGTATAATCATTGCTTGATACGTATTGAGCCAGTGCAAATTTTTTAAAATTACGTAATTGGGAATAAGAAGCATCTCACCTGGAATCATTAGAAGGCCAAGCAATAAAATAAAAATTTTATTACGGAGAGGGAATTTAAGTTTTGCAAATGCAAAACCAGCAAGAGAAGAATTGAAAACAGAAAGTATTGTTGTAATTCCAGCAATAAAAACAGTATTCCCAATATATCGCCACCAGGATACCCCACCGGGCGGATTATTCCACATGTCTATGTAATTTTTAAAATAGAAATCAGGTGTAAGTTTGGGTGGAAAAGCAAACAATGTTTCTGGCCTATTTAGGGAAGAGGCAACCATCCAATAAAATGGAAAAATGGTAAATACCAAAGCAATAGTAAGAGCAGCGTATGTAAGGACATTAGATAGTTTAATAGTCTTAAGCCGTTTCATTTCATTCTCCTCGAGATTGTTCTCCTGCATAGAAAACTTTTCTACCCGTAAATTTGATATTAAGCAATGTAAGGATAAATATAAGCAAAAACAACATTACAGCCACTGCGCTTGCATACCCTGCCGCCCAATCTTCAAAAGCTTTAACATATAGGTAGTAACCGGTTGTAGCAGTCGTGTAATAAGGCCCGCCACGTGTCATAACAAAAACAGGGGTAAACATCTTAAAAGCTCCGATCATAGAAATGATGAGAATAAAGAAGGTTGTCGGAGAAAGCATAGGCCAGGTAATATGCCAAAAAACTCCATTTGCATTTGCTCCATCAATACGAGCTGCTTCTTGCAGTTCTGTCGGCACTCCAGTAAGTCCGGCCATGAAGAGAATCGTAGAAAACCCAATCGCATGCCATGTAGTGTATATAACAAGCGAGATAAGGGCCGAGGGAGAGCCTAACAACCACATAGATGTAGGTAAATGCAACAACCGCAAAAAAGAGTTTAAAAATCCATAGTCAGGATGGAATATCCACATCCACACAATTGATGTCGCAACCAATGGCGTCACATAAGAAACAAAAATACCGAGTCTAAAAAAACTTCGGAATTTAATAGGACGCATAAGTAGTAAAGCTAAAATGAGCGAAACACTTATCTGTAGAGGCACACTCAAGGCAACATATTTCACAGTAACAAAAACAGAACCCCAAAATTCAGAAGCATAGGGAGATTTGAAAAGAAGGTTTGTAAAATTAGTTAATCCGATAAAGTACTTTGGTCCAATCATATTCCAATCCAAAGTGCTAATATAAAAAACAAATATTGAAGGTAAAATTACAAAGATTGAAAGAACAAGTACAGCAGGCGAAATAAACAGGTATCCAGTCAAAAACTCTTTAATAGCTCTTAAGCGTTTTCTTCTTTGTAGGACAACTTCCTCAGTCATTCCTGTCTCCTTTCAAAATACATTTTTATTATAGGCAATTAGTAAAATCTTGTCAACTGAACAAAAAGTACTGTAAATAAAACTAAATTCAACCCGGTGATTAAAAAATTCGATAAAGTGATCTTAAAATATTTACATAAAATTAAAAATATGCTAATATTGAAGCTATGGCACATACAATGAATATAAATTTTTTAGTTTTTATTGGTTTCGCGCTAATTTTTCAGCTTATTATGGGCGCAAACGATGGAGGAACACTTTTAGGGTCCATTGTGTCCTCTAATTTTATTCATCCGATATTTGCCATAGTAATACTTTTTATAGGTATGTTTCTTGCACCGTTCATTTTTGGCACAGCAATAGTAAAAACATTAGGAACAAAAATACTTCCTTTAGAATATATGAATATGCAATTACTTTATGGCACTATAATTTCTACAATTATATGGGTTACCATAGCACAAAAAATAAAATATCCGGTAAGCATATCTTACGCATTTGTTGGTGCACTTATAGGAGGAGGAATAGCGACAAAATTTGCAAACAAAATAAATAGACCTGAGGTGTATAAAATATTCGGAGCATTAATAATATCTATACTAATAAGTTTTGCAGTAGGATTTATTTTGATAAAATTAATAAACTTATTATTGCATAAAGCCACACCAAGAACATCTATGTATTTTAAAATACTGCAAATTTTTACATCCGTGTTACTCGTTATGGGCTATGGAGCAAATGATGCAGAAAAGACACTGAGCTTAATATATATGGCGGCATATGTAACTCATATAAATATAGCAGCTAACGCTAAAGAACCATGGATTATCCTTGCTTTGGCAGCCATATTTATAGTGGGTACTCTACTTTTTGGAGAAAATGTAGCCACTACCGCAGGCTTTCGCATTATGCGATCCAAACCAAAACAGACATTTTTTGCTCAACTAATTACGTCTGTCACTGTGCTGTCCTTTGCACGGATAGGACTACCGATAAGTAGCACAGAAACATTAAATATGGGACTTATAGGTATAGGGGCAGGAGAGAAACCATATTCTGTGAGATGGAATGTAGTAAAGAATCTTCTTTTCGTATGGATTATTACAATACCCGCTTCCATTTTACTTTCCTATGTTATTACTTTGATTTTAGAAAAAATGTTTTAAACTATATAGGAAAGGTGAAAAAGAAAATGAAACTATGGAATTCTATTTTTAAAAAATCTGGTTCTTTTTATGCCCTGCTAAAAAAACAGGGAGACCTTACAGTAGGAGGAGCAAACCTTCTCAATAAATTCATGGGTATAGATAAAGAAGTATCTGACCATGCTGTACTCAGGCATAACTTGAAAATTAAGATTAAAAAGGTGGAAGAAGAGGGAGACAAGGCAAGAAGAGAGCTGATTAATGAGCTTAATAAAAGTTTCATTACGCCTTTTGACAGGCAGGACATATTTACTTTATCCAGTATAACAGACGATATGCTGGACTATTCGTTAAATACAGTTGAAGAAATGATAACATATGACATTTATCCAAATTTTTACCTTAAAAAAATGATCGAAAAATTATCAAGAGGCGTTACACATATTAATTTCGCTGTAAGCAAACTATCCGAGGATAAACAACTCGTAAACAACAATATCATTGCTGCCAAAACCATCGAAAACGAAATAGAGGAAACATATCGTGAAGCACTAGCTGAACTATTCGCAAATCCAGATTTTCACTATATCTTTAAAGTAAGGGAAGTATACAGACATATAAGCAACTCCGCAGACAGAATCTCAGAGGCAGCAGATATCATTGGCAATATTATTATAAAAGAAATGTAATAATGTTCGTATTAAACCTCACATAAATTATTTAAATTTTCGTAGAATTTTGCTAAGTTCATCAGCGAATTTAATCGGGTCAGCTAAAACTTTAAGAAGAGAAATATTCAAGATATTGCTGTTTCTACTGTAATTTACAGAAGTTTTATTTAAGACAATGTAATCAGCCATACTTTTTGCAAATGCAGCACTCTTATTGACTATACTGTCAGATTCTCTCACAATAAAAAATGTTAAATCTGGTTTTATATATCTAAGGGCGCTATTTCCTTCAATAATTATATTGTCTCCAAGTTGCGCAAGAGAAGATTTTAACAAAGAACCTATATCTTTTGTCTTCCCATGAATCCACACTACTTTCCTTGCCCCCTCTCTCATAAAAAATGCTGTATCCTTGTCGCCTTTCAAAAGCTCAGATTTATCAACCTCAATAGCACTTTGAAGCTTGCCAGACGGAGTAAGTTTTGCCACATCGAATATACCAGGATATAAAGAAAGTATAATCCGTATTAACGTCGTTTTCCCGGAATTACTTCCATTGCCTGCAACAACGATTATCATTGTCTTTTTCTATTACTTCTTGGTCGCTTTTTATTTTCGAACTTGAATCTCACTTTATAATGGTTATCAAAATACAAAAAAGCAGAAAAAGGTTTTCCGTTTTTTGACAAAAAATCAGTAAGAAGTTCTGTTGTCTTGTTATTGAGAAGGTTTACAACAATATCCTTTGTAATTCGTTTATTGCCCAGTACCTTTTTAATGTAAAAAGTACATCCCTCGTCCCTTTTGGAACAAAAATACGTTTCTTTGCCCTCAAATATATCGGCACCGCATTTTGGGCATTTACCGATAGGTGTTGGATCCAATAGTTCATCCTTTTGCCTTTCAGGAAAAAGGAAACTAACTTTGTCGTCAACAAGAGCAATATCTGCATCAAAACGTTTTCGCGCTTTTGAAATAAAGCCTGTCATATGTATCGTTTCACCTTTAAGCAGTTTCTCGGCAATCTCTTTTGTTATTGTCTTGTTCGCAAGTTTTTTCCAGATAATAAAATCGCAAGTTTTTTCTGCTCTATTGGTACAAGAAAATGCTTTTGCTGTTTCTACCACATCGGCACCGCACTTCGGGCATTTACCGATAGGTTTGCCATCACCCATTATTACAGTACTATTACCTTTATAATCTTTTACCTTTTTTACAATAGCAGAGGTAAGTTGTTTTATACCGTTCATAAATTCATCTGGCTGGAGTTTTTCTTTTTCAATATCTCGCAATTTTTTCTCCCATTCGCCAGTAAGTGCTGGGGCTAAAATTTCACTAGCACTAATCGTCATCACTAAATCAATAAGTCTCATTCCTTTATCCAGCGGAACAAGGCTTTTAGCAAACCGCTCTATGTAGCCCACACTGATAAGCCGCTCTATAATGCTTGCTCTTGTAGCGGGAGTACCCAATCCTCTTTCTTTCATAGCTTCCCTTAACTCTTCATCTTCAACAAGTTTGCCAGCTGTTTCCATAGCAGTAAGTATAGTAGCGTCATTATACCGAGCAGGAGGTTGAGTTTCTTTTTCAAGAAGATTTATTTTATCTAATAAAACTTTCATTGTCTCTTTGACATTTACTAATACATTTTTCTCCTGAACATTGTACACTATCATCCAGCCTGGTTCTTTAATCCTTGAAAGTTCGGTTTTAAATGTTTCTTTTTCAATAATAGTTTTGAAAGAAAGTCTTTCAACAACAGCATAAGAAAAAAATACGGACAAAAATCTCTTTGCTACAAGGTCAAATATATTTTGTTCCTCTCCTTTCAGTTGAGAGAATACAGGCATTTTGCCAGTAGGAATAATTGCAAAATGATCAGTTACGCCTTTATCGTTAATTACCCTTGAATCAAGTTTAATTTGTTTTGAAAGAATTTCATCAATAAGTTTACCATATGGATCCACACGAATTCCTTTTATAATCTTCTTAACTTCGGAAATCATTGATTTAGGTAAATACCTGCTGTCCGTTCTCGGGTATGTAATGAGTTTTTTGCTTTCATAAAGCTTTTGAGCAATATTTAAAGTTCGTTGAGCGGAATAACCAAAACGCCTATTAGCATCCCTTTGAAGCTCTGTAAGGTCATAAAGAAGTGGGTGTGGTTTCTTTTTTTCGCTTTTTTTAATATTTAATACATTACCTTCTTTTCCTTTTACCTTTTCCAATAGAGTTGACGCTTCTTTCTTGGTTTTTATTCGTGTGTTGCCTTTTTTATCGATATGGGTACCTTTATATGAGATATTTTTTGCTGTAAATACTCCTTCTAGCTCAAAATACTGCTCTTTCTTAAAGTTTTTTATTACTTGTTCTCTACTGCAAATAATACTCAATGTAGGTGTTTGTACGCGGCCAAGCGAAAGAATCTCCCCTGAACCCCATCTCCTTGTAAAAGCTCTTGTCGCATTAATCCCTGCAAGCCAATCGCTTTCCATCCGTAGCAGCGCAGCTGTTCCCAATGAATCAAATTCTTTTGAATTGCGCAAATGCTCAAAACCCTTTGAAATCTCCTCTTTAGTCATAGCAGAAAGCCAGAGTCTCTTTACCATTTTTTTACCTGGCGAAATGATACGAACAATGTTTCTAAAAATAAGTTCTCCTTCTCGCCCTGCATCGCATGCATTTACTATAACATCAATATCACTTCTTTTCATGAGTTTTTTAATCAAAGAAAGTCTACTTTTCGTTTTTTCTATAGGTTTGAATTGAAATTCATCAGGGATAATAGGCAATGTAGCTAATTGCCAAAATTTTAATTTTTTATCGTAATCTTCCGGCTCAAAAAGTGTTACAAGGTGACCAAGAGCCCATGTTAAAACAAATTGCTCACTTTCCAAATAATCTTTTTTATTAGAGAATCCTTTTAAAACTTTAGCAATATCCCGTGCTACTGAAGGTTTCTCCGTTATAATTAATGCCTTTTTCATATTGCATATTGTACATGAAAACTTATAAAATAAAAATTCCCGGCAAAAGCCGGGAATTTGCGTTTTCTTTCTTTAGATGAAATTATTCAATAACTATAACGTCATGTGCTTGAAGACCTTTGTCGCTATCAACAGCTTCAAACTCTACTTTATCGCCTTCTTTAAGCGTCTTGTAACCATCACCGGAAATTGCAGAAAAGTGTACAAAAATTTCTTTTCCATCGTCATCACATACTAGAAAACCATACCCTTTTTGGGCATTAAACCATTTTACTGATCCTGTAATTCTTTTCACTCGTAAACCTCCTAAAAAATCTCTACGTTTCAAACGCAGGTAATAATATTATAATTAAATAAAAACATTTTGCAATAGCTACTCAAAACCATTGTACTTTTAAAACTAACACACCACTTTGCTGTAACAATACATAATAAAGCTAATCTTCTTTATAAAATTTTTTCTTCTTTATACGTTCAGGTAGATAGTTTTCATTTTCTACTTTATGCCCTTCGTAATTATGGGGATACTTGTATCCTTTGCCATAACCCCACTTCTTCATTAAAGAAGTTACAGGATTTCTTAATTTCTTGGGAATTTCAAGATTCCCAGTTTCCTTAATAGCCTTTAGGACTTCATTTTCTGCCAGATAAAGCGCATTACACTTGTCAGCCCTTGCAAGATAAACAACTGCTTCTGCAAGTACAAGATAACCTTCAGGCGGACCAATGTTTTGAAAAGCATCTCGCGCTGCATTTGCTATAACAAGAGCATTCGGATCCTTTAAACCAATATCCTCAGCAGTAAACCGTATCATTCTCCTTGCTATATAACGAGGATCCTCCCCCAAGTCAATCATTCTGTAAAAATAATAAAGCGCTGCATCTGAGTCACTCCCCCTCATACTCTTAATAAATGCCGAGATAAAATCATAATGGTGTTCTTTACCATAATAAAGAGGGTTTGTTAAAAAGTTTTCTACATCGCTTAAATCAATCGTATTTTTTTCACTATTTACCACGACAGACTCAAGAATGTTTAATGCCCTCCTAGCATCTCCATCAGCAAGCACTGTAATTCTATCCATAGCTTCTTCAGTTAATTTTTTTTCCGCCATTACCTTATCTTTTGTAAGAGCTCCCTGTACAACTAGCCGAATTTCATCCTCAGTAAGTCGATTAAATACAAAGACAGAAAGTCTGGAAAGAAGTGCAGAATTAATATAAAAAGAAGGATTCTCCGTCGTTAAAGCAATAAGAATAATATCGCCTCGCTCTACAGGGGCAAGAAACGCATCCTGCTCTCTCCTTGTAAAATGCTGAATCTCATCGACTATTAATACATGCTGTACTTTAGAAAATGTTTTCTCTTTTTTGAATCTTAGAAGCATAGATCGAACATCTTTTATGTGCGCTGTCGTAGCAGTGATAAAGGTTCTTTTCTTTCCTTTTGATGCAATGAGAGCAATAGTCGTTTTGCCACTACCCGGCGGACCATAGATGAGAAAAGAGCTAATAGATTTCCTCTCTATCATTTTATAAAGAGGTTTGCCCTTGTCAACGAGCTCTTCCTGACCTACAAATTCAGCAAGAGAATCTGGCCTTATTCTATCGGCAAGTGGAGGAATTGATTCTTTTCCTTCTAAATTAAAAAGTTCCATTAAAGATCGTTGATTTCTTTTAATTGATCTAATGCATATTCACGTATATCATCTATGTTTTGCTTATGATAAACAACTTTTCCATTTTTAATTAAAGGCACAAGCATTTCTTCCCATCCGTCAGCGCAAAAATCATTCTCACTATATGAAATAACTTTAAATATCAACTCGCCATCTTTTATCTGTCTGTAAACTTTTTTTCTCCCACTGAACTTTCCTTTCTTTGCAACAGGTTTTCCATCCATTTCGACTATATCCATCGCAAAATTTATTGTCGGTGCATTAGCAATAGAAGTGCCGACACCAAAACCATCAGCACCGGCTTCAGAAAGTTCTGGTATTGTATTTTCATCTAATCCACCAGAAACAAAAATCTTCACATCTTTAAACCCTCTTATAGCAAGCTCCCATTTAATCTCTCTTATAATATCGGCAAATACTCCTCTTCTTGAATGCGGCGTGTCCAAGCGCACTCCGTATAATTTGCGACCTATTGCTTCTACAGCTTGAATGGTTTCCAATTTTTCATCACCGAACGTGTCCACAAGTGCAATGCGCTTGACATCTGTGGAAATGTATTTATCAAAAGCTATAATCGCATTGGACACTCCGCCTAAATTTATAACAAGTGCATGAGGAATTGTTCCTGAAGGGTTTTTACCAATAAGTTTTGCTCCGAGTACACTTGAAACTCCATCACATCCACCAATATAGGCAGATCTATCGATCATAGGGGCAATGGCAGGATGCATGCGCCTAACTCCAAATGAAAGGACTGTTTTGTCAAACGCAACTTTTTTAATGTGTGCAGTCTTTGTGGCAATGCCGGAAGACTCACAAATTAATCCCAGGGCAGGAGTTTCATAAACAGCAAAATCTTTATACACGCCTTTAATTATCATAATAGGGACGGGAACACCACCTTCATCGCGTGCTCTAAAAATAGTTCCCTCTTTCATTGTCCATACATTTACTGGCTTATCTTTAAACAGTTCTATCACCTCTGGAAGCCCTACAAATACAGCCCAGGGATAAGGAAGAAATTGCGCAGTAAATTCAGCAATAACATGTTTATTTATATTCTTTTTTTTCAGTATTTCTTCTGCTCGGCTAAAATAAATATCACTCGTTAAACCCTTTCGAATTTCATCTTCATTTGCAACAAAAAACATACATCCCTCCTAAGGATTTTCTCTTTCTTGATATAATTGATTTAAAATGTCTTCCACAATTTGCAACTCCTTGCCCGCAAGCTCAAACTCACCCTCTCCCATATACTGTTTATATTTCTCAATATGTTCAAAAGCAGAGCTAATAAGTTCAGATGTTGTCACTTCCTCTCCCGGTTCTTCGGGCGGCTTTTGATATCCAGAAAACAAAAGTGAAATTGCCTCATCAAAAGTATCTCCCCATACAAGTTTCGTTTGTGTAGCAACAACAACTTTTTTCAGTTGAGGAAATTTACTTGTACTCGCTTGAAGATACACGGGTTCTATGTAAAGAATAGAATCTTTTACTGGGAGAGCAAGCATATTCCCCCTGATTACCTCAGATCCCTGTTGATTCCATAAGGTAAGAACCTTTGACATATCTGAATTCTGGTCTACTCGCGCCTCAATTTGCAAAGGGCCATAGAATAATTTTTCCTTGGAGAATTGGTAAACCGCTACTTCTCCGTAGTTTTCCGGATCACACTGAGCAATAGCAATAGCAATAAGATTATTTTTTCCGGAAGGAGTAAATGGATAGTTAGAAACAAATTCATATTTTCCTGTATCCCTATTTTCTAAAATCATAAAGTAGGGCAATACCTGCTGTGTCGAGGCCCGATATTTCTCTGTTGCAATCTGCCATTTGTCTTCTTTATTGTAAAATACCTCAGGATCGTTCATATGATATACGGTATAAATTTCGCCCTGTAACTGCATAAAATCATCAGGATAACGCAAATGTTTTACCAGAAATTGGGGCATATCAGAGATATCTTTAAACAGAGAGGGAAAAATATTTTTATATGTCTGAATAACGGGATCGTTGTCATCAATAATGTAAAAATGTACTTTTCCCGAATATGGATCAACAACATACTTTACACTGTTTCTCATATAATTAATACCTTTTCCATTCATACCAATCATTTCTGAATAGGGATATAATGAAGAATATGTAAAAGCATCTCCCATCCAATACAATTTCCCGTCATCACCCAATACGATGTAAGGATCTCTATCGTACATAAGGAAAGGAGCGATACGTTTCACTCTATCCGTGATATTTCTATTAATCATAATTTTGCTATCGCTGGTAAGATAACGTGAAAGAAGGATGCTTGCATCGTTATAATGTATAGCAAAAATAAAACGGGATACCGGTGAAATAGCAACGCCTCCATCACCCTCATAAGTGGCGTAAGCATTTTCCTCCCCACTAGGATAATCAAACTCAAGAGTCTTTGTGTTAACAAATACATACTCATTATTAGTCTCTCCAAAATATATTTCAGGACGCTTTACTGTAACTCCTTCAATAGAAGAAACAGGTGGAATGTCCTTTATAAGAAGCTTCGGCAGACCATCAGGAGTAAATTCATTCACCGTATTCATACATATCCCATAGCCATGAGTATACTTTAGATGCAAATTGACCCAGCTCTGAGAATTAGCAGGCAAAAGTTCATGGTCTAATTCTCTTGCAGCTATCATCACTTGTCTATATTCGCCATCAACATAGTAACGATCTACATCTACATCCTTGAATGTATAATAAAGCCGTATAGCCTGTATCTGATGGTACGTATCATTCAGAGCACGCCAATCCCATAATCGAATATTATCTGTAAGAACTTTTTCTGTTTTCACATCATCTAATGTGAGAGGCTTTATATCTGGAAATGCCTTTAACTCAATTTTCGCCAGATCATATCCCTGCCTTGTCCCATAGATATTGTACTCAAGGTAACTTAATTCCTTAGTCAATTCATTTGGTTTAACCGCCAAAGTTTGATACAAAGACGGTAAAATACCGTACAACAAAAGCCCTGCAGAAATCCCTATAACAAGCACTTTAATTACCGTATCTCGCCGTGTAAATCTGGGAAAGATAGCATAAATAAATAGAAAGATTCCACCTGCACCAAATATTGCTGCTAGAAGTTTAAATAAAGGAACTCGGATATGGTAATCTGTATAGCCAATACCAAACACAGCTCCCCTTGAAGATAAAAGAAGAGAATAAATATTTATATATATCTTAAAACCTATAAGCACAAATAAAATACCGCCCACAATGGATAAAAGGTTAGTCGCTCTCTTTGAAGCGTCAGATTGCGGATGAAAATTATCTTTGATGTAAAACCAGTAAACTCCTTCCTCTATAATAAATGCTACCACAAAAATTCCGATAAGATAAGAAATTAGTGCTGAGAAGAATGGATAGGAAAACATATAAAAAGAAACGGATTTGCCAAAGATAGGATCGCTTACGGAAGACGTATAGCGATTAAAATACATCAAGGTAGTCATAAAGTGAGAAGAAAGTGTTCCTGCTGAAAAAAAGGCAAGAATAATCGGAATGAGAATTTTAGAATATTTTACGATTTTTTCTCCGGTTTCCAATTCTTCTCTTCGCTTTGGAATATAAAAAAATAGAGAAAATATACCCCAGGAAAAAAAGAAACCAACAACATAGAGAATAATCTGCCAGGATACTCTTGTAAGAAACGCCGGGAGAAAATTCAAGCTTTTAAACCACATAAACGCAACATCAAAATCAATAAGTGCAAGGAATAAAGAAACAACTACTATGCCAATACCAGCAATAATTAAAGGTTTTTTAACCTCGTTAATCTGCAACGGCTCACCACCCGCTTTTACTCCTCTAATTATAATCGGAATAAAAAACACAAAATAGAGTAAAAATGTAATAAGTCCTACCATGCTCATTCACCCCCTTCTAAACTTTTAGTAATACTGATCTCGTACAAAACAAGCGCTATACACTATCCGTATTATCACATCATCATAATCAGCGCAGTCGCCATTTCCTCAAAGCATCTATATCTAAGTATCTTATTATTATACAACAAATAAAGTAATTTTCAATCTATAAATCACTGGTCTTAACTATCCTTTTACTTTGATTGCTCTTCCCATTAAAATAGCCGCATCTCCTCTGGTCAATACACTTAAGGGGTTAAAATTAATTCTATCGTTAATATGCGCACCGTATGCTATACTGTTATAATAAGCAGTAATAATTTCTCTATAACCAAAATAAGAAGGTTCTAAATCAACAAATGGGTTTTCTTTTTCAACCAGAGTGAATTTCATTGCTCTCACAAGTATTGTAACAAATTCTCCTCGTGTTACTTCGTCATTTGGTAAAAATTTACCCTGTCCTGTACCTTTCACAATCCCTCTGCTAAATGCTTCTTCAATCCACTTAAATCCCCAAAAATTCACCGGAACATCAGAAAAATCTTGAGAGTAACTTTCAGAAGGCATAATACCCATTGCTCTTAAGATAAGTACAGCACTTTCTGTTCTTGTAAGATGCTTTTCAGGTTTAAATGTACCATCTGGATAGCCTTTTATTAAACCTTTTTCGTAGAGAAAATTAACAAAATATTGCACATTAGGGTCAACAAGATCCGGAAATGGCATATTGGCCGTACTTACAATACTGAATATAACTGTTGCAAGATATGGAGATTGCTCAATCTTGCCGAAACTGTCTTCTTCTGGAATAAGCCAAAAATTTAACCTGTAATCTCTATCAATAACAGCACCAATCCCCATATTAGTTTTTTGGTCCCATTCCGCTGTAAATAACTTGCTGCTGTGTGCAGGAATTTCAAGATATGTTATTACTTGAGCAAATGTTTTGCCTTCAGACCATCTATAAACCAATGCACCCCAACCGTAATTTGCGATAGAAAAATCATAAACCTGTGATGTATTAAAAGTAAAACGGAGTGGATTATCACTGTTGTTAATTATCGTATATGTAATCTTTACGGGTTCTCCAACAAGATAATATGTTTTATCCGTTACAACTTTAACCTCTATATTATCATTGGCTCTAACAAAACTAGTGAAAGAAAGTGCCATACAAAAAATAATAAACGCAATTAATATTTTTTTCATAACTGCCTCCTTTATATTTTAGACAGTCCTGAATACAAAAAGTTCGTGCTCTAATATCCCTCGCCGGGTTTTAGGATAATACATTTCGCATTAGTTTCGTTTTCTATGCCCTTTCTAAATTTTTCTACATCCACTTTTATTTCATCCCAGGTATTATAATGCATAGGAATAACTACTGTCGGGTGAAGAAACTTTGTAGCAACAACAGCATCATGAATACCCATAGTATAAGTATCGCCAATTGGAAGAATAGCAACGTCAATCCACGTTTGGCCTCCTATCAATTCCATGTTAAGGAATAAGCCTGTATCTCCGGCATGGTAGATATTGAAGTCGCCGATTTTTAAAACATAGCCGCACGGATTCCCTGCATAGATAATTTTATCTCCCTCCACAATAGAAGAACTGTGCATAGCCAATACCATTTTAATCTCTCCAAAGTCAAAATGGCGGCTCCCTCCAATATTCATTGGACATACATTTTTGACACCATGGGCTGAAACATATTGCGTTATCTCAAAAGGAGCGATAACAAGAGCATTGTTCTTCTTCGCTATTTTAATTGTATCTCCTAAATGATCGTGGTGTCCATGTGTAACAAGTATATATTTCGCTGTACACTGATCCGCTGTAATTGGCGAAAGAGGATTATCATCCAAAAAAGGATCAATTATAATACGTTCCTTATCCATTCCAATGCCAAATGCAGAGTGCCCGAAATAAATAATTTTACTTTTCATTTTTTTTCACCTCCATAATGTTTTGAAACATCTCTGAAAAAATTATCAATATCCTGATCTATCATAAGGTCAACCGAAATAGGATCAATATTAACCTCACCTTTCGACACAACAACAAGTTTTCCCCGTGCAAAATTAGGTAGCATCGCAGCAGGATAAACTGCAAGCGCTGAACCTATTACAAAAAACAAATCAGATTGATAAGTAAGCTCTTCTGCATCTCTAAAATGAAGTACCTCTTCGCCAAAAAATACAATATCAGGTTTTATTATACCTTTACATTCATCACATAAGGGCACTTCTTCTTCAATTACTTTTTCCCTCATCTCACTGAGAGAATATTCTTTTCCGCATTCGACACAATGACTCTTGTAAATGCCGCCATGAAGTTCAATAATGTTTTTACTTCCCGCAAGTTGATGTAATGCATCAATGTTTTGAGTAATGACTCCCTTAATCTTGCCTTCTTTCTCTAAAGCAGCAATAAAATTATGTGTAAAAGTTGGTTTCATGTTCTTTGTTTTAGACAAAAAATCTCTCGCAAAATTATAAAACGGCCTGGGATCCTGTAAAAAATAGTAAAAATCAAAAATTTTATCCGCATCGTATTCCCCCGTTGTGTAGATTCCTTGAGGTCCTCTGAAATCAGGGATGCCAGCGCTAGTTGAAATCCCTGCTCCCGTAAGGACAACGCCAAAGTGGGCCTCTTCCAGAAACTTTGCACACTCTTTTGCCTTATCCACTTGCACTTTTTTTAAACCAAACAAAAAAATTTTCGTTTTTTATTTTCATCCGTTTCTGTTTAAAAAATAACGGTTTTTAAAATGTTTTATACCAATCTTTTCCTGCGTCTTTTATTGAAATACCTACAAAACTCCCAAATTGCCGATGTTCATAAAAAGGAACAGCTTTCTTGCTTGCCTCATACAGTCTATAATAATTAGCTACGCCGGAAGTCTTAAGCCAAGCAGCCATATCTGATTCATTTGGAAAATATTTTGTGAAATTTTTCCACACAGCTCTTCCGGCAAGAAAACCTGATGCTCCTTCTTTAGAAGCAATCTCTACATTATAAATAAACTCCTCCATATCCACTCCTGCGCTAAGAATAACCCAGGGAACACGAGATATTTTAGTAATTTCATAACAGGCATTTTCTGCGTCTTTAAGAGTATACACTGCCTTTCGTTGCTTTCCATCAAAATATCCATTGTGAAATTCTTCGACAAATTTCAAATTGACAGGGAATTCAAGTTTGAGAATATCCACTCCATATTCTTCTTTTGAAAACTCTTTAGCAATGTTCAAGACAATTTCCGGTTTTTTAGAGGCAAACTCAGGAGAATCTGTAGAAGGTTCATCATCCTTAAACGCATATCCTACGGGTTCAAGCACAAAAGGCAAATCATACTTTTTACATTCCTCCCCTACTTTTTTCACGATATTCTCCTGGGACTCCTTCACTCCTTCCGTATTATTAGTCCTGTAATACAAAAGAAGTTTTGCAGCATCTGCTCCAGCACGCTTAATCTTTTCAATATTCCATTCGTTAAGTAAAACGGTTTTTTTTTCGTTGTTCTTGTATCCAGCAGATTCAGTGCCACTTTTCTCTCGCGCAATAAGTAAGGCTGAATGCCTATCAAGATATTTTAAAGATTCAGAAACACCGAATTGTGGATCCATAAGTGTAGCGCTAAAATATGGAGAAAGATATTCAGTTACAAGCCGTTTGGCAAGAGCCATATCATTGTATCCTATTTCTTCTTTATTTTTACCGGCTGCCTTAGCAAGCATGCTTTGTAAAGACCCTCGCTGATCAATCGCAAGCATCCTGAATTTTCCTTCGCTGTCAGCAAGCTTTATAAGACCTTTTAATTTCCCGGGGGTTAAAGCAACTTTTTTCATATCAAACCTCCTATTTTGATACATTTTAACATTAGATATAGATATTGTCAATGCACGCCTGATAGTAATTAAAAAAAATTCAAAAAAATCAAACAATCCTTAAAGAAACTACTTTGGATACACCATCATCCTCCATCGTAATGCCATACAAAATGTCTGCCTTCTGCATCGTTTCCTTGTTATGTGTAATCACAATAAACTGGGTAAGGTCTGCTTCCTCCCCAAGCAGTTTTCCAAATCGTTCTATGTTCCCTTCATCAAGCGCTGCATCCACCTCATCTAAGATATAAAAAGGCGCTGGTTTTACATTGAAAATGGCAAAAAGAAATGCAAGAGCAGTCAAAGATTTTTCACCACCAGAAAGAAGCGGCAGCGATTGTTTTTTTCGACCAGGAAGCCTTACATTCAACTCAATACCTTTTACATCATCATCATCGAAAAACCTCTCTATACTTGCTTCACCTCCCTGAAACATTCTCCTAAAAAATTTAGAGAAAAGCTCTTCTACCCGGGTTAAAGTGTTTTCAAATTCTTCTTTAATTTTCTCGTCCATTTCCTTTATAAACTTTTCAATTTTTCTCTTTGAACTCGATACATCTTTATAAACAGTTTCTTTCTCTTTTAATTCTTCCACCACTTTATCTTCTTCGTTTAAGCTTGTGAAATCGATTGCGCCAAGTGATTCCATTTTTTCTTTTAGTTCTTTTATTTCTTTTTTTAACCGATCTTTATCCACTTCATATCCAATTTCCCTTCTTTTAATCTCTTTTTCTTCCATACTGCTTTTCAGGTTTTCCATACGAATATTTTTCTCTGCTACAGCAATATGCTGTTTTTCCATTTTTCTAAGCAGTTCTTCCTTTTGTCCATTTAATCGCAGAATTTCTTTGCCAATTTTTTTCCTTTCCTGAATAATTTTGCTTTCTCTCCCATTCAACACACTGCTCTCATTTTCTAATTTCTTTACCTCAAGAAAAATGTCGTGCAGCCTTTCTTCTATTTCATGCAGTTCATTTTCGATATCTCCAAACTCTTCCAAAAATTTATCCTTCTCTCCTTTTAACTTATTTATCTCCCCGGTGTAAAATTTGATCTGCCCATTTATCCTTGCTATTTCGTCTGAAATTTTCTCAAGTTTATACTTATCCTCGGTTACTCTCAGTACTTTCTTTTGAAGATCCTCTTGCAAAAGACGCATGTTCTGATCCTTATCTGTCAAGATTGCACTCTTGTTTTCCTCCTTTGTTTTACTTAAAAGGGAACGAATTTTTGCCTCTATAAATACTTTTTCTTTTTCCTTTTCTTTAAGTTTTTTAGTTAAAACAAATATTCTTTTTTCTACCTCAACAAACTCGTCTTTCTTTGCGTTTATTTCGTTTCCTCTGTCAAGCTCTTTCTGAAGTGAAAAGATTAAATCATTAGTTTGTGAGATTTTTAAATCATTTTTTTTCAATTTCTCCTTTAAAAAGTTATTTTGTTTCTTTTTTTTATCAAGTTCTTTTATTTTTTCCTGTACCACAAGACCATCCTTGTACCACACTTCATACGGAGAATATAATACAAAACCATCTTTAGTAATGATTTTTTTAATAAAAAGCTTATCGTAATATTTTTTAAAAAATGCTCTTCCAACCGCCAAACTTTCTGCAGTGTATATGCCTTTCAAAAAACCTTTACCATCATGAACAATAAAAGACAATGGTTTCACCCCATCCACTTCTTTTTCTTTTATATCAATCAGATCATCTTTTATAAAAAATTTCCCTTTTTCTTTTTTGTTTAACTCTTTTACTGAAGGGAGGATTTTTATTTTTAACTCTTCCTCTATACCTTGCACACTTTCCTTCAGATTTAGCAAATTCCCCAGTGTACCTTCTTCATAATGTTTCTTTCTTGTAATGTCTCTCTCATTAATAAACTTCGCATCTGATTTTATTTCATAATCAAGTAGAAGAATTTGTTCTTCCAGTTTTTTTCGTTCCATCTCTGATTCTTTTTTTGTTAGATATGCTTTTCCTATCCTATTTTTAATAGCAGCTATATCCAGTTCCTCAAGTTTTTCCACGTCCGACATATTGATCTTCAACTCGTTAATCTCTTCTTCAATACGGCTAATATCAAATTCAATGACAGAAAGCAATTTTTCATTCTTGACTCTCTCTTCTCTTATGGATTCAAGTGCCTTTTCATTTACTCGGACCTCTTCGATAAGTGGTATCATAGAAGTTTTCATTTCGGACATCTTTTTCTCTATGCTCTGCATTTCTTCTTTCTCTTTTTTTATCATCTCTGCAAGATCATCCCTTTTCTTGTTTAAATTTTTCACATCTTCGGTAAGAGAAGCCACTTTACAACCTCCCTCTTTTATTTTTTGCGTAAAGCTTTCTTTTTTTGCTACAAAATCTTCTTTTTTCTCTTTTAGATATTTCTCTTTTTCACGGAGTTTTGTTTCCTCGATAAGAATCTTTTCTTTCTCGTCCCATAACTTGTTTTTATCATTTTTAATATCTTCTTCTTTTTTAAAAATCTCTGTTTCTTCCATTTTTTTATCAGCTAAACTGTTTACAATATGTTCTAATCCTCTGTTAAGTTCTTCGATCCCAGATTTAAGATAAGCAATTTTTTGTTCAGTCTGTTGAATTTCACTGTTTAGCATAGTATCTTCAAGGCGTTTAAGCCTGTCTTTCACCGTATAATACAAATGTGCCTTCTTTGCTTCAGCAGAAATACGTGTTGCCATCTTTTTTAGCTCGTGAAAACGATCCTTCACTCTCAAAAGATTTTCTTCGGCTTTATTGAGCTCGCGTAAAGCTTCTCTTTTTTTCTTTTTAAAAATCTCTACTCCTGCGATCTGGTCAATCAAGGTTTTTTTCTGTTCTGGCCTCTCAAGTAACAAGGCTTCGACCTTCCCCTGTCCCACAATTGCATACATATGACCATATATTTTTGCAGAATAAAACAATCCCATGACATCTTGAAGACGCATTTCCTCGTCATTTACAAAATAATGTGATTCCTTTGATCTATATAATCGCCTTTCTATGACAACGCGTGGAGTTTTGACAGCAAGTAAATGATCTTCGTTATTAAAAATAAGTTTGACTGAAGCTACACTGAGCCGCTTTTTAAAAGCAGACCCAGAAAATATAAGATCAGGGGCTTCTTTCGCTCTCAATAAAGAAAGACGCTGTTCACCCAACGCCCATCGCACTGCATCAACAATGTTACTTTTACCTGAACCATTCGGCCCAACAATACAAGTAATCTTTGGGGAGAGGACAATTCTTACATTGTCCTTAAAAGTTTTAAAACCATATATCCTGATCTCTTCAAGATGCATTAGAATAAACCCGTTATCTCTCCTTCCTCTGTGATATCCATACTTTCTGCGGCTGGAATTCTAGGAAGTCCCGGCATTGTCATTATATTGCCTGCCATAGGCACAATAAATCCTGCACCTGAAGAAAGCCTTACATCTCGAATCGTCACATCAAATCCTTCCGGCCTTCCTTTTAGTTTTGAATTATCCGACAGCGACAATTGAGTTTTTGCTATACACACTGGCAAACCACTGTAATTAAGTTCATTAATAAGTTTCAATGCACTCTCTGCTTCTTTTGTATATATAATGTTCTTTGCGCCATACATAGTGCAGGCAATTGAGCTAATTTTCTCTTTAATGGATGCGTTCAATTCATAAAGAAAATGAAAATGATTTTCATCGTTTCTGATAGCATCCAGCACTTCTTCAGCAAGGATTTCCCCACCTTTGCCGCCACTCTCCCAGACATTTGAAACAGCAAATCGAACGCCGTTAGCTTTAACAAATGCCTCAACAATCGCTATTTCCTTGTCTGTGTCTGTACCAAATTTATTTAATGCAACAACTACAGGCAACCCAAACAATTGCATGTTTTCGATATGTTTTGAAAGGTTGAGAAGCCCCTTTTGTAAAGCCTCGATATTCTCCTCTTTTAATTCGTTTTTACTTAATCCGCCATGCATCTTTAATGCCCTGATCGTTGCAACAATCACGACAACAGAAGGATTAAACCCACCGGCCCTGCTAACAATGTCCATAAACTTTTCCCCTCCAAGATCAGATGCAAAACCACCCTCGGTGACTACATAATCAGATAATTTTAATGCAAGTTTTATAGAAACAAGTGAGCTTGCACCATGTGCAATATTTGCAAACGGCCCTCCATGGACAAATACAGGATGATTTTCAATGGTCTGCACAAGATTAGGCTTAATTGCATTGCGTAATACGATAGCCATTGCACCTACTACATTTAAATCTTTTGCAGTAATTGGCTCCTTTTTTTTAGTAAATCCTATAATAATGCGGGAAATACGCTGTTTTAGATCCTCTAAGCCCTGTGCAAGACAGAGAATTGCCATAATTTCAGATGCAGCCGTAATATCAAATCTTGTCTCACGTGGATAATTATTAGATACACTACCTACTCCTATCAGTACGTTGCGGAGAGCCCTATCGTTCATATCCATCGTCCTTCCCCAGGTAATATGCTTTATATCAATTCCTAATTTATTCCCACGATAAATATGATTATCGATCATCGCAGCAAGAAGATTATGAGTAGCATCTACTGCAGGGATATCCCCGGTAAACTGCAAGTTTATTTCTTCCATTGGCACAACCTGTGCGTAGCCTCCTCCAGCTGCTCCTCCCTTTACACCAAATACAGGGCCCAATGAAGGCTCTCTAATTACTGCCATTGACTTTTGACCTAAATCATTCAATGCATCCGATAAGCCTATCGTCGTGGTGGTTTTCCCTTCTCCTGCCGGTGTAGGAGTTATGGCAGTAACAAAGATTAATTTTCCATCCGCTCTTTTCGCTCTATTCTTATAAGCAGTAAGGTCTACTTTGGCAATATACTTTCCATACAAGCTAATCTCATTGCACTCAAGTCCGATATCTTTTGCAACTTCTTCTATACCTTTCATTTTTGCATTTTGTGCAATTCCCAGATCCAGCATTATGCCTCCTTAAATTTTGCTACCTATAATTATAGCAGGATTTTCTACAAGTTAAAGGCAGTAAAGTGTTAGTTAAATTTTAGTGATTTATCTGCAAATCTTTGTTTCCTTTTCAAAACAATTCTCTTATCGGAATCATGCTACTACTTATGCGCCCATAAATTTCCAGTGCGATGTAAAAAAAATAAAATACCGGGGAAATAGCAAAGTTACAAATCCTGGAAAGGAATGTTACATTTTACCGAATTCAGTAATTATAAATATGCCTATAAGGATAAGTATTGATGCCGTTAGTCTTACTTTTCCATATTTTTCTTTAAGAAGGAAAACGCCAAGAATGACACTAAATACAATTCCAGCCTGCCTTACCGAAACGATGTAGCTTACAGAGAAAACCCGCATAACAAAAATGATGAGGGAATAGGACAACATAATCATTATGCTCACTAAAATTATTCCACTTTTATTGTTTTTCAACTCTAATTTTATCATAAATCTTTTTTCGGTTAACAAAATAATTGGAGAAAGTATAATAAAAGAGACTATCACAAAGAAATAAACATAGAGAATCGGATTTACATATTTAGCACCAACTTTATCAATAAGAGAATACATAGATACGGTAAAAAGAGTGAGAAAAGCAAAAATAATGCCTTTATTTTTTCTATCATAAAAAGGCCTAAAAAAAATTTTCAAATTAAAACTATTAAGAGAGATGGCATACACACCAATAAGAACAATAATAATGCCCAAAACTCCGAGCAAATTCAGCCTTTCATTAAGAAACAAAAAAGCAAGTATTGGCACTAAAGCCGGAGCTGATCGCGCAATCGGATACACAAGAGATAAATCTTCATACGTATAAGCTTTTGAAAGAAAGTACCAGTAAAATGCATGAACAACGCCACTTGCAAAAATAGCATACCAACCATAAAGAGAAATAGAAGTTTTATAAAGAAAAAAAATAGCAAAAGGTAAATAGATTAATGTCTGCAATATCATTACGAGCCAAAAAAAAGTGAGTTTATCCCCGCTTTTTTTAGCAAGGAAATTCCACGCTGCATGAATAAATGAAGACATTAAAACAATTAATACTGCTACTGCACTCATTTCATCAACTCTGTAAAGGACAAATTGTTCGTCTTTTTAAAAACCATATTGAATCCACCTTTCAAAGCACAAAATAGTATACCACCTTCAGCTATTTATCAAAAACTTCACTGCAATAAATATTATATCAATCTTTGGTGCATAACATTTTCAAATATCCAATACAAACAAATTTCCTATTGGCTCAAAAGGCAAAAAATAATTATCAAAAAATTTTTAAAAAATCGTTGTATTTCTAATTTAATTGTATCGGCACTTTACATCAAAAAAATCTTTATTATAATAAAGCCATTATAAGATAAGAAAAGAGGTAAACGTGAATGTTATATTAAACCTAGGAATAATAATTTTAATCGGCATTGTTGCTTCAAAGCTCTTTAAGGCGCTTAAATTTCCAAGAGTATTAACCTATATATTGGTCGGGGCTCTGCTTGGGGAATCAACTTCAGGTTTTATACATCCAGATCTAAAAAGCATTGAAAATATTATTACTATAGTATCACTTGCCTTTATTGCATTTCTCATAGGAGATATGTTCAGATTGAGAGATATTAAAAAAATAGGCACAAAAGCAATATGGATAGCTTTAGCCGAATCCACTTTCACTGCCACAATTGTTGCAACAGGAACTATTCTTTTAGCAAAAACCTCTCTCGTAAATATTCCGCATCCTATACCAACTGCATTATTACTTGGCGCATGTGCTGCTGCAACAGCACCGGCCGCAACATTTATGGTGGTAAGAGAGTATAAAGCAAAAGGCACTTTGACAAGTTATCTCCTTATGGCAGTTTCATTCGATGATGCAGTAGGAATCATTTTATTTGATATCGCAATAGTGATCGCCCAAGTTCTTTTAAGGAATGAACAAGTAAGCCCTTTACATATTATATTCACTCCCATAAAAGATATTGTTCTCTCAATGCTTGTGGGTTTTATAATGGGGCTTATACTATCAAAAACATTGAAATTTTTCAAAGCAAAAGAACAAGGAATGATGCTTGCATTCACATTTATCCTTATTACCGCAGGGATATCACAACAGCTTAATCTTTCTCCTCTTCTCAGCAGCATGATGTTGGGCGCAACATTTGTAAATTTTGGCGGAAATGTAGAAAATATATTTAGTTCAATAGAAACATGGACTGCTCCCTTACTTTTATTCTTTTTTGTCCTCTCGGGGTCAGACCTAAATATAAAGGTTTTGCCGCAAGTAGGAGTAATTGGAACGCTATACGTGCTACTTAGAACCGCAGGAAAGATATTTGGTGGAAGTTTTGGTGCGTTTGCTATAAAGGCACCAAAGGAAGTGCAAAAGTACTTGGGACTCGCTTTGCTCTCTCAGGCAGGCGTTGCAATAGGCTTTGCGGTATTTATAGGTAACCTCTTCCCAGAACTTTCATTCATAACAACCATTGTTCTTTCAGCAGTAATTATCTTTGAAGTAATTGGACCGCTTGGAGCGAAATTTGCCATTTTCCGCTCAGGGGAAGTACCAATACAAGAGGAGAAATAATAAAAAATCCACTTAAAAAAATCCACATTGCCCTGTTCAACAGTTTGGCAGGGAGAGGTGACTACACAGAAAGAGCCATAACAGACCTAGATTTTCTTTCGCACAGAGGGGTTCTCACTGAATGGTGGTATTTCACAGGATTTCTCAATCAAAAATTTGGTTTTGAGCTTACATTCTTTAAAATAGAATTTCCTCCAAATGTAGGAATCCTTAAACTATTCCCCATATGGATTACATCACATTTTGCAATAACAGATATAGAAAACAAAAAATTCTTGTTTAGGGAAAGGTTAAGCCCAGTATTTCATATTGGCACAGATAAAATACTTGAAATAAGAAATACGAATACCAGTTTGTTTGCCAATGCCCAATCATACAACCTCCAAGCAGATTTTAAGGAATATTCGATGTTTCTTACATTCTCTCCCTCAAAAACGACAGTCCATCACGGAGATAATGGAATCGCTCAGATGGGTAATGCGGGTAATTCCCATTACTACTCAATCACTTCTCTAAAAGCAAAGGGAACTTTGAGAAGAAAAGATGAGGTACTAAATGTAAAAGGTTCTGTCTGGCACGATCATCAGTGGGGAAACTTCAAAATCCATCCGTACTGGGACTGGTTTAGTTTAAGGTTAAATAATAATGTCGACATAATGGCATTTAATCTAAGAAACAACAGAGAAAATGTAATAAACCAGCTCATAACAATAAGACTCGAAGATGGAACAATTTTAAGAGATAATACATTCGATTTACAAGTTTTGGATAAGGATTTCTGTGCTGGTAAAAAACAGTACCCGGAACATTGGAAACTTACTTCAAAATATGGAGAATTTTTTATTCACTCGGTAATGGAGGGTCAGATAATACATTCTTTTTTCACACCGGACTATCTTGAGGTACTTTCCAATGTAACCGGCATACTATTTAAAAAGAAAGTAAAAGGGTATGCTTACGTAGAAATTACAGGTTACTGACAATAAGAGAATCTCGATCAAAAAACAATTTTATCAGCTTCCATCCCGCACACAAGTAAGTTTTGGGGATAAAGTATTAAAGGACTGGAATCTTCAACAGATCTCTTTATGCCGTTTTCTAACCCTAAAGTAGAACCAAATTTGTCTGCAATAATTAATATCGATGTTACAACTTTCAGGAAAATCAAAACGATATAAAAATCTTACTGCATAGCCACTCGGCGCATTGAGTTCTGTTAAAAGAATCGGAAAATTCATGTACTTAAGTATTTTATATGACTGTAAAAGAAATTCATATTCAATCATTACAAATAGGTTTAGCGTTTTAAAAATCAAATAAAATATTATAATAAAACAATAATCTTAAAGGGAGGTAGAAAATGGTTAGAATCGTAACAGATTCAACGGCATATTTAGATGAAAGTTTCATAAAAGAAAATGATATAAAAATTGTTCCACTAAAAGTATCTTTTGGAGAAAAACATTTCAGAGAAGGAGTGGATATTACGACAAATGAATTTTATAAGTACCTCACAGAAAGCGAGTCCCTACCGAAAACATCTCAACCCTCAGCGCAGGATTTTATCGATGTATATAAGCCAATTTTAGAAAAAGATGACGACATTATTTCTATCCACATCTCCGGGGGATTAAGTGGCACCATTAATACAGCAATGCTCGCAAAAAAAACACTAAACACAGAAAAAATTTGCATAGTAGATTCGCTATCCACTGCACTTATTATTCGATTCTTGATAGAAAAAACTCTTGAATCAATAAAAAATGAGGAAAATTTTGAACGCATATGCTCCTCTGTAAAAGCTCAAGTTAAAAAAATGCTATCCAGATTTATACTGGATGACTTAAATTATATGGTAAAAGGAGGAAGACTGAATAAGGCAGAAGCCCTGGCAGGATCTATTCTCCACATCAGACCGATTGTCTCCTTTACAAATGGAAAAACAAAGGTTGAAGGCATCTCAAGATCATGGAAAAAAGCTAAAGCAAGACTATTGCATTACGCCGAAAAAATAAATAACGATGCTGGCATAAATAAGATTGGGGTTCACTGCGGAATAAATTTAAAGGAAGGTAAAAAGTTTAAGCAAGAAATTGAAAAAATTTTAAAAATACCCACAGCACTACTGCAAGTAGGAAGCATTCTTGGAACATATGGAGGACCAAAATGGCTAGGGCTAGGTATAGAAACCAAATAACGTTTCTAAAAGCTGCAAAGCACAGGAAGATAATTCCTTAGCATCGTTGCATAATTTAGTCTTAAAACTAGCTAAAATTACCGCTATTGATGAAATATATAATACAAAAGAAAGTAATCTTCCCATTAATTTCTAAACCCTAAAGATAGAAATTTCTATCTTTTCTTTATTAATTTTTTAATCATCCTATAATTAAAATTATGGAAAATATATATTTAATCCTTGGCATATTTATAGTTGGAGGCTACTTTGCAGGACTCTTAGCAGAAAAAATCGGATTACCAAAAATCACTGGCTATATCTTATTGGGAGTAATATTTAGTCCATCTCTTTTTGGTTTAACCATTCCAGAAAAGATCCAGGGAATGGGAATAATCACAGAGATTTCACTCTCCGTCGTTGCCTTTATTGCAGGAGGCAGCTTAAATATAAAAACTATAAAGAAATTAGGAATGCCTGTTATTTGGATCACTCTTATCCAGGGATTAGGAGTCTGGCTTTTTGTAGGTTTCTCGGTTTATTTCTTCTATCCATTGTTTTCAACAATTGGAAAAAGCGAATTATTTATTATGGCTCTTACATTGGGCGCTGTTGCACTCCCTACTGCCCCTGCAGCAATAATTGCAATTATACATGAATATAAAGCAAAAGGGCCCTTTACTTCTACACTTCTCTCAGTAGTTGTGCTGGATGACGCCTTAGCAATCATTGCAACCTCAATTTCAATAGGGATAGCAAAAAGCATCGTTGGTTCAGGATCAATGTCAATATTGAGAGAGTTAAGAAGGGGCAGTCTTGAAATCCTTGTGTCAATATTAATAGGTATGGCTGTTGGTTTCTTAAGTAAAAGAATAATGCACTATTTTAAATCCTCATCTTCTCTTCTTTTACTTGTTACTGGTTCAATATTCTTTAGTACAGGATTATCAAATATCCTTGGAGTTTCATATCTTCTTTCAAATATGGTTTTTGGATTCTTTATCACAAACACATTCTCATTCTCAGACAAATATTTTACATCAATTAAAGAAGTAGAAGAGCTTATCTTTGTTTTATTTTTCACACTCGCAGGTGCTCACTTTGAGACAGTAGCTTTAAAAACTGCAGGCATTCTTGCTCTAATTATCGTTATTGGAAGAGTCTCAGGAAAGTTCATAGGCTCGTACGTTGGAGGAGTAGTATCAAGGGCTCCAGAAAATGTAAGGAAATATTTAGGTTTTGCACTTCTTCCAAAAGCAGGGGTAACCCTTGGTTTAATTCTCCTCGTTCTCGAGCTCCCTGAGATAAAAGATGTTGGAATAATAATGATAAATGGCATACTCGCCTCAGTAATAATAAATGAACTAATATCCCCGCCACTTGTTAAATTTGCTTTAACAAAGTCAAAAGAAATCCAAGTTTAGTTTATCGACAACTTGCCAAACGAGGACAAAACCAATAAGTTAATCTCTTTATCAAACAGATTCCTCAACTAAAATTTTATTTTGATTTTGATTTACTCCAACTAAAATAAATTTGAAAAAACAAGTTAAATTGTATAATAATTTTATGAGAAAAATGGAAATAAATCTGGTTGAATTTTTAACTTTACATTAAATTAAAATTATGAAAAAGGAAAAGAGAATAGAAACAATTGTAAAAATACTTAAGCAAGAGCTCGAAAAATTTGAAAGCCCCGCCATAACTATTCTTGCAAGAAAAAAAAGAGACCCTTTCATGGTGCTCATTTCAACAATACTCAGCCTGCGTACCAAAGATAAAACAACTATCGGCGCAAGCAAAAAACTTTTTGCTGTAGCAGATTCTCCAAAAAAAATATTAAAGCTTAAAAGAAAAGAAATTGAAAAACTTGTCTACCCTGTAGGCTTTTATCACAGAAAAGCAGAGCAAATCTTAAAGATATCCGAGATATTGATAACAGACTACAATGGAAAAGTGCCAGATAAAACAAATGATCTTTTAGGACTTCCAGGTGTAGGTAGAAAAACAGCAAATCTTGTACTCAATGAAGGGTTTGGCAAATTAGCTATCTGTGTAGATACACATGTACATAGAATTTCAAATCGCTTAAATCTTGTGAAAACAAGCGAACCAGAAGAAACAGAATTTGCCTTACAAAAAATTCTACCAAAAAAACACTGGATAGTTTTTAATACACTTCTTGTCACTCTTGGTCAAAATATCTGCACTCCTGTATCTCCTAAATGTTCCCTCTGTCCTATAGAAAAATATTGTCCAAGGATAGGCGTCGATAAGCATAGATAAAGCCAATTAAATAGCAATTATTCAGCTCTTTGTGTAAAAAAAAATATCTGCTAAAATGATATTCGCATGAAAAAAATTATATTAGTTTTATTAATAACAGGAATAATATTTACGGGTTGTAGCAACAACAAAACCCAGGTAAAGCTACTTGATAACATAACACACAAGGAAATCCAGGGCACAATCATAATAAATGGCGAGAAGCTACAAATACAAAATGGTACCGTTTCACTGAAAAAAGGAACAATCAGTATAAGCAAAGACGGATATGTCACAAAAAATATAGAAATAACCCAGCCCAATCACATAGTGTACCTTTCGCCCATTTCTTATCTTAAAGTAAATACAACCAGCTACAACGGGACTGGTATCGAAAATGCAACAGTACAAATTGGAGACAGAAAAGAAATCACAGACAAGGATGGAAATTGCATTATATCTCCTGTAGAGAAAGGTGACCAAATTATTGAAATTAGTAAAAAATTCTTTGAAAGCAAAAAAATTCCAATAGACATCCTACAAGGAGAAAATGACATTTCTATACAATTCTTTACAAACAACAGTGCAGTTCAAGAATACTTGAATTCCCTTGTATTTCCATATGATCAGAAAAATTTCTCTTTCACAATTAGTATAGGCGGAACAGCAGATCAACAAAAAATCGATTATCAGTTCATGGGAAAAGTGGTGAATTACGAAGTAAAAGAAATATGGGACAAAAATATCCACTATATATTCGATAATAATGAGCCGCTTATTATAAATCCGGTAGAAGAAAAAGTAAAAGATCAGGAGAAAATGAAAGCATTAATATACGCAAGAGATGTAATACAGCGAATATTAAATTTCAAAGATGAAATCAGCAATCTAAACGTGTCAGACATATCTGACAATAAGATTTTAATAAAAGAAAATAAAACTTTTGAAAGCAAAAATATTGAAGAAGAGATACTAATGCAAGCAACAAACAGAAAGATATACAAAATCACAATATCGCTTACATCCAATGACATAGAAAATATGAATATAAATGTTCAGATCGATATAGAATAGGAGGGGATATGGGATTCACACATCTACATTTACACACAGAATACAGCTTATTAGACGGGCTAAATAGAATACCGAAATTAGCACAAAGAATAAAAGAGTTAGGAATGAACTCTGTCGCTATCACTGATCACGGAAACATGTATGGTGCTATAGATTTCTATGAAACAATGAGAAAAAATGGAATAAAACCAATTATAGGCTGTGAAGTTTATGTTGCACCAGATGGAAGATTAAAAAAAGAAAAAAGAAGCGCAAAGAGATATCACCTTGTTCTGCTTGCAAAGAACAATACGGGCTACAAAAACCTCATCAAAATCGTATCCATAGGATTTTTAGAAGGATTCTATTACAAACCAAGAGTAGACTATGAAATATTAAAAAAGTACCACGAAGGCATTATTGGCCTAAGTGCTTGTTTGCAAGGAGAAATACCATCATCAGCACTTAAGGAGGGGAAAGAAGCAGCGCGTAAGGCACTACATAAATACACAGATATATTTGAAAAAGAAAATTTCTTCCTCGAAATACAGAATCACAACTTGCCCGAAGAGAAAGAAGCAATTCAGATTTTAGCAGAGCTCTCAAAAGAAGAAAACATACCGCTCGTAGCAACAAATGATGCACATTATCTGAGAAAGGAAGATGCAAAAGCACATGATATAGTGCTCTGTGTGCAAACACTTGCTAAAGTAGAAGACCCGGATAGAATGCGTTTTCAAACAGAAGAATTCTACATAAAATCTGAAGATGAGATGAGGAAAATCTTTAAGGAATTCCCTGAAGCAATTGACAACACCGAGAAAATAAAAGAGATGTGCAATGTAAATTTTGACTTTAACACCTACCACCTACCTCGGTTCACTCCCGACGACGAAGAGTGGAATAAACAAAAAAATATAGACTTCCTAAAAAAGCTTACAATGGAAGGCCTGGAAAAAATATATCCAATTGAACAAATTCCTGATGTACAAAAGCGCGCAGAATACGAACTTGGCGTCATTAATAAAATGGGTTTTACGGATTATTTTCTCATTGTACAAGATTTTATAAGCTGGGCAAAAAAGCGTAACATTCCAGTAGGTCCGGGAAGAGGTTCTGCTGCAGGAAGTATAGTATCATACGCCCTTAACATCACAGAAATAGACCCATTAAAATATAATCTTTTATTTGAACGCTTTTTAAACCCGGAAAGGGTGTCAATGCCTGATATTGATATAGATTTCGGAGATAAAAAAAGAGATGAAGTAATAGAATACGTAAAAAATAAATACGGTAAAGATCATGTAGCTCAAGTAGCAACATTTGGTAGAATGGAAGCAAGAGCAGTTATAAGGGATGTCGGAAGAGCACTAAACTTCCCGTATGGAGAGATAGACAAAATTGCAAAACGTATTCCATTTGGCGCTTCTCTAGAAAATGCTATCGAAACAGTGTCGGAACTTAAAGAAAAATCAAACAGTGAAAAATACAAAGAACTCTTTCAAATAGCTCTAACTCTTGAAAGCAATGTTAGAAATTTTTCTACCCACGCTGCCGGCATTGTTATTGGAGACAAACCCTTAATAGAATATATACCACTACAATTAGATAAAAATAATGCCGTAATTGCCCAATTTGATAAGGATATCATAGAGCATATCGGCCTATTAAAAATGGATTTTCTTGGTCTACGCAACCTTACCATAATGCAAGACACAATAAAAATGCTCCAAAAAAACGGCATAGATATCAACTTAAATGAAATCCCAATGAATGATAAAAAAACATTTGATATGCTAAAAAAGGGTGATTCTATCGGAGTATTTCAATTAGAAAGCAGCGGCATGAGAAAAGTATTAAAAGGCGTACAACCAGAAAGCATAGATGATCTTACGGCAGTAGTAGCTCTATACAGACCGGGGGCAATAAGAGCCGGCGGAATAAAAGAATACGTTGAAAGAAAAAATGACAAAAAGAAAATAACCTATCCTCATCCAACATTAGAGCAAATTTTAAAGCCAACTTATGGGATCATTGTATATCAAGAACAAATAATGCAGATTGCAAATGTACTTGCAGGATATACAATGTCTGAAGCAGATATTTTAAGAAAGGCAATAGGAAAAAAGAAGCCAGAAATATTAAAAAAACAAAGAAACATATTTATAGCAAAAGCTGTAAAACAAGGAGTAGACAGGTCCGTTGCAACAAAAGTATTTGATTTGATAGAGTTCTTTGCAGGATATGGATTCAATAAATCCCATGCAGTCTCCTATGCAACAATCGCATATCAAAATGCATACCTAAAAGCACATTATCCAAAAGAATATTTTACTGCTCTCCTAAATGCTTACATAGGCAATGAAGACAAAACAAGCGAAGTAATATATGAAATAAAAAATAAAGGAATAGACATACTACCTCCCGATATAAATAAATCGGATGTCTATTACAACATAGAGGGTGATTCCATCAGATTTGGTATGTTTGCTATTAAAAGTATAGGTGAAAAAATTCTTGAAAAAATAATTGAAGAAAGAAAACTGTCAGGAGAATTCAAATCGCTTAACGGTTTCCTGAAAAGAGGTAGTCCGCTTAAGATTAATAAAAAAGTTGTAGAAAATCTCATAAAAGCAGGGTGTTTCGATTCCTTTGGCAGAGACAGAAAGGAACTTTTAGATGAATATGGAGGAAACGCAAAAGAAGAAATAATTTCTCTTTTTGGAGGGAACGCACCTATAATCACAAGCAAACGTTCATCTCTAATGGATACCTTGAACTATGAAAAAGAAGCATTTGGTTTTTATGTCTCTGGCAATCCAATAAACACATATTTGCCTCTTTTAGAAGAACAGGAAATTCCCACTGTATCTTCCATTTTAAACAAGGAAACTGAAGATAAGGTAATTGTTGCGGGCATTAAAGACAAAGTCAAAAGAAGTAAAACAAGAAACGGCAATCATATATATAAATTCAAAATGGAAGATGCCAACATAAAAATAGAAACACTTGTCTTTCCCCATCACTATGAGAATTTTACACCCTATGTGGATAAAGAAGGAGTAATTGTAATAGAAGGCACGATTAGAAAAGAAAAAGACAATATAATACTATTTGCAGAAAAAGTGGTAAACTTCTTTACAGAAAAAGACATCAAGAAAAAAGATGAATATAAATCATTACACCTCTATATAAAAGTGGGAGCTGAGTTAACAAAAAAACTTGAGGAATTAAAAAAGGAAATAAAACTACATAAAGGAGGAAACCCAGTTATTATACACCTCTTAAAGGATAAAAAAGACATAAAAATTGCACTTTCGTCAAAATATTTCGCAAAAAATTCGAAACAATTCCAAAGAAAGGTTGAAAAACTCTTCGGAGAAGGCACCTTAAAAATTAAGGATTGGCGACAATAAAAAACCAAAAAATAGCTTATAATGGCTCTTTTTTAGAAAAAAAAGCTAAAAAATGTAGTAAAAAAGGCATTTCTCCTCTTGACAAGCAAAAAAAACTAGTTAAAATCAGGATAAGATGCCTTAAAAAGGCAAATCCTTAAGGAAGGAGGGGACATATTTATGAACAAACCAGAACTTATTGGTGCGATTGCAAAGAAAGCTGGTCTTAAGAAAAAAGATGCAGCAATGATGCTTGATTCCTTTGCAGAGGTTGTAACAACTACTCTCAAAAAGGGAGACAAAGTTGCATTAATTGGATTCGGCACATTTGGAGCAAGAAAAAGATCAGCAAGAAATGGCGTAAACCCAAGGACAAGAAAGAAAATCAAAATTGCTGCAAAAACAGTACCTTTCTTTAAACCAGGGAAAAAGCTAAAAGACGCAGTAGCAAAAAAGAGGTAAAGAAACAAGAAAACAGGGAGTTTGCATAATTGCTTAGCATTCTTCCTGTTTTTGTTTACTTTTCAAAAATTATTGTGCTCATCATAATTTATCAAAATTAAATGCTTAAAAATTATTCCAAATTCTATCCACAGAACTTGATTTTTTTTAATTTACTAATAAAATTCTAAAACCCCAATTTAAGGGAGGCGGAAATGACAAAGGAAAAAATTCTTAAAGAAATTTACAATAAAAAGATTAATGCAATATGGCTTCAATTTGTAGACATTTTAGGATTTCCAAAACTTATAGAAATCAGCTCAAAAAGACTTGAAAAAGTAATAGACAACGGAATTGCCTTTGATGGATCATCAATTGAGGGATTTGTAAGAATAGAAGAATCTGATATGGTGCTGCATCCCGACCTCAATACCTTCACTGTATTACCATGGACGTTAGACCAATCAATAAAAATAGCACGCTTAATTTGCAATGTATATGGACATAACGGGAAACCATTTAGTGGTTCTCCACGCTATATGTTAAAAAAAGTAATGGAGGAAGCAAAAAAATCGGGCTTTTATATGAATAACGGTACTGAAGAAGAATTTTTCTTATTCAGGCTCACAGAAGATAAAAAACCCTCAACAAAACTGGTAAGTGACGGAAGCTATTTTGAAATGCTTCCAGAAGATATAGGCGAAAAAACCCGTATAGAAATAGCAGTTACCCTTGAAAAAATGGGGTTCGAAATAGAAGCATCGCATCATGAAGTAGCCCCTTCACAACATGAAATAGATTTTAAATATGCCGATGCATTGACAGCAGCAGATAGAGTAACTACTTTTAAAATCGTCGCAAAAACCATTGCTTTACAAAAGGAATTATACGCAACATTTTTACCAAAACCTATCTTTGGAATAAACGGATCTGGAATGCACACTCATGTTTCTCTCTTTTCAAAAAACGGCAAAAATATTTTTTATGACCCGGGTAAACAATTCGGCCTTTCCAACACAGCGTTATATTTTTTAGGAGGACTTTTAAAACATGCGAAAGCAATCACTGCAATAACAAATCCGATTGTAAATTCCTACAAGAGGCTTGTCCCGGGATACGAAGCCCCTGTGTATATGTGCTGGGCTGAAAAAAATAGAAGTGCTCTAATTAGAGTACCCTTAGGTGAATCTGAAGAAAAAAGAATCGAATATAGAAGCCCTGACCCCACAACAAATCCATATCTTGCCCTTGCGGCAATTTTAAAAGCAGGATTAGACGGTATAAAAAATAAAATAACACCCCCAAAACCTGCAAACAATATCAACATATACGAACTCTCCGTTAAAGAAAAATCCGCTATGGGTATTGATATCCTACCATCTACCTTGAAAGAAGCTATCCAGGAATTAAAAAAAGATAAAGTAATACTGTCTGCTCTTGGCGATCATATAGCTAAAAAATACATAGAAGCCAAAGAAAAAGAGTGGAATGAGTATCGAATACATGTAACCGATTGGGAAATTAAAAATTCGTTACCCATTTATTAATCTCTATATATTCCTTCCATAAAATACTGGATTGAACCACTATAATTAAATATCTTTTACAAGAAGCTTCTTTTTGATATAATTTAAAAGATGAAATTAAAAAATAGAAGAGATGAAATATTAAAAAACTTAGTAACGGAATATATTAAAACGGGACAGCCAGTAGGATCAACAAAAATAGCTGAAAAGTTTCATGCCCCTATTTCTTCTGCTACTATAAGAAATGAAATGACAGAGCTTGAAAAGCTGGGATATATATATCAGCCTCATATCTCTGCAGGCAGAATCCCAACAAGCAAAGGATATCGCTTTTTTATTGAAACTTTTTTGAAAGAAAAGAAAGAAAAAACCCTAAAAAAAATAGAAATTTCTGCCCCTGGAAAAACAAAAGACCTCAATTCGGTATTAGAAAAAGTATCGAAATTTATGTCCAAAAGCACAAAAGAAATTGCCCTCGTACTATCCCCTGAAACAGAAGACGAACGCATTAAATATATACATTTTTTTGCAATAAATAACCACAATATATACACCGTGTTAGTCACTGATACCTATACTTCAGAAGCAGCTCCTATTATCAAAACAAAAACATCCACAAATGAATTACTCTTAATAGAACGTTTTATTAACGACAAGCTTTCTAACCTATCCCTTAAACAAGCATCTCATTTGTTAGGAAAAACAAAATCCTTTTCAGAAGAATTCAGACAAGAAAATATAATTATAAAAGCTTTCTACCAATTCTTGAAAAAAGAAATAAGAAAAAATGCAACAAGAAAAATTTACATAAAAGGCATTGCCAACCTTCTTTCTGCAAGAATTACACTAGCAGAAAAAAAGGTAGAGCTTCTTCTGAAAATGCTTGAAGAAAAAAAATTAATAGAAGATATTATTGAAGATGTTCCACTAAAAGATAACCTTGGTTACCTTATCGGGAAGGAAAACAAGCTACCCCAATTATGGGAATGCAGTCTTATTACAGTAAAATACACAATAAAAGAAATGGAGGGTATGCTTGCTTTGATCGGTCCTACCCGAATGGATTACATTAAAGGTATCTATGTGTTAGAACAAATAGCCAATAACTTGGAAGAGTTTGCCAACAAAATTATACCATAATGCGTGTAGCAATATACACCTTAGGTTGTAAAACAAATCAATATGAAACAGAGCTCATTAGAGAATCATTTGAAAGCCATGGCGATATAGTTGTTTCATTCCATAACAATGCAGATTTATATATTATCAATTCCTGTGTAGTAACAAGCAAGGCAGAAGCGGAAACGAGAAAAGCAGTACACCGCGCAAAAAGAACAAATTCAAATGCAAAAATCATCATAACAAGTTGCTTTGCAAAGCTTCATCCCGATTTTAAAGAAAACAATATCTTTTTATACACAGGGGAACGCAGAAAAATAGCTGATTTCTACTACAACAATACTTACTCTCCAGTATCGCTTCAAGAAGAATCAATAAAAAAATTTTCAGGACATACACGAGCCACAATCAAGATAGAAGAAGGATGCAACAACTTCTGCGCATACTGTATTGTGCCATTTGTAAGGGGCAGCAAGATAAAAAGCAAAACAAGAGAAACCATATCAAAAGAAGTACAAGAACTTTCAAAAGCAGGATACAAAGAAATTGTACTTTCTGGCACTGAAATCGGCAAATATGGAGAAGATATA
>Ga0164313_10000208_pt1 | contig 43306 bp, 26 predicted proteins | sample GuaBasSedimGuay4_FD_113735 | JGI IMG/M metagenome (GOLD analysis project Ga0164313, IMG submission 113735) | Subseafloor sediment microbial communities from Guaymas Basin, Gulf of California, Mexico - Guay4, Core 4569-4, 0-3 cm | ecosystem: Environmental > Aquatic > Marine > Hydrothermal vents...
AACATCTCCGTCAGGACGGTGGTCTGTCAAGGCCAGTCTTCCTGATGGTTCCCACATACCTTCAACATCTCCGTCAGGACGGTGGTCTGTCAAGGCCAGTCTTCCTGATGGTTCCCACATACCTTCAACATCTCCGTCAGGGCGGTGGTCTGTATTTACAAATTGTGTTGCTATGTCAGCATTTCCGCTATATGCAACAATGTTTAACTGTGTTCCTGCAACACAAGTTATAATCAATACCAATAAACCTAAATGGAATAATTTTCTTAGAATTTTCATTATACGGTGCTTTAAAATGTCTTGAATAGTAACAGCTATTCGCCTATTAGTACCAAAAACTAATTGTTTTATACCCCTATTCCTCAAAAAAGTTCTGAAAATTCTCTCTTTTTCCTTTTACAATATAAACGAATAATTCATGTTTTCTAAATATATTTATCATCGGAAATGAACAAACAACAAGCATTATCATTGATTTTCTTTTTAATAATTTTTACTTTTAAAGGAAAATCCCAGCTAAGTTTCGATATAGTTATTGAAAACTATCAGGATTCAATCGTGGTGCTTACCTCTTATTATGGGAATAAGGTAAAGCTTATTGACACTGCTTATATTAATAACAGTAAATTCATCTTTAATAATAAGGTGTTTCCGGCAGGTGTGTATATTTTAGTAAGCCCAGGTAAAAGCAAGCTTTTTGAATTTATCATTAATAATGAATCAGGATTTGCATTTTATGCGGACAGTCAATCTTATCAGGATGTAAAAGTTACGGGTTCGATTGAAAACCGGGTATTCTTCGATCATAAGCGTTATCGTGATAAGGCTTATGAGAATATCCGAGAGCTAATCGATACAGTTTCAAATGGACATTATAAACAGTTATCCCATGAAGAAATTCAATATCGATTAGATTCTATAAAAAAGGAGCTTATAAAAGAGGAGGAAAGAATCATAGAAACGTACCCCGATTTATTTATGACCAGTTTACTTGAAGCTAAAAAGGAAATTAACATCCCCGATCACCTGATCTCTGACAGCTTACAAAGCTACCTTTATTATAAGGATCACTATTGGAATAGAATTGATCTGAAAGATGAAAGATTTATAAGAACACCTATTTTAGACAAGAAATTAAATTATTATTTTGACAATATAGTCTATCTAAATCCCGACTCTACAATTGTTGCTATAGATTCTGTTATTTCGTATGCAAGACCATCCGATGAAGTGGTAAGCTACTTATTATGGTATTTTATTTCAAAATATCAAAACCCAAAATACATGGGGTTTGATGCCGTTTTTGTTCATCTTGTTGAAAATTATTTCTCAAAAGAAGATGTACTGCTCGCAACACTGTCAATTTTAGAAAAATTAGAGGAACAGTCTGAAAAATTAAAACCATTATTAATTGGTGAACCAGCACCAAACTTAATTTTAATAGATACAAATGGTCATTTCAGGTCATTCCGGGAAATTAATTCATCATTTGTTCTGCTATTATTTTGGGACTATGATTGTACGGTTTGCGATAAAGAGATTAAAGAATTGCAAAAAATTATAGATACAACAACTTTCGACCTGAAAGTTTATGCCGTCTGCACAAACAGCGATCTTACTCAATGGAAAAAGACTATTTTGTCGAAAAATATGAACTGGATCAATGTAAACGGAACACACAGCATTACAAGTGATTTCCATGATTTATATGATATAAATGGTACTCCGCGACTATTTTTATTAAATTCAGAGAAAAAAATTATTGCAAAATATTTGAAAGTTGAGCAATTATTGCTTATTATTGAAAAACAATTTATGAAAAACAAAATTTAGAAAAACAAATTCAGCGCAATTATGAACCAAACAAGCATTTCTTAAAGTATTCCACGAACCTTTTTCAGTAAAATACGTACCCATATCTACATTACAATACTTTTTGTTGTGCTAAATTGTTAATTAACAAACAAAAAAGCAATGACGATGAAAATTCGTATATTATTTATTTCCATATTCTGGCTATCCATAATTAATGCACATAGCCAATGTTCTGTAACAGCAAATTTTAATTATTCATATACTGACTGTAGTACTATACAATTTGTTGATAATTCAACTGCAGCACCAAACTATATTCCGGTCATATGGGATTGGGATTTCGGAGATGGCAGTGTAGGATCAGGTCCTGTTGTCTCGCATACATATATTCCGGGATCAATAGTCACAGTTACTTTAACAGTTACGGCTGATTCTGCTGGCTTTAATCCTTGTCAGGATGTTTATTCAATTCCAATAACTATTAATCAATTACCTGATGTTTTTGTAGCAAGTAACCCTAATCCGGGATGTATTGACGAAGCTATTAACTTTTTTGGATCATCGAGTTTTAACATCATTTTATGGTCGTGGGATTTTGGAGACGGCACAAGTTCTAATCAACAGAACGCGGTACATACATACACAAGTGCAGGAAGCTATAACGTAACCTTAACTGTTACCGATATTAATGGTTGTATAAATACCCTTGATCCAGCATACGTACAAGATATTGGTGCTATTCCGGATGTTGATTTTACGTGGGACCCTGACCCGGGATGTTTGGATTCTCCTATTCAATTTACAGGAATATCAGCTGCAAACATAGCTTCATGGCAGTGGAATTTTGGTGACGGAGGCACTGCTTTTCAACAAAATCCAATATATACTTATGTTACACCTGGTGTATATATGGTTACACTACTGGTTACTTCGACAGATGGATGTGTAAACTCCACAAGCCGTCAGGTAACAGTAAATCCTCTTCCAAACCCTAGTTTTACCACAACATCACCGGCTTGCGCAAGCGATTCTGTTTACTTTACAAACCTTTCTACTTCTCCAAACGGTTACATTACCCAATGGATATGGGACTTTGGAGATGGAAATACAACTACTATTGACTATCCGAATGATCCAAATGTGGCTCACTTATACGCAAACGGAGGTACCTTTGAAGTATTCTTAACTATAACAGATTCAGATGGTTGTCAAAATACAACTTCAAGATTAGTTCAGGTTATTCCTAATCCAATAGCTGATTTTTCTTACACAGAGAATTGTTATGGAGATCCGGTTTTATTTACTGATTTATCGTCTCCTAACGGGGGCCCTGATCTGTTTTCATGGTTATGGGATTTTGGTGATCCATTATCCGGAATCAATAACTCATCAACATTACCAAGCCCCTCACATATTTTTACAGATCCCGGTACTTACACAGTTACTTTAATGGTTACAAATACACAAGGCTGTACCGATACTACAACCCAGGATATCACAGTTGATGCACTACCAGATGTTGATTTTACTATGGCTAATGACACCGTATGTTTTGGTGAGATTGCTTCATTTACAGGAACAGGAACGAATGTCATTTCCTGGACTTGGGACTTTGGAGATGGCGGTTCTGCAAATGTTCAGAGTCCAACACATTTGTACACCCAAACTGGTTTATTTACTGTTACACTTACAGGAACCGGTGCGGATGGCTGTGTAAACTCTGTTTCCTACGATATTTTCATAAGACAAAATCCGATAGCAGCATTTACATTTAATAGCGGCTGTGTTGCTGATTCTGTTTACTTCACGGATCAGTCAACCAGTAATATAGGTTATATTGCTTTATGGAACTGGGATTTCGGTGATGGCGGCACGTCCACAATACAAAGTCCTGCTCACCTGTATACAACCAGTGGAATTTACGATGTAACTTTAATTGTATTCGACGAATTTGGTTGTTCAGATTCGATTACACAACTAGTGGAAGTAGTTACAGGACCAACAGCTGATTTTACCTATATAGAGTATTGTTTGGGTGACGAAACTGAATTCTTTGATAATTCTTCTACTAATGGAGGGTCTGTGATTGATTCATGGTCATGGGATTTTGGTGATCCCTTATCTGGAGGTGATAATATTTCATCACTACAAAACCCTACTCATATTTTTATAGACGCAGGAACTTTTACAGTTACTCTTATTGTTGTTAATATGGACGGTTGTTCCGACACAACTACTCAGGACATTATTGTAGATCCACTACCATTAGTTGATTTTACAATGTCTAATGACACGATCTGTTTAGGTGAAATAGCACAATTCAATGGCACGGGAACTAATGTAACTTTCTGGAATTGGGACTTTGGAGATGGTGGCACAGCCAGTATTCAAAATCCTATTCATTTATATACGGCTCCGGGAACATACACAGTTACTTTAACGGGAACAAGTTCAGACGGTTGTGATAATAGCATCTCATATAACATTGTAGTTAGAGAAATCCCAACAGCTGATTTCTTGTATAATGATGTTTGTTTGGGAGACTCAACTTATTTTCTGGATCAATCATCTGCAAGTGTTGGTTTTATTAATGCTTGGGAATGGGACTTTGGCGACGGTAATATTTCAACTTTACAAAACCCTGCACATTTATATATGATAGCAGGTGTTTATAATGTTGCTTTAATTGCATTTGACAGTTTTGGATGCTCTGATACGATAATACAATCTGTGGAAGTATTTGCTAATCCAAATGCCGACTTTTTTTACCAGGAAACTTGTTTAGGTGATTCAGTATATTTTACTGATAATTCAAATAATAACAACGGGCCTGACATCATTTCGTGGTCATGGGATTTTGATGATCCATTATCAGGAGTAAATAATTTTTCAACTTTACAAAATCCGGCACACCTGTTTACAGGACCATCTACATATACAGTATCACTTGTAGTTACAAATGAAGAAGGCTGTATTGATTCGGTAATTTATGATATTGTTGTTGATACGCTTCCTGACATTGATTTTACAATCGATGATGACACCATTTGTTTATGGGAAATTGCTACATTTAACAGTTCAGGTTCAAATATAGCCACATGGTATTGGGAGTTTGGAGATGGAATATTTTCTAATGATGCCAATCCAATTCACCTATATACACAACCTGGATTATATACCGTTATATTAACCGGAACTGATAATGACGGTTGTGTGGGTACAGTCTCACATGACATTCTTGTAAGAGAGAATCCTTTTGCGGACTTTAATTACAACAATGCATGTTTTGGTGACTCAATCTACTTTAATGATCAGTCGTATAGTAATGAAGGTAATATTATTTCCTGGGATTGGGATTTTGGAGACGGTAGTAGTTCACTAGATCAAAATCCGGTTCATTATTACCAAGGTACCGGTACTTATAATGTCAGCCTGATTGTTGTTAACGAGTTTGGATGTTCAGATACTGCTTACAATGAAATCCAGGTATACGATAACCCAAGTGGGGCATTTAGTTTTAATATTGAGTGTGATACTTCCGGCCAGGTTTCATTTTTTGATGAATCGCAAGCAGGAAATGACAGCCCTATTGAAAGCTGGTTATGGGACTTTGGAGATGGTTACTCATCAACTGATATTAATCCGGTTCACATTTATAATTTTACCGACAGTTGTTATAATGTAATTCTCACAGTAACTGACACCAATGGTTGTTTTGCAATTGATACTAATGAGGTTTGCGTACGTGACAAACTTTCAACAAGCTTTACTGCAACCGAGGTGTGTTTGGGGTATGCTACATTCTTCGATGCTGAATTTTTACCAGTAATCGACACCATAGTCTATTTCAGATGGGATTTCGGTGATGGAACACCGGCGTATACCTCTCCATATGATACAGTTAGTTACACCTATACTAATGCCGGTACGTTTGCAGTTGCATTAACATTATTAGATGTTTATGGTTGTACTGCAACATATTTTGATACTGTAAGAGTTAACGAATTACCGATTCCAGACTTTACATACATAATGAGTACTTGTGAAGAACCGACTCAATTTATAGATGAGTCAGATGGTTCAGGTACACTAATAGGAAGCTGGTACTGGGACTTTGGAGATTATTCAACAGGAACTGACAACTACTCAACTTTGCAAAATCCAATACATACGTATTCACCAGATGACAGTACTTACCAGGTAAAATTAATTGTAACCAATTTTAACGGATGTATTGATTCAATTATTAAAACTGTGATACGAACACCTTGTATTGAAGCAGATTTTTATATTGAAGGTGAAACTACTTGTGTTGGAACAGAAGTTTGTTTTGCCGATTCTTCAGTAATCCATAGCAATTACATAGAAATAACTCAATGGTTATGGGATTTTGGTGATGGTAACATTTACGATTATGATTATTATCAGAATCCTATTTGTCATACATACGACATAAGCGGAATTTATGATGTTACATTAATAGTTATTGCTGAATCAGGGCCGAACACATTACAAGATACAGTAATAAAAACAATAACAGTTGGAGCGATACCTACTGCGGATTTTGAAGTAACAAGCCCAACATGTATTGAAACACTTACGCAATTTAACGATCTATCTAATGGAAATGGCACTACAATTGACCAATGGTATTGGGACTTTGGGGATGACACCAATCCTGATGATACATCATCTTTACAGAACCCAACTTATGTGTATCCTTCAGAAGGTATTTACGATGTACAGTTAATTGTAATAAATATAGCAGGATGTACTGACTCCACAAATTATCTGATTGAAATATTTAACCAACCGGAAGCTAACTTCTCAAATAGTGTCGGGTGTAAAGATATTGAGACCTATTTCTTTGATGAGTCCGTTGATGGAGGTTCTCCCATTTCTTCGTGGGATTGGAATTTTGGTAATCCATTATCAGTTATAGATACATCAAATCTTCAAAATCCAATTTATACATATTATCAGGAAGGAACATATGATGTTACTCTTATTGTAACTGATGATAATTTGTGTAGTGATACTATTGACTACCCTGTTGTAATCTATGACAGACCAATTGCTGCTTTCCAGGTAAATGATGCATATGAAAATGTTCCAGGTGTTCTTTATCTTGTAAATCAAAGCGAAGGAGCCTCTACATATTTCTGGGACTTTGGTAATGGTGACACTTCAGAAGAAGTAAATCCCATTGCTGAATACACGCATGACGGGCTTTATACAATTACATTAATTGCATATAGTGATGTAGGATGTCCTGACACTACAACTTATGAATACGAGATGTTGTTTAAAACGCTCTATGTACCCAATGCATTTGCACCGGGTAACTTAGGTTGGAATTATGAAGATGGAAGGTTTATTGTAAAAGGTGTCAATCTTTACAGGTATAGAATTGAAGTATTTGATGCATGGGGAACCTTAATATGGGAAAGCGATGCGTTAATAGATGGTAAACCGGCAGCTAGTTGGAACGGACGTAATGAAGGTAATCCAAACTTGGATCTTTGTCCTGCCGGAGCTTATACATGGAGGATTGATGCAGTATTTAAAGATGGTACTAAGTGGAAAGGAAGCGATAATGGAGATGGAAACACAAATACCTTTGGTACAGTAACCTTAATAAGATAAATAAACAAGCATAAACGATTAAACCGATGATACGTAAACTGAAGAAAATATTCGTATTAATAAGCACACTGATACTGTTTGTTTTTGGCGTTACAGAAGTTGACGCTCAGGATATAACTTTTTCGCAACCGTATAATAGTCCAACATATTATAATCCTGCATTTGTTGGTCTTAATTTAGGCCTTAAAACAAGATTTAATTATATGAAAAGGTGGACAGGTTTGAGTGGAAATTATTATACGTACAATTTCAGCGCTGATATAGCTGACCGTAGCCTTCCAGGCTCAGGTGGTATTGGATTGCTTTTCCAGCAAGACAGGCAAGGACAAGGTTATATAAAAACTACTACTGTTGGAATAATGCCATCAGTCAGAATTCGTGCTTCAAGAAATTCAATATTCCAAATAGGAGCGACAATTTCTGCTGTTAACAGAAAGTTAGACCTAACCGATGCTGTTTTCTCAAGCCAGCTAGATCCGGTTTATGGTAATATCGGGCCTTCATCATTTGACGGATATGGTAATGAAAGCACTTTTTTTGCTGACTTTTCTATCGGTGGTTTATATCAGTTCGAAAAGAATTCCGTTATAGGTGTTATTGGCTTTGCTGCTCATCATGTAACCAGGCCTAATACTTCATTTACAGGTCACACAGCACCTCTTGAGATCAAGTATGTGGCACATATCGATTTTATTATCAATCTAATGGATTCACGGCAATTTCATGGAAAGGCCAGAGGTTGGAAACTAAATCCCAGTTTTATATATCAAAGGCAGTTATTTATGGATGTATACCAGGCAGGAATAAATGTATATACTACATACATATATTTGGGTGCATGGTATAAAAATGAAGCATTTAACTGGGATAATTTCTCAAGTTTCACATTCATGATAGGAACAAGTGTGCCGTTCACAAAAGAGAATCGTATGAAAGTAATGTATTCTTATGACCTGATGATCCATTCAGAACATGGTTTTGTAGGGCCAACACACCAGATTGCATTAATATTTGAGTTTGATGGCATAAGTTTCCATGGAAATAAACCAGGAAATTCCATGAGGTTACCTAACCAACCCCTTGAGTGTTCATCATTTTAAAATTAATAAAAAAATATTGTTAAGCGAGGTTTTAAGAAACACCTCGCTTTTTTTTTAATTAACAATTGCTTCTTTATAAGGATAGTGATCAACTGATACAAGTATATACATTTTCTTACTTTTGTATAGTAATTCAAACTGACGTAAATGAAAAGATCTTTATTACTTATCGCCCTTATAATAAATGGAATACTAATGCATGCGCAATGGACAAAAATTTCCTTTTTAGATGATTTCGGCGATACTACCGACATCTTTTTCATTGAAGGTAAATCATTTAATGGTCTAACGCATTACAATGACCCAAATGCGAGTCCCCTTGATAAATTTTGTGTAAAAATAATTATTGATGAAGATAATAATGTAGGTTTCTTCATGCATGAGAATTGCGCATTTGAGAAAAATGCTTATCCAGGTACTAGCCCATTTAAAGAAGGTACATTCAGAATGCGAAACAGCGAAGGAACAACCGCTAAAGTAAACATATTAGGAAAATTAGCTAAGTCGGGAGGGCTAAAATTAGAAAGTGATAAATTCAGGGAATTTCTAATGAATAGCAATGGTGAAGTTCGCTGTATTCTAAAAGTTGGTGTAGCTTACCATAAGTTTACACTTGATGCCACAGGATATCAAAAAATATCCGTAAATTAATCCTTATCTGATTGTATAATAGAACGTTTTCGCAATACAATGGACAGCCCACAATATTCTATAAAATTATCCGAAGTTGAGTCTTTATGATAAGTGCCTTTAAATGGATTAAAAAAACGAAAAGTGTAGGATTTTGATACTGCCCAGCGAATAACATTTTTTCCTTTATCGAATCGGTTTAGCGGATTTAAGTGATCAGCGCAATGACTAACTGGTTTCCAGTCCGTATCTTTCATATCTTTATCTTTTTCATCCTGGTACATTGGACGCTCTATTCCAAAATACCTTCTTAACAACAGTGAAAAAAGAGGATGTTTAGTATTACACCAGGGTTTCATATGCTCGGGAATCCAAAATATTTCTGCTACAATCTTTAAATTATTTTCATTTTTGGTGTTAACGCTTTCTAATACCGCTTTCTTTCCATTCTTAATATCAGTATATTTTTTCATAGAATGAGGGAGAAGGACTAATGGTCGGAATGCAAAGTCTTCTTCTCCATGTTTTTCAATTTTTAAGCTTTCCTCATCAAGCATTGCCTCCCATACTTTTTTATGAAGAATTTGACAGTTTGTAATAAATAAAACTTTGGACTTATATTTATAAAACAATTTATAAAAAGTCCATATACCACCTATGATAGATAACAGGGTAATTGCTAATGCATTTAAAATATTAAAAGCTTCCATTCATGATTTTATTTAAATGTAATTTTGGCCAAAAGGAAAATAAAGTAACATGTTTTTTGAGTTAAACTTGGGTTTATTCTTTTAGAAATGAAAGATAATCATTTTAACAAATAATATCCTAAAAACATCTTAAATAGTTTTGCCCCAAAATTAAAGGTGCGCTGCAATTAAATACAACCCTCTTGTGGGTTATACTGGATTCGAACCAGTGACCCCCGCCCTGTCAAGGCGATGCTCCCCGCCCGCCATGTGGGGCTTAGCAGAATCGAACTGCTGACCTCATGCCTGTCAAGCATGCGCTCTAAACCAACTGAGCTAAAGCCCCATAAGAAATACTTTTCGGCGGGCAGGTAAACCAACTGAGCTAATAACCCGTGCGTGTAACCTTATCCGTCTAGCATGATTTTGACGCAAAAATAGAAAAATACCTTCTATTTGAAATACCATAATGATACAAATTACTAAATTTGCCGATTCTTTGTTAATCCAACACATAAAAACATGAAAAAAATAGCATTTCTCCTTTTAGGTATTTCTTTAATTATAGGGTCATCAGCCTATGCTCAAAATGAACTAAAAGATATTACCCTGGAAGATATCTGGTTAAAATATAAGTTCTTTCCAAAAAGTGTCAGGGGCATTAACTCTTTACAAAATGGCGATCAATATACCATGATCAAGAATGGTTCTGTTGTAGTTTATGAATACAAAACAGGCGACTCTATTACAACCCTCGTTCATAAAAACGACCTGGTAATTGAAGGAACAGCAGACCCGATTACACTGAGTTCTTTTTCAATGAATAAAGAAGAAACCAAATTTCTAATTTCAACAGAAACAGAAGCAATTTACAGGCATTCATCAAAATCCGTTTACTACATATGGGACTCAGAAAGTAAAATTCTTGAATTATTATCATCCGGCAAGCAACAATTGGCCGAATTTTCACCAAACGGGAAATATGTCGCTTTTGTAAGAGACAATAATATCTATATAAAGGACTTGATTTCTAAAAAAGAAATTATCGTAACCAATGATGGTGAATTTAACCATCTAATTAATGGCACCTGTGACTGGGTATATGAAGAAGAATTTGGTTTTACCAAAGCATTTTATTGGTCACCTGACGGAAAAAAAATCGCTTTTTATAAATTCGATGAAAGCAGGGTTAAGGAATACACATTAACCTATTTTGGAGATTTATACCCAGAGTTATATACATACAAATATCCAAAAGCTGGCGAAGACAATTCTCTCGTAAATATTTATGTTTATCATCTTGACAATAACGAAACCGTAATAATGGATATCGGGGAAGAAACAGACCAGTATATCCCGAGGATCAAATGGACAAATGATGCTAATATACTTGCTATTCAAAGGCTAAACAGGCTACAGAATCATCTTGATATCCTGCTCGCAAATGCATTCACAGGAGACAGTCGAATAATGTATTCTGAGTCTAATAAATATTACATTGATATTACAGACAATTTATACTTTCTCAACGATAATGAACATTACATCCTTACTTCAGAAATGGATGGATACAATCATCTATACTTATACAATATACAGGATGGGTTGGTGAGGCAACTCACATCAGGAAAATGGGTTGTGAAAAACGTTTATGGTTACGATCAAGCTAAAAAGAGGGTTTATTTTCAATCAACTGAAAGTTCACCCCTAAACAGGGACATTGCATACGTTGACCTGAAGGGTAAACGGAAGACCATTTCACCGAGACTGGGAACAAACAGTGCTGATTTCAGCGATAATTTCAAATATTATATCAATACCTGGAGTAACGTGCACACACCTCCCGTGATTACAATAACCAAAACCGACAGCAAAGAAGAGCGGACACTTGAAGACAACCAGGCACTTGTTAATCGTTTGAAAAAGTATAAAATGAGCAAAACCGAATTCTTTACGATCAGTTCATCTGAATTTACTTTACCTAATGGATCGGAAACAGAGTTGAATGCCTGGAAAATACTTCCCTCACATTTTGACCCTAACAAAAAATACCCGGTATTGCTAACTATCTACGGAGGACCGGCTTCACAAGAAGTAAGAAATATGTGGGGAAATTTTAATTATATGTGGTATCAAATGCTGGCTGAGCATGGATTCATTGTTGTATCTGTAGATAACCGTGGAACGGGTTCTCGAGGGGAAGAGTTCAAGAAGATGACCTACCAAGAATTAGGTAAATATGAAACCATTGATTATATTGAAACTGCAAAGTATTTAGGATCCCTTGATTATGTTAATAAGGATAGGATTGGTATCTTCGGTTGGAGTTATGGTGGATTTATGGCTAGTAATGCCATAACTCAGGGTGCTGACTATTATAACACTGCAGTTGCCGTGGCCCCGGTTACAAACTGGAGGTATTATGATAATATATATACCGAAAGATTCATGCGTACGCCCTCTGAAAATGCAGCAGGCTATGATGACAACTCCCCTATCAATCATGTTGATAAACTTAAAGGAAATTATTTTTTTATTCATGGTGGGACAGATGATAATGTGCATTTTCAAAACAGCATGGATATGATTACTGCGTTGGTAAAAGCAAATAAGCAATTTAAGTTTATGGTATATCCAAATAAAAACCACGGTATTTATGGAGGCAACACTCGTTATCATTTATTTAAAAGTATTGATGATTTCCTTTTCGAACATTTACTGGATAACGAGTAGATTACATTAAGAAGTAAATAGAAATTTTTATATTGGTAATTTTAAAAATATTATTACCTTTGCAGCCCTTAAATAATTAATTTTTTAATCTTAAAAGAAAAGGACAGGTATTAAAATGATCATCATTCCAGTAAAAGAAGGTGAGAATATCGACCGGGCTCTTAAGAAGTTCAAACGTAAATTTGATAAAACAGGTGCGATGCGTGAATTACGCAGTCGTCAAAAGTTTTTAAAACCATCCGTTGTTAAAAGAGAACAACGGATGAAAGCAATTTACGTTCAGCAACTTCGACGAGCCGAAGAAGGCTAGTTATAGCTTTTAATAAGGGATATTTTACAGAAGAAACTTTGATTCAATAGTAATTTTTATTATATTTGATCAAAGTTTTTTCTTTTATTAATGAATATTCAAAACTTTCTTCAATATATTTCTTTCGAAAAGCGGTACTCCGAGCATACACTAAAAGCGTATCAAGGTGACATATTCTCTTTTTCAGACTACTTAATGACTGATTTTGATATAAATGATGTGAAAGATGCATCAACACAAATGATAAGGTCATGGGTAGCAAGCCTAAAAGAGAGTAAACACAACACACATTCAATAAACCGAAAAATAAGTTCACTAAAGTCATTTTACAAATTCCTCATAAAAGAAGGGGAGATTGATTCAAACCCAATGCAAAAGATACAGCTTCTAAAGACAGCTGAAAAATTACCCGTTTACATTGAGAAAGGACAACTTAGCGAATATCTGGAGAGACAGACTGAAGAAAATGATTTTGTTTCAGTAAGGGATAAATTAATTGTTGACTTACTATATTCTACAGGTTTAAGACAAGGTGAACTGATATCACTCAAGCATAGTTCAGTTGATCATTCAAATAAATTATTAAAAGTATTTGGTAAGCGAAATAAAGAACGAATCATACCGTTATCAAAAAGGATGACGGATGATATAAGTAATTATATTTTGGTGAAAGAAAAGCTAATTGATATTACTAATGATTGGCTAATTGTTACTAACAAAGGTAAAAAAGCATATCCTAAATTTATTTATCGGGTTGTAAATCGGCAATTAGAAGGATACACAAGTACAAAAAAAAGCCCCCATATTTTGAGGCATTCATTTGCTACTCATATGTTAAACAACGGGGCCGATCTTAATAGTATTAAAGAATTACTTGGTCATAGTAATTTATCAGCCACACAGATTTATACGCACAACACCATTGAACAATTAAAGAAAATATATAATAAAGCCCATCCAAGGGCAAAAACTAACTAAAAAAGGAGGAAAACATGGAAGTTAACATCAACTCGGTACATTTTAAGACCGATAAAAAACTTGAAAATTTCATTGAAAAAAAGGTTAGTAAGCTTTCAGGAATGTTTGAAGGAGTCATTGGCTCAGAAGTAACCCTGAAGATTGAACATTCTGAAAAACGAGATAATAAAATAGCGGAGATTCGTCTTTTAATAAAGGGGTATGATCTTTATGCAAAGAAACAAAGTAAAACATTTGAAGAAGCCACAGATACAGCTATTAAAGCATTAAAAAAACAACTGGAAAAGTATAAGGAGAAGAAGCGTAAATAAATTTAAGATTTTTTTTGGCATTTTTTTTGGTTATCTTAACTAAAGTATATATTTTTGCAGACCTTTTTGAGGAGAGGTCTGCATTTTTTATGCAGCAAATCGTTCTGAAAGTATTGTTAATTAGCTTTTTACCTATAAGTTATAGTTAAAAGTATTGGTTGTTTGCCAACATAGCTCAGCTGGTAGAGCAGCTGATTTGTAATCAGCCGGTCGGGGGTTCGAGTCCCTCTGTTGGCTCAGTTCATTAAAATAATGAAATCCGGGGAGATACCGAAGCGGTCAAACGGGGCAGACTGTAAATCTGTTGGCTCAGCCTTCGGAGGTTCGAATCCTCCTCTCCCCACTTGAGTGTGAGCTTGAGTGTGGGTTTAGTAAACTAAATAAACCAGTTAACTAACCTCACACTTATGTTTGCGGGAGTAGCTCATCCGGTAGAGCGACAGCCTTCCAAGCTGTAGGTGGCGGGTTCGAGTCCCGTCTCCCGCTCAGTTTTTGCCGGGGTAGCTCAGGGGTAGAGCACTTCCTTGGTAAGGAAGGGGTCACGAGTTCAATTCTCGTCCTCGGCTCAAAGATGAAAAAAAAGAAATTGATTGAATAACTAAATTATTAACACGTTTTTATATGGCTAAAGAAAAATTTGACCGTTCCAAACCACACGTAAACATTGGAACTATTGGACACGTTGACCATGGTAAAACTACGTTGACTGCTGCTATTACTCTTTCATTGCAGGATAAAGGTTTGGCAGAGTTTGCATCGTTTGATTCCATTGACAATGCTCCTGAAGAAAAAGAAAGAGGTATTACTATTAATACTGCACACGTTGAATATCAAACCGAGAACCGTCACTACGCTCACGTTGACTGTCCGGGTCACGCTGACTATGTTAAGAATATGGTTACCGGTGCCGCACAGATGGACGGTGCAATTCTTGTAGTTGCTGCAGATGATGGTCCTATGCCTCAAACTCGTGAACACATCTTACTTGCACGTCAGGTTGGTGTACCAAAGATTGTTGTTTTCATGAACAAAGTTGATATGGTAGATGATGAAGAACTACTTGAACTTGTTGACATGGAGATTCGTGATCTTTTGACTTTCTACAAATTTGATGGTGACAATACACCAGTTATCCAGGGTTCTGCTCTTGGCGCTCTTAACCAGGAAGAAAAGTGGGTAGAAAAGGTTCATGAACTTATGGAAGCAGTTGACACATGGATTCCGTTACCAACACGTGAACAGGACAAACCATTTTTAATGCCGGTTGAGGACGTTTTCTCAATTACAGGCCGTGGTACAGTTGCAACCGGTAGAATTGAAACCGGAATTATTCATACTGGCGATCCTGTGGATCTTATAGGTATGGGTGCTGAAAAATTAAAATCAGTTGTAACGGGAGTTGAAATGTTCCGTAAGATTCTTGATGAAGGTATGGCCGGTGACAATGCAGGTCTTCTTTTAAGAGGAATCGACAAGAACGAGATTACCAGAGGTATGGTTATAGCTGCTCCGGGTAGTGTAACTCCTCATAAAACATTTAAGGCTGAGGTTTATATTCTAAAGAAAGAAGAAGGTGGCCGTCATACGCCATTTCATAATAAATATCGCCCTCAGTTCTATTTCAGAACTACTGACGTTACTGGTGAGATAATGCTTCCTGACGGAGTTGAAATGGTAATGCCTGGTGATAACTTAACAGTCGAAGTTCATCTGATTACAGCCATCGCCATGAATAAAGGCTTACGTTTCGCTATTCGTGAAGGTGGGCGTACCGTTGGTGCCGGACAGGTAACTGAGATAATAGAGTAATATAAAATAAATTTGATGTGTCGAGGTATTCCGATAATGTCCAGAATACCTTTAGCATCTTTAAGAAACGGGTGTAGCTCAATTGGTAGAGTAGTGGTCTCCAAAACCATTGGTTGTGGGTTCGATTCCTACCACCCGTGCAAAATAAAAATCTAAAATGGCAAAATTCAGTATTCTAAATTATTTTAAAGAAAGTTATAATGAATGGATGCATAAAGTATCCTGGCCAACTTGGAGTGAGCTGCAGAATAGTGCAATTGTAGTATCCGTTGCTTCCCTTATAATCGCGATAGTGGTTTATTTGATGGATATTTCATTTCAAACAATTCTTGAAAGATTTTACACATTGTTTTAATCAATCAAGGAGTACTATTCTAAATTAATTATATATATAAATAAATCTGTTTTAACTAATCACAATCTCCTGTTACGAAGATGAGCGAGCAATCAGCTAGAAAATGGTACGTAGTACGAGCGATCAGTGGTAAAGAGAAAAGGGTGAAGGAGTATCTTGAAAGTGAGATAAATCGTCTGCAAATACAAGACTTTATTTCACAAGTGCTTATTCCTACTGAAAAGGTTTACCAAATTCGCAAAGGGAAAAAGATAAGTAAGGAAAGAAACTATTTCCCCGGCTATGTATTAATTGAAGCTGATTTATCCGGAGAGATCCCACACATCATTAGGAATGTTCCGAATGTCATGGGATTTTTAGGAACAAAAGGGGAACCAGAACCGATAAGAGAGTCAGAAGTCAAACGTATCTTAGGAAAAGTTGACGAACTGGCTGAGCAAGGTGAAGAAATCAATATTCCATACATTGTTGGAGAAACCGTAACTGTTACAGATGGTCCTTTCAACAGTTTTAGTGGAATTATTGAAGAAATTAATGAAGAGAAGAAGAAGTTGAAGGTTATGGTTAAAATATTCGGAAGAAAAACCCCTTTGGAACTCAATTTCATGCAGGTTGAAAAAGAATAGTTAAAACGTAAATTTTAAACATTAGGTTTAAAATGGCAAAAGAAATAAGTGGATTAATTAAATTACAGATTCGGGGAGGAGCCGCAAACCCTTCACCACCCGTAGGTCCTGCATTAGGTGCTAAAGGTGTGAACATCATGGAATTCTGTAAACAGTTTAATGCTCGTACACAGGAGCAAGCAGGTAAGGTTATACCTGTTATTATTACTGTTTACAAAGACAAATCCTTTGATTTCATCATCAAGTCACCTCCTGTAGCCGTTCAAATTAAGGAAGCTGCTAAGCTCAAATCAGGTTCAGCTGAACCTAACAGAGTTAAAGTAGCTACCATTACCTGGGATCAGGTAAAAAATATTGCTGAAGCAAAAATGAAAGATTTAAATGCTTTCACTGTTGAATCAGCAATGAGAATGGTTGCCGGAACTGCAAGAAGTATGGGCGTGAAAGTTAAAGGCAAATTTCCCGCAGAAATCAATTAATTGACGAAATCTGTTAACTAGAAGAAGAATATGGCAAAATTGACAAAAAAACACAAAGAAGCTGTAGCCAAATTCGATGAAGATAAACTTTATTCCCTGACTGAAGCAGTGGAGTTAGTAAAAGATATGTCTTATACTAAATTCGATGCTTCTGTTGATTTAAATGTCAGGTTAGGCGTTGACCCTCGAAAAGCTAACCAAATGGTTAGAGGTTCGGTTACCTTATCACACGGTACAGGTAAAAATATAAGGGTTCTTGTATTATGTTCGCCTGATAAAGAGGATGAGGCAAAAGCTGCAGGTGCTGATCATGTAGGATTAGATGATTTCGTTGAAAAGATCAAGAAAGGGTGGACTGATGTTGATGTAGTTATTACTACACCTAATGTTATGCCAAAAGTTGGAGCACTTGGACGCATTTTGGGACCAAGAGGCTTAATGCCGAACCCAAAAACAGGTACTGTTACGATGGAGGTAGGAAAAGCTGTTGAAGCGGCAAAATCGGGTAAAATCGATTTTAAAGTTGATAAATACGGAATCATACATTCTGCTGTTGCCAAACTAAGTTTTGACAAACAAAAAATAATTGACAACGCAGCAGAGTTGCTAAACGCAATCATTAAGTTGAAACCGTCATCATCAAAAGGTACTTATGTGAAAAGCATCTATTTGTCCAGCACTATGAGCCCTGGAGTTCAAGTTGATCAAAAATCGATTACTGCTTAATGTTAAAAGTATTAAATTGTTATGAGAAAAGAAGATAAAAAGTTACTCATCGAGGATTTAACACAGCAGTTAACCGACAACAATAATTTCTATCTTGCTGACATCTCTGAGTTAAATGCAGAAGATACCAGCGATTTACGTAGGCTTTGTTTCAAATATGGCATTAAAATGCAGGTGGTTAAAAACACCCTTTTGAAAAAAGCAATGGAAAATGTTGAAAGGGATCTCGAAGAGCTATACAGCACATTAAAAGGAAATACCTCAATCATGTTTACTGAAGCGGGAAACGCTCCAGCAAGGATGATTAAAGAGTTCAGAAAAAAATCTGACCGACCTATTTTAAAAGGAGCATTTATTGAAGAAATGACCTATTTAGGTGACGAACAGCTTGATTTTCTTGTTGCGATTAAGTCGAAAGACGAACTTATTGGCGACATTGTATCATTGTTACAGTCTCCAATGAAGAACGTTATTTCAGCCCTTCAATCGGGTGGGTCAAAACTCTCAGGTGTACTTGAAACCTTGTCACAAAGAAGTGAATAAGGGTATACGGATTTATTAAAATTTGAATAATTATAAACAAAAAAAACGATACTAAAATGGCAGATTTAAAAGCATTTGCAGAACAATTAGTTAATTTAACTGTTAAAGAAGTTAACGAACTTGCTGACATATTAAAAGAAGAATATGGCATTGAGCCAGCTGCCGCTGCTGTTGCAGTTGCCGCTCCTGGTGCCGGTGGTGGTGAAGAAGCTGCTGAAGAACAAACATCATTCGATGTTATTCTTACAGCTGCAGGTCAGTCAAAGTTAGCTGTTGTTAAGTTGGTTAAAGAATTAACCAGCTTAGGACTTAAAGAAGCAAAAGAACTAGTTGATTCTGCCCCTAAAGCAATAAAAGAAGGCGTTTCAAAGGATGAAGCCGATGCTTTAGAAGCACAGCTTAAAGAAGCTGGTGCTGAAGTTGAGGTTAAGTAATTTACTTGCATCACAAAGGTGCAACCTCTATTCCTGTTGAAAAGCTGGAGTAGGGGTTGCGCCTATATGTTCTTATACATTATTCTTTCTATTTTTCTGGATATTTAAACCAGTCTTTTTAATCTTTAAAACTATAAGCCTTGGCTGACATCACAACCGAAAGAAAAAGAATCAGTTTCGCATCAACAAAAAATCAGTTACCTTATCCTGATTTTTTAAACATTCAACTTAAATCATTTCAGGATTTCTTTCAACTGGAAACAAATCCTGAAAACAGAAAAAATGAAGGACTTTTCAGGGTATTCTCTGATAATTTTCCTATCACAGATGCGAGAAATAATTTTGTGCTCGAATTTTTGGATTATTTTATTGATCCACCCCGCTATTCAATCGAAGAAACGATTGAACGCGGTTTAACTTACAGTGTGCCTTTAAAGGCCAAATTGAAACTCTATTGTACCGACCCTGATCATGAAGATTTTGAAACGATCGTTCAGGATGTGTATTTGGGAATGATACCCTATATGACACCAAGAGGTACTTTCGTTGTTAATGGTGCAGAGCGTGTAGTTGTATCACAATTGCATAGATCTCCCGGAGTATTTTTTGGACAACACAGGCATGCTAACGGAACTCAGTTATATTCAGCAAGGATAATTCCTTTTAAAGGTTCCTGGATGGAGTTCTCGACAGATATCAACAATATAATGTATGCATATATTGACAGGAAAAAGAAAATGCCTGTCACAACTCTATTGCGTGCAATTGGATATGAGACCGATAAAGATATTCTAGAGATTTTTAACCTTGCAGAAGAAGTAAAGGTAAGCAAAGCCGGACTCAAAAGGGTGTTAGGTCGTAAACTTGCCGCGAGAGTTGTTCGTTCCTGGTTTGAAGATTTTGTAGATGAAGATACAGGTGAAGTTGTTTCCATTGAACGTAATGATGTAATTATTGAAAGGGAAACTGTAATTGAGAAAGAACATATCGATCCTATTATTGAAGCAGGCGTGAGAACAGTTCTGCTTCATAAAGATGATCCAAATCTTGCTGATTACTCAATAATTTTCAATACACTTCAAAAAGACACGACTAACTCTGAAAAAGAAGCTGTTGAATATATCTACTTCCAATTAAGAAATGCGCTTCCTCCTGATGAGGAAACAGCAAGAGGAATCTTCGAAAAACTATTCTTTTCAGATAAAAGATATGATTTGGGGGAAGTTGGAAGATATCGAATTAATAAAAAATTAAATCTGAATACCTCAGCAGATAAAAGAGTCCTTACTAAAGAAGATATTATTCTTATTATTAAGCATTTGATCAAACTGGTTAACAATAAAACAATTGTTGACGATATTGATCATCTTAGTAACAGAAGGGTACGTACAGTTGGTGAACAGTTGTACAATCAATTCGGAGTAGGCCTTGCGCGTATGGCGCGAACTATTCGTGAGAGAATGAATGTAAGAGATAACGAGGTATTTACACCAATGGATCTGATTAATGCCAAAACCCTGTCATCTGTTATTAATTCTTTCTTTGGCACTAATCAGCTCTCTCAATTCATGGATCAAACCAATCCACTATCAGAGCTAACTCATAAACGCCGTATTTCAGCTTTAGGGCCAGGAGGTCTTTCCAGAGAAAGAGCCGGTTTTGAAGTACGTGATGTTCACTATACACATTATGGGAGGTTATGTACAATTGAGACTCCCGAGGGACCAAATATTGGTTTAATTTCATCACTCTGTGTATATGCGAAGATTGATAAATTAGGATTTATCGAAACTCCATACAGAAAAGTGGAAAACGGTATAATTGATTATACGCATGATCCGATTTTCTTAAGCGCCGAAGAAGAAGAAAACAAAATTATTGCACAGGCATCTACTATCATCGATGATGACGGTCAATTTGTAAACGAAAAAGTAAAAGTTCGTTATCAGGCTGATTACCCTATTACACCTCGCGAAGAAGTTGCATTAATTGACATTGCGCCTAACCAAATTGCATCTATAGCAGCTTCTTTAATACCGTTTCTTGAGCATGATGATGCTAACCGTGCCTTAATGGGATCAAACATGATGCGGCAGGCTGTACCATTGTTAAATGCTGAAGAACCATTTGTTGGAACCGGTATTGAAACCAATGTTGCTATTGACTCACGAGTATTGATTACTGCTGAAGGAAGCGGTGTCATTGAATATGTGGATGCTAATAAAATCACTGTTAAATATTCAAGAAGCGAATTAGAATCCTTAGTAAGTTTTGAAGGTGAAGTAAAAGATTATTTTCTGACAAAATTTAAAAGAACAAACCAAAATACTTCTATAAACCTCAGACCAATTGTAAGGAAGGGTGATAAGGTAACAAAGGGGCAGGTACTATGCGAAGGATACGCTACGAAAAATGGTGAATTAGCACTTGGCAGAAACCTGATGGTTGCTTTTATGCCTTGGAAAGGTTATAATTTCGAGGATGCTATCGTTATTTCTGAAAAAATTGTTAAAGACGATGTGTTCACTTCAGTACATATAGAAGAATTTACGCTGGAAGTCCGTGATACTAAGAGAGGTATTGAGGAGCTAACCAACGATATTCCAAATGTAAGCGCTGAAGCTACTAAAGACCTTGATGAAAACGGTTTAATCAGAATAGGTGCTGAGGTTAATGAAGGAGATATTTTAATTGGAAAAATTACTCCTAAAGGAGAAAGTGACCCAACACCTGAAGAAAAATTACTTAGGGCAATTTTTGGTGATAAAGCAGGAGATGTTAAAAATGCTTCTCTTAAGGCTCCTCCTTCAATGAAAGGTGTTGTAATTACTAAAAACCTGTTTTCAAGAGCTATAAAAGATAAAAAATCAAAAGTAAGAGAAAAGGATATTATTGCTGAACTCGAACTTGAATACAACAATTACTTTGAAGACCTTAAATCAAAACTTATTGAAAAGCTTACTGTTTTAGTAAGTAACAGAACCTCACAAGGTGTTTATAATAGTTATGGGGATCGGGTTGTTCCAAAAAAGACAAAATTCACTCAGAAGATTCTCAATACTCTTGATTTTACAAACATCAAACCTGACAAATGGACTACCGATAAGAATAAAAATGAATTGATCAAAACTCTTATTAATAATTACAATATTAAATATAAGGAGTTACTTGGAGTATTTAACCGCAAGAAGTTTGTAGCTTCAGTAGGAGACGATCTGCCAACAGGAATTGTACAGATGGCTAAAGTTTATGTTGCGAAAAAGCGTAAGCTAAAGGTTGGTGACAAAATGGCTGGACGCCATGGTAATAAAGGTATTGTAGCCAAGATAGTACGTGAAGAAGATATGCCTTTCCTCGAAGACGGAACTCCAGTTGATATTGTTCTTAATCCATTAGGTGTACCTTCCCGAATGAACCTGGGACAGATTTATGAAACTGTATTGGGTTGGGCTGGAAAACGACTGAACTTAAATTTTGCAACACCCATTTTTGATGGTGCAACAGTAGAACAAATAAATGACTATCTGAAGAAAGCCAATCTACCTGAAAACGGAAGCACTTACCTTTATGATGGTGAAACCGGAGAAAGATTTGATCAGCCGGCTACTGTTGGTTATATCTATATGCTCAAACTGCATCATATGGTTGATGATAAGATGCATGCCCGTTCAATCGGACCTTATTCACTTATCACCCAGCAACCATTAGGTGGTAAAGCTCAGTTTGGAGGTCAGAGATTTGGAGAGATGGAAGTATGGGCACTCGAAGCATTTGGAGCTGCCAATATCCTTCAGGAAATCCTTACTGTTAAGTCGGATGATGTAACAGGTAGAGCTAAAGCATACGAAACGATTGTAAAAGGAGAAGTAATGCCTATACCAAACGTTCCGGAATCGTTTAATGTTCTGGTTAATGAGTTGAGAGGACTTGGTCTTGAACTCAGTTTTGACTAATATTTCGATTAATTGATAATAAAATAACTAAGCTATATGGCTTTCAGAAAAGACAGTAAAATACCAAATACATTTAAGAGAATAACGATTAGCCTTGCCTCCCCTGAGTCAATGCTGGATCGATCACATGGCGAGGTATTAAAACCAGAAACCATCAACTACCGTACATATAAACCGGAGAGAGATGGATTATTCTGTGAAAGAATATTTGGACCTGTAAAAGATTACGAATGTCATTGCGGTAAATATAAAAGAATCAGGTACAAAGGCATTGTTTGCGACCGATGTGGTGTTGAGGTAACTGAGAAGAAAGTACGTCGGGAGAGAATGGGACATATTGAATTAGTTGTTCCGGTTGTGCATATATGGTTCTTTCGCTCGCTTCCCAATAAAGTTGGTGCGATGCTCGGGCTTCAAACCAAAAAACTTGAAATGATCATTTATTATGAAAGATATGTGGTTATCAATCCTGGGATAAAAGCTGAAGATGGTATTAACTACATGGATTTTCTTACTGAAGAAGAGTATTTTGACATCATTGAAGCCCTGCCTCCGGAAAATCAATATCTGGACGATACTGATCCTGACAAGTTCATAGCAAAAATGGGTGCTGAAGCAGTACATGATTTATTAGCTCGTCTCGATCTCGATAAAATCTCTTTCGAGTTACGTCATAAAGCAAATACCGAGACATCGCAACAACGAAAAGCTGATGCACTTAAAAGATTGCAGGTTTATGAAGCGTTTCGTGATGCAAGAAAAAGAGCTGATAACCGTCCTGAATGGATGATTGTAAAAATTGTTCCGGTTATTCCGCCAGAGTTAAGGCCACTTGTGCCTCTAGATGGTGGAAGATTTGCTACTTCTGATTTAAATGATTTATATCGAAGAGTTATTATCAGGAACAACAGATTAAAGAGGCTTATTGAAATCAAAGCCCCTGATGTAATTATGCGTAACGAAAAACGTATGCTTCAGGAAGCTGTTGATTCATTACTTGACAATTCCAGAAAATCAAGCGCTGTTAAAACCGATTCAAACAGGCCACTAAAATCACTTAGTGACAGCCTGAAAGGAAAACAGGGAAGATTTCGTCAAAACCTGCTGGGAAAACGTGTTGATTATTCAGGTCGTTCAGTAATTGTAGTTGGACCTGAATTACAATTAAACGAATGCGGTTTACCAAAAGATATGGCAGCTGAATTATTTAAACCTTTTATAATAAGGAAGTTGCTTGAACGGGGCATTGTTAAAACTGTTAAATCAGCAAAGAAGATTGTTGAAAGAAAAGACTCTGTTGTTTGGGATATTTTAGAAAACATATTAAAAGGGCATCCGGTATTATTAAACCGTGCTCCTACCCTTCACAGATTGGGTATTCAAGCTTTTCAACCAAAGCTTGTTGAAGGTAAAGCCATTCATCTGCATCCATTAGTGTGTACAGCTTTTAACGCTGACTTTGACGGTGACCAGATGGCTGTGCATATACCTTTGGGAAATGCTGCTGTTTTGGAAGCACAAATACTCATGCTTGCTTCGCATAATATCCTGAACCCTGCAAACGGTGCACCTATAACAGTACCATCACAAGACATGGTACTCGGGTTGTATTACATTACAAAAGCCAGAAAAAACACTAAAGAACATCCTGTGAAAGGTGAAGGAATGAATTTCTATTCACCTGAAGAAGTAATCATTGCTTATAATGAAAAAAGCGTGGACCTTCATTCGATCATAAATGTCAAGGTTGATGTTAAGGAAGGTGATGAGATCGTTAATAAAATGACTGAAACCACAGTTGGCCGAATTATTTTCAATGAGTTTGTTCCGAAAGAATATGGATATATAAATCAATTGCTTACTAAAAAAGCTTTAAGAGATATTATCGGTGAAATACTTAAGGTAACCGGTACTGCTACTACAGCTCAGTTTTTAGATGATATTAAGAGCCTCGGATTCACAATGGCATTTAAAGGCGGACTATCGTTTAACCTGGGCAATGTATTGATTCCTGAAATCAAAACTAAGCTCATTGAAGATGCTAATGAAGAAGTTGATCAAGTGTTGAGCAACTATAATATGGGTTTTATTACAAACAATGAAAGGTATAACCAGATCATTGACATTTGGACTCACGCAAACTCGCATCTAACCAATACTTTGATGCAGGAATTATCACAGAATGACCAGGGTTTTAATCCTGTATACATGATGTTGGATTCCGGTGCGCGTGGTTCAAAAGAACAGATTCGTCAGTTATCAGGTATGAGAGGATTGATGGCTAAACCACAAAAGTCGGGTGCAAGCGGGGGTGAGATTATTGAAAATCCGATTCTTTCAAATTTCAAGGAAGGTCTGTCGGTTCTTGAATATTTCATTTCTACACACGGTGCACGTAAAGGTTTAGCGGATACAGCATTAAAAACTGCTGATGCCGGTTATTTAACAAGAAGACTTGTGGATGTTGCACAAGATGTTGTTATTAACATTGAAGATTGTGGCACTTTGAGAGGCCTTACTATTAGCGCACTAAAAAAAGGAGAAGATGTTGTTGAATCTTTATATGACAGGATATTGGGCCGTGTAACATTACATGACGTCTATCATCCGCTTACAAATGATTTAATTATCGAAGCTGGTACTGAAATTAATGAAGTAGCTGCAACAATAATAAAAGAGTCACACATCGAATCAGTTGAAATCCGTTCAGTACTTACTTGTGAGTCAAAACGTGGCGTATGTGCTAAATGTTACGGACGTAACCTGGCCTCAGGCAGAATGGTACAAAAAGGAGAAGCTGTAGGCGTTATCGCCGCACAGTCAATTGGTGAACCTGGAACACAGTTAACCTTGAGAACGTTCCACCAGGGTGGTACTGCTTCTAATATTGCTACCGTATCCAAAATAGAAGCTAAATATGCCGGCGTATTAGATATTGAAGAACTAAGGGTGGTGGCCTACAAAAACAGCGAAGGTAAAAAGTATGAGATTGTTGTCGGACGTTCAGCAGAGATGAAGATAATAGATGAAGAAACAGGCATTGTACTCGCATCCGGAAATATACCTTATGCTGCTAATCTATACATTAAGAATGGCGCAAAAGTTAAAAAAGATAATTTAATTGCTGACTGGGATCAATACAATGCTGTAATTCTTTCTGAAGCATCTGGTAGTATAGCTTTTGAAAATATTCTTGAAAATCAAACATATCGTGTTGAATCAGATGAACAAACAGGTTATTTTGAGAAAGTAATAATTGACTCCAGAATAAAAGGAAAGAACCCGATTATTAAAATTTTATCGAAAGATGGTGAAGTTATTAAAAATTATGATTTACCTGTTGGTGCACATATTTTAGTTAACGAAGGTGACAACATAAAACCCGGTAACTTGCTTGTTAAAATTCCACGTGCCTTTGGAAGATCCGGTGATATTACCGGCGGTCTCCCAAGAGTTACCGAGCTATTTGAGGCAAGAAATCCTTCTGATCCTGCTGTAGTATCTGAGATTGATGGCGTAGTTTCATTTGGTAAAAAACTAAAACGAGGTAATCGCGAGGTTATCATTACATCAAAAACAGGTGAAGAAAAGAAATACCTTATTTCCACTTCAAAGCAGATCCTAGCACAGGAAAATGACTTTGTCAAGTCTGGAACATCTTTATCAGATGGTGTAATGACACCGGCTGATATCCTTGCTATTAAGGGACCTATGAAAGTTCAGGAGTATATAGTAAATGAGATTCAGGAAGTATACAGGCTGCAGGGTGTAAAAATTAACGACAAACACTTTGAAACCATAGTTCGACAGATGATGAGAAAGGTTCAGGTTGCTGATTCAGGAGACACACGTTTTCTTGAAGGTGAACTTGTTAATAAGATCGTCTTCCAGGAAGTAAATGATGAAATTTTTGGAAAAAAGGTTGTAATTGAACCAGGTGATACAGAAAATTATACACGTGGCCAAATAGTTAGTGCCAGAAAATTACGTGATGAGAACTCATCATTAAAGCGTAGAGATAAAGTATTAATTGAAGCAAGAGATGCACAACCTGCTACAGCCCGTCAGGTGCTGCAAGGTATAACAAAAGCATCGTTGCAAACCAACAGCTGGATTTCTGCCGCTTCTTTCCAGGAAACTACTAAAGTACTTACTCAAGCTTCAATCCAGGCTAAATCAGATGATTTGATGGGATTAAAGGAAAATGTGATCGTTGGGCATAAAATACCTGCCGGCTCAGGACTTAGAGAATATGAAGACATCATTGTAGGTTCGAAAGAGGAATACGAAGCAGTGATGGGAGGGGGAAGCGAAACAGAATCTGAGATTGTAGAAGTTGAAATAGACGAATTAAAAAACACTAAGGATTAATACCAGAGCGCTACTTTTAGTAGCGCTTTTTTTATATTTATAATATGGAAGAGAATAAAAAAAAGAATAAAATAAACATTGAGCTCAGTGATGAAGTTGCTGAAGGCACATACTCAAATCTTGCCATTATCACACATTCACATGCCGAATTTATTATTGACTTTGTAAAGCTAATGCCAGGTATTCCTAAGGCAAAAGTTAAATCCAGGATTATACTTACACCTGAGCATGCAAAGCGACTTTACAAAGCTTTGAATGATAACATCAGAAAATTTGAATCGCAACATGGGCCAATAAAAGAAACCAAAGACAGTGGAGTACCTCCATTTTCATTTGGCGGGCCAACTGCTGAAGCTTAAAATAATCAGTAGCTGATTAAGTCGGAAGTCAGAAGACCGAAGTCGGTAGACTGAAGTCGGAAGGATGTATAAAACCTTAAGTGAACGTTTCATACTTCAGGTATCGAGTATTACAGTGATCTTTCCTATTTTTTTGGAGTCACTTTTTCAATAAAGTATCTCATTTTATTGTATGTTTTCCTCCTGGGTTCTTCATTGGATAGAATTAAATCGTGTTTACCATCTATAATGGTCACAATTTTCACCTTAGCTCCCAAACCTGGAGCATATCTTTCCATATGTGCAATATTCAATACTGCATCAGCCGTCTGCATTTCATCATTATATTTTCCGGTTTTCACACTTTTAGAAGAATGCAATACCAAAACAGGGCAATTAATATGAAGCCCTTTTTGTAGTATTCGCTGAGCGGTATAAATTCCGTTTATCCACCCAAAGTAAATTTTAAACCCATTAATAGGCTTCAATTTAATATCGAATTCCCATTCCCCATAATTGTCTTTATGTACACTCATTGCGTATCCTTCTTCAAGTTTTACCGGAGAAACCATGTTGGGAAATATTCTTCCAATAAATGCAAGTATGGGACTAACTGTTTTATTTACAATATCTGAAGCATTTAATTCAACAAAGGGACTATTTAGAATTAAAGCATTAATGCTATTATCACTGGCTTTGTCATTAGCATAAAGAGCACTTATTAAACCTCCTGTAGAATGACCCATTAAAACCATAAACGAATTTTTTTCTTTACTTCTAATAAAATCAACTGCCAGATCCAACTCTTCATAATACTCTTTATAATCGCGGAAATTGTATGGTTTTTGGTGTGGAAGAATAGACCTTCCGCATTTACGCAGATCAAGGGCATAAAAATTATATCCAATTCTATTAGCCCAGTCTGCTAATTCCAGCTGGAAAAAGTAATCGATAAAACCGTGTACATACAGAATTGCATTCCTTGAAAATTTCTTTGATTTCCTTGATAATAAGGTAGCTTCTACCCTACCCTCATAATCCTCTTTTAATTCAAATTTTGTTGTTGTGAAACCAAATTCATTGTCACGTTCCATATGTTTCTTATTTACCACAAATATACAGAAATCATTTTCATTAAAATTAATACCAAATGAACAAGCGAGACAAAAAAAGAACGCTGATATTAGCAGCGTTCTTTATTATCTTCTCAGTAAATATTATTTCGATTTATCGGGGAATTCTGATGGTATCTCCATTGGCGGTTTTGCATCTTTTAACTGCTCCAAAATCACTTCAATCGCCTTATTCAGCTGTTGATCTTCACCTGCATATTCTTTTGCCGGATCATTATCAACCTCTATATCGGGTTCTACACCAAAACCTTCAATTACCCAGTTACCATCCTCATCAAAGGGTGCAAACTCGGGCCTTCTCATATCACCACCGTCAACAAATGGTAACGAACCCCTTATTCCTACAACACCACCCCAGGAACGAACTCCAATAATAGTTCCCATTTTTAATTTTTTGAACTGATAAGGGAATAAGTCTCCGTCAGAAGCTGAATAATTATCCATCAACAGCACTTTAGGCCCCAGCATCATTTGTCGAGGTTTTGTATTTATTCCATTATTTCTTGACATTCCGTAAAGAGCAAGCTCACGGTTCAATCTTTCAATGATCATGGGTGAAACATTTCCGCCTCCGTTTCCACGATCGTCAATTATTAATGCCTTTTTATTTAGCTGTGGATAAAAATATTTAACGAATTCATTTAATCCACCCGCGCCCATATCCGGAATATGAATATATCCTACCTGCCCGTCAGTTGCTTTGTTTACTTTTTCAATGTTATCTCTTACCCATTTGAAATAATATAATTGCGATTCATTTCCGGTAGGAATAACAATCACATCCCTTGAACCCTCAGTTGATGCAGTTGCATTTACGGTTAACATAAGTTGTTTTCCTGCCATACCTATCAATAACTCATAAATGTCAGTTACATTGGTGGTTTGAATTCCGTTAACAGCTATGATATAATCACCTTCTTCAATATCAACACCCACTTCTGTTAATGGTGACCTGCCCTTCTTCGTCCAATTTTCTCCGGGCAATAACTCATCGATTTTGAAGAAACCAGAATCATCCTTGCTTAATTTAGCACCAAGAAGTCCTGTTTTTATTCTTTTTGGTTTTGGCTTATCTCCTCCTAAAACATAGGCGTGTCCTATACTGATTTCTCCAATCATTTCGCCAATTACATAATTCAGGTCGTTCCTGTTTTTAACATAGGGTAATAATACTTCGTATTTGTCTCTAATTGCAGGCCAGTCTAGTCCATGCATGTTAGGTGCATAAAAGAAGTCACGCATCTGCCGCCATGATTCATTATAGATTTGCGCCCACTCCTGCTGCAGATTGATCATTAGCTTCATTCCACTTAAATCAAGATATTTTTCAGGTTTAACTTTTCCTTTCGGAAGGTCAATAACTGCCCTTTTTCCTTTCATACTTATTAGCATCTTTTTCTGATCCTCAGAAATAACAAACGCATTTACTTTTCCTAAATCCGTTTCCTTTTTCTTTTCCAGGTTGAATACTTTTAACTGCGATCCATCTGATTTTGCAGAATTATAGATGTAATAAACTGAATTTTTCACCGGTTGAATGTTCCAGTAATTTCCTGCTTTTACCGGTAACTTAACAACCCTGTCCGTAATACCATCAAAATCAATTTTTACATCTTTATTTTTACCTTCACTTTCCGAGTCGTTTTTTCCATTAGATTCATTCGAATCCTTATCCGAATCACCCTCTTTCACCTCTACTTCATCATTCTTAGGTTCGAAAGGAGAAGGTGTATCTTTTTGCAATGTCACAAAATACAGCCCATTCATATCGCGGTATGCATGGTTCCATTCGGTCCAGCTATATATTGGATTAAAATCACGTGCTGAAGAAAAGAAAAGATACTTTCCTTCAGTATCAAAAACCGGATCACCTGCATTGTACCAATCGTCGGTAATCTGGTTAAGCTGTCCGTTCTTAAGGCCATATATTTTAATCTTACTAACCGAGTTATTTGACATCTCAGTAAATGCCACCCACCTATTGTCAGGTGACCAGGAATAATCTCTGATTTCCCAATCGTTGGCTTCGTAAATAACTTTCACATTTTTTGAAGCTATTTCCAATAGATTTAACCTTCCCATTTTGTCGCCCCAAAGCAAATGTTTACTATCGGGAGACCAAATAGGGTTGTATTTATAGGTATCTGAATTAAAAGTTAATTGTACAGCATCTTCCAATCCGTTTTGGTTTTGAACGTAGACCTCATCCTCACCCGTTCTGTCACTAATAAATGAAATATATTTACCATCGGGTGACCACTCAACATTGCGGTCGTGAACACCAGATGACTGTGTAAGATTCCTCGTAATCCCTGATTTTGCAGGAACGGTAAACACGTCACCCCGTGCACCAAAAACAACTCTTTTACCATCGGGCGAAATAGCCCATGAGTTGATAAATTTACTGGCATCTTTAATTTCATTCCTTCCGGTAATCAGGTCATTATTGATATTTACCTTTACTTTGGTAATTTCTCCAGTTGCCAATTCATAATTATAAATATATCCGCCGTTCTCAAAAACAATCGAATGATCACCGAGAGAAGGGAATTTAATATCATATTCAGTATAGTTAGTTAATTTGATGGTTTGATTTGTGTTTAAATCATGAACAAATAAGTTCATTGTTCTATCCCTGTCAGACAAAAAATAGATCTTATCTCCTGCCCACATTGGGAAAATATTCTGGTTATCGTTGTTTGTAATATTAATTGTCTCTTTTGTTTCGAAATCGTATATCCAAACATCATCAGCCATACCCCCCTTATAATATTTCCATGTCCTGAATTCACGGAAAACACGGTTATAGGCAATCTTTTTCCTATCCGGTGAATAGGAACACCATCCTCCTGTTGGCAGAGGAAGTTCTTCAGACAATCCTCCTTCTTTTGATACATTAAACAGTTGCCCTTTAAACGAATTGAAAGATTGTTTCCGGGAACGATAAGTAATATGATCATTATCTGACCAGGTCATCACTATGTTATTTGGCCCCATTCTGTCCGAAATATCATCCCTGCCAAGCGTTGCAGTATATGTTAACCTCTGCGGAATGCCCCCTTCTGAAGGAATCAGATAAACCTCTGTGTTACCATCATACTGTCCGGTGAAAGCAATATGTTTCCCGTCGGGGGAAAACATTGCAAACATTTCATATCCGTCCTCATCGCTCGTCAATCTTCGAGCTGTACCGCCATTAATAGGTACTTCAAACAAATCCCCTGCATAGGTAAAAACAACTTTTTCGCCAAATACTGCCGGAAATCTTAATAATCTTGCATCCTCCTGTGCCAAAGCAATTGTTACAAGTAAGAATGTGATTGTAAAAAACGTAAGAAACTTTTTCATTTATAAAGTTTTAATGATTAATAATTATTCTCAAAAAATAAATATGCCATAAAGCTAATTTTATGCCAATAAACATATCATTCTGGCTTTCTTAAAATTAGGTGAAGAGAGCTGATTTTCATCAATATACAATGTCCGTCACTTAACACCATCTGTTCATAAATGGACACTAGCCTTTCTTCTATAAAATGCTTACAATTTCAATGTCTTCATTGATATAAACCAGCAACTTTTTGACGGATTTATATCCCAGTTCATTAAAATACATTGCATATTTACTTACCTGATTTTCATGCTTTTTGTCTTTCTCTCCTGTTTTATAATCAATTATAACAAGTTCATCGTTTTCGATAACCACCCTGTCAGGGCGCTGGAAATTTTTTCCATCACGATCTACTGTAATAAGTTCCGATTCATTCCTAATAATAACCTCATCGCTGAAATATTGACTTAGTTCTTTGTTATGCACAAGGCTGTTCAATTTATTCTTCAATTCATTTGCTTCATTTTCATCAATAGTTCCTGAGATATGATATTTATTGATAATCCTGCCGACATCTGTCGTAACAATTATTTCAGATAGTATTTTATGAACCAACTTTCCATAAGTTGTTGCAGGTTTACTTTCAATTTGCTCCCAAAATATCTCATCAGAAGGTGCAATTTTAATCTTGCCTTTCCATGAAGATGATTGCATATTTATCAGCTCAGTACTTTCGTCACTACTTTTATCACTTTTTGTTTTCACTACTGATAGCGATCCAAATTCATAAGTTGCTTCCTCTCGCTCGTTTTCTTCAGAAGTAAGATATTTTTGAATATAGCTTGTAAACCGGTTCTGTTTTTTCTCTGCTTTGTGGCTTAATATAAACAATGCGCTGACTGGTCTGGTGAACGCAACATAGATCATATTTAACAAATCAAGTTCCGTTTTGTCCACTTCTTCTTCATTAATATGCTCTAAGCCAACAAAATCTAATTCATTTTTAATAGGATACATTCCAACTTCTAGTTCACTGAATTCCTCAAAATTCAATTCGGTCCAATAATCTTTTTTAGACTTACTGTTACCCTTTGGAATAAAATCAACGATGACAGATTTGAATTTCAGCCCTTTTGCCTTGTGAATAGTCATTACCTGGATAGCGTCTTTTCCTTTTGGCATAGAAATATAGGCCTTGTCACTTTTTTTCTCCCAATAGTCTAGAAATGATGCCAGTGAGCCATCGCCAATGTTTTGATTTTCAAAGGCGAAATCCAGAAAATAATGTAAAAAGATGTTATTATTCACCGGGCCAAAAAAAGTTTCAATTGCGTATTCAGCAAGCTCGTAGGCTGATTTACCGGCAATATCCTTTTCGTTAATTTCATATCCAAGTTCGTTCAATACTGCTTCGAGGCCCTTATTAATGTACACTAATGCCTTATTATAAGTCGAATGGAAATTATGGTCACCAAGCCTGTGTTTCAACATATTCTCAACAAAGGTGGCTAACTGTACTTTATCTTCGTTGTTGAGCACTAACTTAAAGAAAGCAACAAGCAACCTTACTTCATCTGCATTTTTAAGCAATAAGGATTCGTGTGAAATAACACGATAAGATTTCCCAATCAAATGGGCAGCTATCTCAGCTGCATATTCATTTTTATTCGTTAAAACGCAAATATCTTTCTGCCTATAGCCCTTGTCAATAAGCAGGTCTACATCCAATCCGATTTTTTCCAATCTCTTAGTACGATATTCTTTAATATTTTCAGCTTCAATAAACTCAATATTGACATACCCTCCACTTTTATCAACTTTCTCAGGTAATAGCTGAGTATGTCCTTCATAAACCCTTTTATTTTTCTCACTTAATCCATCCTTAACCGACTCAAAAAAACGGTTATTAAAATCGATGATTACTTTTTGCGACCTGAAATTATGTTTTAATACAACTTTTTCATAGCTATCTGTGAGAACCTTTTCACTTGTTTTTTCTTTTAAGGATTTTGCTTCTGGATATAATTTCGGCAGATTTGAGAACAGCTCCACTTCTCCATTTCGGAAACGATAAATTGCCTGCTTGGCATCACCCACCAACATATTGAAATGCCCATAAGCCAATGATTCTTCTATTAGCGGTAAGAAATTCTGCCATTGCAGCACCGAGGTATCCTGAAATTCATCTATAAGAAAGTACTGATATCTTCTTCCCAAACGCTCATAAATAAAGGGCACCGGTTGTTCCGCAATTGATTCGCTGATCTTCTTATTAAACTCTGAAATATGAACTTTCTGGTTTCTGGTAGCGTAGTCATCAAACAGCACCCGTATTTCTTTGATCAGTGCCACATCATAAATTCTTTCATACAACAAATTGTAAATCACATATTTTTTACTTAAGGCCAGTGCCGTTTCAAATTTATTTTGCAGTTCATCTTTGATTAGGTCAATTTCCGCTTTTTGATCAGGAGCACATTTTCCTCCATACCATTTATCTTCTTCAATAGTTGCTAGGGCATTTTTTCCTGGAATTAATTCTTTGTTTGCATTAAACCTGCTAATCTTGATAAAATACATATATATTCCTCTTTGTCCCTGATAAAACCCAGATGGTTCGATACCTGTTTTATCGATCAAATCAAGTGCTTTGCTTCCAATTTCCCGAATCTCCTTTTTGTACGATAAAAGTTCACTTCTTAGTTTGCTGATAATCTTCTGGAAATCTGAGAGGCTCAGATGCAGCATCTTCCTAATATACTGAAAGCCTTCTTCTTTGATCTGCTTCTGAATAAAACCATAAATCTGGCTTGTCGGGTCATGGCCTTTTTCATCTTCAAAATTGGAAATCACAAAGTTGAGTAGTATGTCTGTAATATCTTTATCAACGCCAACCTTATCATATAACTCTTGTACAATCTCAGGAATGATCTCATCTTCATCAATTACAACATCAAAATTTTGTGGCAATTTTACATCAGTTGCGAAAGTCTTTATAATCCTGTGGACAAATGAATCAATTGTGCTTATCGAGAACTCGTCGTATTGATGGATAATCAAGGATAAAAGCTTCTTTGCCTTATTCTGCATGAGCTCATCAGAATAGTTTAACTCATTTTGAAATTCTATTAATTCAGGATATTCATTTGTTTTTCCTTCCGCAAATATTTTGAGTGAATCGAGCACCTTTTTTTTCATTTCGTTCGCAGCCTTGTTCGTAAAGGTGATGGCTAGCACATTCCTAAACAAGCGTGGATTATTTAGTGTGATCTTTAAATAAGACTTAACCAGGGTAGTTGTTTTACCGGAACCTGCTGAAGATTTATAAACGACCAGTGGCATGTTGAATGATTAATAAATAAATGCTTAAATGCGTGAATGATTACATGTACTCCTTATTGATTCCTGATAATCACTTTCCTGCTTACAAATTGATTATCTGCCCGTATGGTGATCAAATATGTTCCATTAGCTAATGATAAGTTTTCGAGGTTTATCATTATCCGGTTAAAGCCGCTTACTAAACTATGTATACTTTCATTGTATAACTGCTTACCTGAAATATCATAAATATCAATGTTAAGATCACCCTGCCTGATCAGATCAAATTCGACAGATAATTCAGAACTTGCGGGATTAGGATAGACCTTAAGTGACTCCTTTTTTATAAAATATTCATTTAAATTATCAAGATTAATCCTGGCAGAGTCTTGATATGTTACAATTAAACCACTTAAATCGGAAGTTATCTGAAGAAGAGGGATCTTCCGGCCCTTTGCCATCCATTTATATTCAATATAATTCCTGTTTACTGGAACTCCCATTTCAAGCGAGTCAATATAAATACTGTCGTATTCAGTTACTTCTGAGGTCATCCTCAATACTTCGAATGAACCATAAGGAGTTATGAGTGTACCCCATCCATCAACTGTATTCTTTCTTTTTCTGTCAATTAACAGGTAACCAGTTCCCGGAATGTTATATTCAATACCAGAAACGGAGGAATCCTGATTTCCATATTCGAAAGGAAACCGATACAGCACATCAGGGCTTGAGAATCTGACAGGCAATGGCAAACCATTAATAGAAGCTGCATACCCGACGTTATCATACCTGGAACCGCTATTTTTATAATAGTAATATACATTGGATAGCTCAAAGTCGGGAATGGGCAAATCCTGTATATACCGCCTTGCAAGATTTGAATGCTGCACAAAGAATATTTGGTAAATGAATGGTGTTTGCGACGGACTTATAAAAGTGTCAATTGTTTGAAAAATAGGTATTAATTCCGAAAAATCCCATGTGAAATCCTCTCCTGTTTCAGTATAATCGATAAAATCCAGGTTTAAGCCTGTACTAATCCTGATGGTATCATTCGGATAAGGCATATCGCTGCTATCGACAGTTATCTGAGCATGCAGCAACATTTGTGAAATCAGCAAAATCGCTATGAATGCTGTTTTAATAATTTGTTTTGGTTTTGTTTTGTTAGTTTTCATCGTCTTCAATTTTTGCTTCCGAATTAATTCTGTCCTTTTTTCTGGGCCGGGTACGGGTAAACAATTCAGAAATTTTATTAAATTCTTTTGTATATGCTACACCTACACCCTGGGTATAGGGAGATGTTTTATCATAACTGCTATAGTTATACCATGAGTTAACATTTGAATGGTTATATGCTTTCAACACCCATCTGCCGTCTTCCGTAATTTTATAACTCAAATCAACATCACCTACAATATTACTGGCATTTTTTTGCACCCTGTCGTAGGTCATACCAACATTTCCTGAAACAGTAAGTCTATCATCAAATAATTGTGTTGAGAGGGCAAGTTCAAATTCCTCCTGCGAAACCTGGTCGCCTGGTTTGTAGTTTATGCCTACATCGAAATCATCGCTTATTCGCGACAGCATTTTACTCAACTGGTTTGTAATAACGCTATAATAAGCAGTACCCAGATTAATATTTGACGCATTGCTTGCGCTGAATGTACCAAGTACCAACAACGAAATCACCTGTTGATTCAACATCGCAACATTTGTAGTGTCAATTTCGGCAAACACTGCTCTTTGTAAATCAGGATCCAATTCAGGCATCTTAATCTCGAAACGAATATCAGGATTTAAAAGCTTGTTGGTCAAAATAATATAACATTCCACATTTACATTGTTTTTATAGTCAGATGTTGAATCAATCACAATGCCCAGGCTGGTCAGGTTTGTTTTTACACGGTATAAACCTTTTATATTCAGATTGGCCGTATAAGGATCGCCTAACCAGGATATGCGGCCTCCTTTCACCAGTTCAAACCGTTTTCTAACAAGGTTAGCAATGCTAAAATTAAATATCCCTTTGTCAACTACATAATCTCCAGCCATTCTAAAATCTCCGGAAGAATTGAAATTCATCTCAAGGTTTCCTTCTCCATAGGATTCAATTTTCCCCAAATCGTTCGGAACATATATTGTTACTTTAGCTTTTGGATTAATATCCATTTTTAATCCAATTTTGTATTTAAGCTCTTCGCTATTTTCAGCTAATTCCTCTTCCATCTGTTTCTCGAACTCCAAATTGATTGTATCTGCTTCAGGGTTTACAAATATTATATAATCCTTATCAGATATTTCAACCGAATAATCAAGAGGAAGGCTTACATTGGTACCATCAAGAGTTGAGACATCCATTTCCAAATTGATCTCATTCAGGCTCCCCGTTAACAACAACTCTCCTGATGTAATGGCCGAGCCGTAATACAGATCGTTCATTTTTCGTGTTGTATTAAAAAACAACAACTTATCAGTTGACAACCTAACATCAAAAGCAGAATTCGTAAAATGATCGTGTGTTAAATATCCGTCAATATTGGCATGGTTTCCGAGGGTGTCGTAAATCACGAGTTCACTAAAATTGATCCTGTCTGGCTCAAAAATAATAGCGTTGGAGAATGAGTACTTGGTATTCAGATAATTTACGACCATCGCAGCCCGTTTCATATCGATCATACCTACAAACTGCGGACGTTGCGGAGTACCGGAAAGTTTAAAATTACCTGAGGCTACTCCTTCCAGACTTGAGATATAATCAATGAAAAAGGGTTCGATCACTTTAATATTTAACCTGTTAAAGTCAATCTTCAGATCAAGGCTTTCTTCGTCTCTGAAAGGGTAATAAAATCCTTTGGCAGAAAACACCCTGCCTTCACCCGAAACACCTTTCCTTATAATCTCTGAACTTACAAAAACGGATTTATTTTCGTTATTCCAGGTACTGTTAAGTTTTGCTGTTCCAAGATAATCCCTGTTAAAATATAAATCGTCAATGCTAAGGTCAGACACAAAAGTTGGGTTGTCAAAGGCTTTTGAAATGTTGATATAGCCATTTATCTTACCATTTAAATCAAATTTAAGTGTGGTTGTAAGTATATCAAAATGTGACAATTTCCAGTCGGTAAATTCAATATTCAATGTGTCTTTGTCAGATTTTGGGAGTTCACCGGAAACTTTCATCATAGATTGCCCTCCGTGAATAACTATATTATTAAAGTGTGTTTCTCCCCGACCCATCACTATTGAATTTCCTTTATCAATCTGCCACAAGGTGTCATTCACATAAACTTCCGATTCAGTAATCTCAAATACAGATGAATCAGGGAAATACCGCATATGACCTTTAACAATAGATGAATTCCTTATTAATAAATCTTGATTGTCCCATAGCAAGCAATATGCAATGCTGTCGTTTCCTGCCGATCCGTATAAACTAAAGTCGTCAATTCCGAAGACCGTTTTATCATCCGAAGTACTGTCCTTAAAAATGACATTATCGATTTGATAATCAAAATGAAGCCTTTCATTATCAGTATTTACTGTAAAATTATTCCGGTTGAATGATACTCCCTGGTATTCTATGTTTTCCGAATTTAAATTCAGAAGTAATTGATTATTTTCAAAATCGATTTCTGCTTTCAAGTTTGTAGCCGGTGAGATGTATAGGCCCGGGATTAACTGCTCTTCCAGTAAAATACTGTTTTTAACTTCAACAGTGATATTTGCTTTTTGTCCGGATTTAATTGTACTATCCTTACTGAAATCTCCCAGGCCGTAATAATGATCAAATAATCCGTCTAAATTTCTTTCAAATTCTGTCAGCCTGTAATTCCCCGTCATTTTAGCATCTGCATAGTCGGTGAGTATTTCAATAACATCATCATTTTCCTCATCCTTACTCTTGGATAAAACAGCCTTTTCCATTTCATATTTTTCCTTACCAAAATACAATATGCTGTTGTTCATTGTCAACATTCCAGTCATAGAATCCAGGTCAAAACCATTTAAATCCAAATTCAGATTCGTTGCAATACGCAAATCCCGATCTTTTATATATTGCAGTTTCTTAAGGTCAGCATACTTTATTGAAGCCTGAACAGCTAATAAGGGACCTTTGTTAAGGTTTAAAGAAACATCTGCATTCATCATCAGATTCTTATCACCTATTCTTAAATTACCATTAATGAAATCGCTTTGATACCACCCTTTAATACCAACCAGCTTATAATTATAATTCAGGAAATCAAAGGCTTTAAAAAAACCATCACCTTCAATTTTAATGTCGTCGAAATTATTTCCGTATGCATTTACTTTTACATCCATTGTCATTCTGCCAAAAAGATCCTGTACATCCATCAAGCGGCCTATATCAATAGTATCACCTTTTAACCGGGCTGTAAAATAAATTGTGTCGTTTTCAATTCTTGTAAAGGCAATATCAGCATCCAATACACCTTCATTTGCTTTAAGACTCAGCTTAGTTTTAAAATCCTCGTAATATCCTTTAAATTCTCCTTTGGCGGTAAATACTTCATTGCATTCAACCAGGTCAGTCAAGTCAACACTCTTTTCTTCAATCGGTAAGCGGAACGACCTGAGATCGCATACAGAAGAGCTTAATTCAAATATTTCCGCTTCCATATATGAAGTAAAGAAATCAGGCAAGCCCTGTATCATCGCATTTCCATAAAAGCGTGTGTCCCTGGCATATTTAATTCTCAGTTCATCGCCTTTCATATCGGCAACAGTACCTGTAACCGAACCTGAAATACCGAGAGTGTTTGGCATGCGGAACATTATATCGGCAAAATAACCTACAACGCCCAGATCAATTGTAGAGGGCCTTATGTTTCCTGTCATTAAAACCGAATCGAGAAAGCTCTTGTAGCTATGCCAGGATGTATAATCAAAGTCTAAATCGAGGTCAATAAATGAGTTATCACTTTCGATTAACAAATTATGGGCCTGCAAATTCGTATTGCTGATTCCAAAATCAGCACTCATTCTATCTACTTTAAAACCACATTTTTCATGCGCAAAAAGACTATCGACACCAATGCTTAACGAATCATTAATCAGTTGAAATTGATGGCTATACAAATATATGCTGTCGATAAGCATATCGCCATAATCCATTGCTATTCCATTATTATAATGCTTGTGTTCATCGTAAAAGTGAAATATAGAGTTTGTTAGTTCCAATTTTGACGACTTAATCCTGAAGCCGGGTGATCTCGTATTGTTATCTGACGAAACTCTACGCAGGTAACTGTTAATCAGGATCATCAGGTTATAGTCTTCATCTTCGGCATAGCGGGCATAACGAAAATGCGCACCGTCAATAGTAAGGCTTCGGAATTTGAGCAACGACAAACTCCAGTCGGCAAACATAGGCTGGGCCATTAGGTGGTTTATATGCAACAACACCTCACCCCTATGGTCATTTAGTTTAAAACCTTGCAGCTCAATACCATCAAATACAGTGACACGGACCTTCTCCAGCTTTATTTCATAGCCTGTTTTCCCGCTAAGCCATTTGGTAAGCATGCGTGCCGATAATGATTGTACCATCGGGTCGCGAAACATAAAAGTAAGCACAATTGGTATTGTAATAAACACCAGCACTATGTTCAGCAGCCATCGAAATAGCTTTTTTATGTTATTTTTGCGTACCAGTTTATCTTTCAAATGAACACTTTTATTTTAGGCATTGAATCATCCTGCGACGACACCTCGGCAGCTGTTTTAAAAGACACCCGAATTCTTTCGAATGTCATTGCCAATCAAGACATTCACAAGACATACGGAGGTGTTGTACCTGAACTTGCCTCAAGATCACATCAGCAAAATATTATACCTGTTGTGGATGTTGCCCTGAGTAAAGCAAAGATAACCAAAAATCAGTTGAATGCTATTGCTTTTACAAGAGGGCCCGGACTACTGGGGTCGCTGTTGGTAGGCACTTCTTTTGCTAAATCGTTTGCCATGGGATTAGGTATTCCTATCATCGAAATTGACCACCTGAAAGCACATATCCTCTCTCATTTTATTGACGATGAAGAAATGGACAGGCAACCAAAGTTTCCATTTCTGTGTTTAACCGTTTCAGGAGGCCATACACAGATAGTAAGGGTTGATTCGCCAAAGCAGATGGAGGTGATTGGCACAAGCATTGACGATGCCGCCGGTGAGGCATTTGACAAAGCGGCTAAAATAATGGGGCTCCCCTATCCAGGAGGACCTGAAATTGACAGGCTGGCAAAAATCGGTAATCCCAACGCCTTTTCATTCCCTAAACCCAGTATGCAGGGACTTAATTACAGTTTTAGCGGCTTGAAAACTTCGTTTCTTTATTTTTTGCGCGACCAGCTGAGAGAAGATGAAGGGTTCATAGATAAGAACAAGGCTGATCTTTCGGCTTCGATGCAAAGCACCATCATCCATATCCTGATGAATAAGCTTAAAAGGGCTGCCAGGGAAACCGGTATCAATGAAATCGCAATTGCAGGTGGTGTTTCGGCCAATTCGGGTTTAAGAGAAACCTTGCGGCAGACTGCTGATAAATTAGGCTGGAATATTCATATCCCCAAACTACAATACAGCACCGACAATGCAGCGATGATAGCCATTGCAGGATATTTCAAATTTCTTGATGGTGATTTTGCCACACAGGATCTAACACCTTATTCGAAGAGCAGGTTTTAAGTTTTATACTAACCCATCATAGAATCTTGTAATATTAAACGCATCTTTTGCACCTACTCTTCTTTCTAATTTGTTGAGGTTCATAGGATGAAAAAACAATAGATTTAAGATGGTAAATGTATTGTTAGATTAACTGTTTGTCACGATATATATAAATTATTTATATTTGATCTAAATATATTAAATTCAGTAGTGATTTCAAGTTTATTGCGATCCGGGGATGATGACTATTTTAGGAGAATAAAATGAAATACAATGTAATTTATAATCAAGAATATAATTGCCTGATTGGTAAATTCGTCGGTGATCTTAACATGGAAAGTGTTAAAGAGTATGCAAAAGAAATATCTAAAATGGCAAAAATTCATGACTGTAAACGATTTGTAAATGATTTACGGGAAGCAACTATTTTATTATCACTTGCAAATTTTTTTGACGCACCTTCAATAGTGTCCATTGATGTATTTGACAGATCATGGAAAAGAGCTATAATTGTTAAAGAAAAACTTGATAAATTAGATTTTTTCGAAACTACATCAATAAACCAGGGCTTTAATGTTAAGATTTTTCACAATATGAATGAAGCACTGGAATGGCTCTAAAAACAAGAGACGTTTTCTTTAGTCTATATAAGCGAAAATCATTCTGGGCCGGGAAACAAGAATCTGTCTAATTAATTTCGCATGAATAATCAGTACTTTTACTATTGTATATGCACAATAAAATTGATATCAAAATCCTGTATGCATTTTCACCCTGCTTGTTTTCAATATGTTGCAAAATCAAAACAGGGTGGCTATAATAAATATGTACGTAATAGGATTGTGGATATTTACTAGATGTAGCACATTCAGCAAAAGCTGAACTTTTTCTTTCCATGCTACGCATTCCCAATAAAAAGTAAATGTGCTACATCAGGGAGCTAAACCAAATTACTTATATCCATTATTCTCACAATACC
>Ga0164313_10000209_pt1 | contig 43276 bp, 38 predicted proteins | sample GuaBasSedimGuay4_FD_113735 | JGI IMG/M metagenome (GOLD analysis project Ga0164313, IMG submission 113735) | Subseafloor sediment microbial communities from Guaymas Basin, Gulf of California, Mexico - Guay4, Core 4569-4, 0-3 cm | ecosystem: Environmental > Aquatic > Marine > Hydrothermal vents...
CGGGTCAAAAATTCGTTCGCGCTGTAGACGCCGTTGAGATTCTCGCCGGGGATGCCCAGGAACCAGGGCAACCCTGCACCGGTGGCGATGAACACCACGTCGAACCGCTCGCGAACGCTGTCCAGGCTCTCTGCTTTGCCCACGGGGTAGTTCATGACGAACTTGACGCCCATCTTCTCCAGCCCGCTGACTTCTCTCAGGAGAATCTCCTTCGGCAACCTGAACTGGGGGATGCCGTAGAACAGAACGCCGCCGGGTTTGTGCAGAGCCTCGAACACGGTGACCTCGTGGCCCTTCTGGATCATGTCGCTGGCCGCGGTCAGGCCGGCCGGCCCGGAACCGATGACCGCCACGGTCTTGCCGGTCGGCGGTGCGATGTCCGGCATGATGTCCAGGTTATGCTCCACTGCGTAATCACCGAGGAAACGTTCCACCCTGCCGACACCGCCGGGCTCACGGCCCTTGTCGGGTTTGTTGAGTGTGCAAACCATCTCGCACTGGTCTTCCTGGGGACAGACCCGGCCGCAGATGGCAGGCAGGAAGTTCTTTTCTTTGATTTTTTTCAGCGCGCCTTCGAAATCCTTCTGTCCCACCAGTTTGAGGAACGCGGGGATGTCGATGCCCACCGGGCAGCCGGCCACGCAGGGTTTGTTCTTGCAGTCGATGCAGCGCAGGGCTTCCTGGTGTGCTTCGTCTTCGTTGTATCCCAGGGGGACTTCCTCGAAGTTCATGATCCGGTCCATGGGAGCCTGTTCCCGCATGGGAACTTTGACCTTGGATCTGTTGAGGACCTTCTTGGGTTTTTTGGGTGTGTCGTTCATGCCGGTCCTCCTTTACTCGCTGCGTTGAAGGTTGTCTGCCGCTTCGTCCATGCGGCAACGATGATAGTCATCCAGGGATGTCTTTTCCTCAGGCTGGTAGTATGCCAGGCGGGTGATCAGTTCGTCGAAATCGGTTAGGTGGCCATCGAACTCGGGCCCTTCCACACAGGCGAAGCGGGTTTTTCCGTCCACTGTCACGCGGCACGCCCCACACATGCCCGTCCCGTCGACCATGAGCGGATTCAGCGAGGCCTGGGTAGGGATGCCGAACGGCTTGGTCGCCTTGCAGACGAATTTCATCATCACGACGGGGCCGATGGTTATGACTTCATCGATTTTTTCCCCCTCCTCGATCAGGTCGACCAGGGCGTGGGTGACCATGCCCTTGCGGCCATAACTTCCATCGTCGGTGGTGATGATGGTCACGTCCGCCAGGGCGGTAATCTCTTCCTCGAGAATGAGGAGTTCCTTGGTGCGGGCGCCGAGGATGGCGATGACCTTGTTGCCGGCGGCCTTGAGAGCCTGTACCTGAGGCCAAACCACGGCGTTGCCTATGCCGCCGCCAACACAGACCACGGTCTTGCCGGTGGGAATTTCCGTGGCCATTCCCAGGGGACCGGCAAGGTCGAGGATCTCATCGCCGACGTCCAGTTGGCCAAGCATTTCGGTTGTCTTGCCGACTTCCTGGAAGACCAGGGTGATGGTGCCTTTTTCGGGATTCCTGTTGGCGATGGTCAATGGAATGCGTTCGCCTTCATCGTTGACCCTCAGTATGATGAATTGGCCCGCCTTACCGCGTTCGGCGATATGAGGGACCTCGATCTCGAAAAGCTTCGTCAGGGGAGCTAGCTCCTTGACGTAGACGATTTTGTTTCCCACGGCGGGCTCCTTGTCTTGGACGGGACCAATGCTGGGTCGAACCGTTGCAACTGAAGCAAAAGTAGTTTTTGAGGTAACCAAAGCAAGGCGAAAATACCTGATAATGATTTGTAATATCAACATTTAGGAGTAATTGAAAAGGTTGTGGCTCTGAAATTGTGTCCGGGGGGAAATCAATCCGTATTTCAGATCTAAACCTAAATAAAAAACACCATATATTATGGAAAAGGGTCGCCAGCAGGTGGATTTCCGGCCAGACACAATTTCAGAGTCACAAGTTAAAAATAAGGGCCGCACCGGGCCGGGTCTGGAATCGGGGGGAGCGATTCTTCGACAACCGGACGCCGTTCGGCCCTTATTTAGGCAATATGCATGAAATGAACATCGCCTGAACCCTTGGTGCAGGGAACATGCCCGCGCGGAAATCAATCGCCGTAACCCTTGACGGGACGCGGAAATCCCTTGATCTTAGGTTTTTCGCCTTTTCGCAAGGCTGGTGATTACCGGGGAAGATCCCGGGGGTCGGTGGACGTACCCGGCACCATTGCACCTTGCAAGGAACGACTCGGATTCCGGAGGAGTCCCGCCATGGAAAAGCTGATTCGAGAAATGTTGGTCCAGATAGGGGAAGATCCCCAGCGAGAAGGTCTGCAGAAGACCCCCGAGCGCGTTGCCAAATCCTGGCGGGAAATCACCGGTGGGTACGATGAAGACCCCGGTGCCCTTGTACGCGGTGCCCTGTTCGTAGCCGAGGGCAAGGAAATGATCCTCGTTAACGACATCGATTTCTTCAGTGTCTGCGAGCACCACATGCTGCCGTTCTTTGGCAAGGCCCACGTGGCCTATATTCCCAACGGCAAGATCGTCGGGCTCTCCAAGATAGCGAGGGTGGTGGATGCTTATGCCCGTCGGCTCCAGGTGCAGGAACGCATGACGGCCCAGATCGCCACTTGCCTCATGGAGAACCTCGAACCACTCGGCGTGGCGGTGGTGCTTCATGCCCGGCACTTGTGCATGATGATGCGCGGGATCCAGAAGCAGAACAGTTACGCGGTGACCAGTGAGATGTTGGGGTGTTTCAAAAACGATCCAAAAACTCGTGGGGAGTTTTTGACGTTGATTCGCGAGAAGCCCTGATCGGGTTAATCGGGACTGGCGCTGCATATGGGTTCCGCTGTGCTTAGGTTTCACATGCGCCCCGCGAAACCCATATGCAGCGCCAGCCCCGATTAACCCGATCAGGGTTTCCCGCTGACCAGCATCGGTCAACTTAGCTGTTGGAGGGGGATCAGTGGATCTGGCAGTGGCAAAAGAGAAACTTCAGGTGGCTGAGGTGGTTTTGGACAAAGAGCCCCTGGCATTTTTTGCGGAATTCGACACGCCGTACGGAATGCTGAAGGTCAGTGTTACTGAAAGGCTGCGCCGGAAGTGCAGGAAGGGGAGGGTCTGGAAATCGGTGGCGATGCTGACCGCCTTGAAGAATTCGGTTTACGGGTTTGATGCCAAAGCTCCGAGGAGCCGTGGGGGAGCGGACGGAATCTTTTGTGTCGACCGCAACTATCGGCCTGCCAATTCGATGATGAAAAAACTTTACGACAAGTTCCTCGACAAACCCGATCCCCTCGTTCCGATTCTCGCCACAGAGTTGGGATCCCCACCCAAAGACTGGGTTCCCATCCGCCTGGTGTCCCACCACATGAGGCTGCTGGGTGTTATCTCCCTCAAGCCAAACACATCCCACATGGTCTTGATCGACTACGACAATGAAAAACCCACCTGATTTTCTTTCCTAACTCTTCATGAGTGGTCGGGCGTTGTCTGAACGAGCCGTAGCTCCACCACACAGGAAGGGCCAGCCGGGCAGACTACACCCGCTCCCAGCGCATGTGAAACCTAAGCGGGGAGCGGGTGTAGTCTGTCCGGCTGGCCCTTCCTGCGTGGCGGACCTACAGCCCTTTTTCAGCCAACCACCGCTCGGCCTCGATAGCGGCCATACAGCCGGTCCCCGCCGAGGTAATAGCCTGCCGGTAGTAGTGGTCCTGCACGTCGCCACAGGCGAACACGCCCTCGACGTTGGTCGCGGTGCGGTCGCCTTTTGTGATCAGGTACTTGTTTTCATCCATGTCCAGCTGACCATCCAGGAACGCCGTGTTGGGGGTGTGGCCGATGGCGATGAAACAACCCGTCACCGGAAGATCGCGGTTTGAACCATCCTGCGTATCCTTCAGTTTGAGACCGACGAGGTTGCCGTTGTCATCGGGGATGTAGCTGTCGATGGTGCTGTTCCAGGCAATCTCGATCTTGGGATGGTTGATCGCGCGATCCTGCATGATCTTCGAGCCGCGCAATTCGTCCCGCCGATGGATCAGGGTCACCTTGCTGGCGAAGTTGGTCAGGAAGGTCGCCTCTTCGAGGGCGGTATCGCCGCCGCCGACCACGGCGATATCCTGGCCATTGAAGAAAAATCCGTCACAGGTGGCGCAAGCGCTCAGGCCCTTGCCGAAGTAGGCTTCCTCGCCGGGAATGCCGAGCCAGCGGGCGCTGCTGCCGGAGGCGATGACCACCGCGGGCACAGTGTATTCTCCGGCATTGGTTGTCACCTTGAAGGGGTGCGAGCCCATGTCGATGGAGGTCACTGTCTCACTTTTGACCACCGTTCCGAAGCGCTCGGCCTGGGCCTTGAATTTCTCCATCAACTCCGGGCCCTGGATACCCTCGGGGAAAGCGGGGTAGTTTTCGACTTCGGTGGTGATGGTCAATTGTCCACCGGGCTGTTCGCCCTCGAAAAGCAGATTGGGGATGTTGGCGCGGCCGAGATAGAGTCCTGCGGTGTAGCCGGCGGGTCCGGAACCCACAATTATGACCTTGAATTGCTTGTTATCGCTCATTTGGGGAAATTCTCCTGTTTTCAGGTGAAAAAGAACCGCTGAAATCTTGAATGCGTTCGCATACCTTACGAAGTTCCCGCCGGATGTCAACCTGACAGACGGGTACTGTTCGGAGGCCTATTTAGGGAAAAATTACCCGTTTCCTTGACGAATCCGGGTATGGGCGCTTATTATATGCGCTTGCAGTTCGCCACAGGGAGGCACGGAAGCCAGTTGTCACCCTGATGGGCATTTTTGTGTGAGTCCCGGGTTCGGGGCATGTCAGCCAGCGGAGAGATAACGCGATGTACGCCGTAGTTAAGATCAAGAACCAGCAGTACCGTGTGCAACCGGACCTTAAGGTTCAGGTGCCCCTGTTGGATAACGAAGTGGGCGACAGCCTGATCTTCGATGAGGTCCTGATGTTCGCCGATGGTGATGATGTCAAAGTCGGCACTCCCCATGTGGAGGGTGCGTCCGTAGCCGCCGAAATCATCGGGCATGGCCGCAGCCGCAAGATTGTGGTCTTCAAGAAGAAGCGCCGGAAGAACTACCGCCGCAAGAATGGCCATCGCCAGGCCTTCACTGAAATCAAGATCACCGGGATCAACGGGTAAAGGAGCGCCACCATGGCTCATAAAAAAGCAGGCGGATCAACCAGGAACGGGCGTGACAGTAATGCGCAGCACCTGGGCGTGAAGCGTTTCGGCGGAGAAGCCGTGCGAGCGGGGACGATCATCGTTCGCCAGCGCGGTACGCGGATCCATCCTGGGAAATACGTCGGCAAGGGCGGGGACGACACCCTGTTTGCCCTGATCGACGGTACGGTTCATTTCGAAGATTTCCGAGGGTCCAAGAAGCGGGTCAACATCCAGCCATTCTAGAAATGGTTGACCGGTGAGATCAAGCCCGCCCCCTCGGGGGTGGGCTTCTCTTGTTTCAGGGAGGAACGACCGTGGTGACAGAATCGCAAACCGGAACGCAGGGAGTGTTGGTTGTCATTCCGGCCCGGTTTGGTTCAACCCGGTTTCCCGGCAAGGCCCTGGCCGACCTCGAGGGTCGACCGCTCATCGTCAGGGTGGCGGAAAACGCGCAGTCCATCGTTCGCGCGGACAAAGTCATCGTGGCCACCGACGACGCCCGGATCCGGGATGCCGTCCTGGATGCCGGTCACTCCTGTGAAATGACAGGTGACCATTCCACGGGAACGGACCGGATCGGGGAGGTGGCCTCCCGGCATGAAGCGGACATCATTCTCAACCTTCAGGGCGACGAACCCCTTCTCGACAACAGTGACGTTGACCGACTCATCCAGGCCATGCAGGATGACCCCGGGCTGGACATGGCGACCTGTGCCCATCCCTTTGCCGATGCGGCCTCATGGCGGGATCCCAACAACGTGAAGGTGATCCTGGATGGACAGGGACAGGCTTTGTACTTTTCGCGGGCGCCGATTCCCGGTATTTTCCCGGGGGCGGATGTCCAGGCTCATCGGCGGGCCCTGAAGCACGTGGGTATCTACGCTTTTCGCAGGACGGCCCTGCTGCGGTTCCTTGCCCTGGACCGTACGCCTCTGGAAATAACCGAAGGGCTTGAGCAGTTGCGTGCCCTGGAGAACGGGATGCGCATCAAGGTGCTGGAAATTGCCAACGCTCCCGTTGGAGTGGATACGCCGGCGGACCTGGATATTGTCCGTGGGCTGTGGCGTCAACAACAAGAGTCGTGAACCGGGGAGAAAGTGGAATGGCCAAGTTCATATTCGTGACCGGCGGCGTGGTTTCGGCCCTGGGCAAGGGGATCGCCTGCGCTTCCATGGGCAATCTTCTCAAGGCGCGCGGGCTGAACGTCATCCTGCAGAAGTTTGATCCCTACCTGAACGTGGATCCGGGCACCATGAGCCCCTTCCAGCACGGCGAGGTTTTTGTCCTCGACGACGGGGCGGAGTGCGACCTCGATCTCGGCCATTATGAAAGGTTCACCGATGTGAGCCTGTCGCAGATCAACAACCTGACCTGTGGGCGTGTGTACGAGACGATCCTGACCAAGGAAAGGAAGGGGGAGTATCTCGGCCGCACCGTGCAGGTGATTCCCCACGTGACCGACGAGATCAAGCGGCGCATCATGCTGCCGGCCCTGGAAAATTCCGAAGTCGATGTCGTCATCACGGAAATCGGCGGGACAGTTGGTGATATCGAGAGCCTTCCCTTTCTGGAAGCCATCCGGCAGTTCCGTCTGGAGCAGCCGCGCGAGGACACCGTCTCGGTGCACCTGACACTCGTTCCCTACATCGCAGCCGCCGGCGAGATCAAGACCAAGCCCACCCAGCATTCGGTGCGCGAACTGCGAAGCATCGGTATCCAACCTGATTTTCTCATGTGCCGTTCAGAGCGTCCCATCGGGGATGATGCCCGGCGCAAGATCGGCCTCTTCTGTAATCTTAATGTGGATCACGTTTTCGAGGCGCTGGATGTGGCGAGCATCTACCAGGTTCCGTTGAACCTGCACGACCAGAATTTCGACGTGTTGCTGTGTGACCACCTGGGCCTGGAAACCGAATCGCCTGACTTGACCGAGTGGGAAAAGATGGTGCACGCCGTCCTCAATCCGACCGAGACGGTTCGCATCGCCATCGTCGGCAAGTACACCGAACTGAAGGATGCCTACAAGAGCATTATCGAATCCTTCATCCATGCCGGCATTCCCCACCACGTGAAAGTGGAACAGGTGTGGATCGATTCGGAAAGCCTGGAAGGGGACGACGTCGGGGACCATCGGTTGGAGGAGATCTTCGCCGACATCCACGGCATCCTCGTGCCCGGCGGTTTCGGCGATCGGGGAATCCCGGGCAAGGTCAAGGCCATCCGGTTTGCCCGGGAGAACAAGGTGCCCTTCCTCGGCATCTGTCTGGGTCTCCAGTGCGCCATGATCGAAATTGGCCGCGATGTGGTCGGGCTTGAAAAGGCGGGGTCCGCTGAGTTCACCCCTGAAACGCCTCACCCGGTGATTCATCTCATGGAGGAGCAGCGGGGCATCGCCAACAAGGGCGGAACCATGCGGCTGGGTGCCTATCCCTGCCACATCGCACCGGACAGCCGGGCTTTCGCGTGTTACGGTGAGTTGGAGATCAGCGAACGCCACCGGCACCGCTACGAAGTGAACAACAAATACGTGGAGGATTTTAAAAAGGCGGGCGTCCTGTTTTCGGGAATGTCCCCCGACGGCCAGCTGGTGGAGATCATGGAGTTGCCCGGGCATCCGTTTTTCATCGCCGTCCAGTTCCATCCGGAACTGAAATCCCGGCCCGGCCGTCCCCATCCGCTGTTCCGTGAATTCGTGGGCTCCGCCTTTGCCCACTCGACTTCGGCACAGGAGAAATCCGTGGACCAGGCCGCCAACTGATCAAGGCGTGCCACCTCAGGGAAGGACAATTCAATGGCCGTTGCAACTCCCTTTACCCTGGGCGAACACCAGGTAGGTCTGGGGAAGCCCCTTTATGTCATAGCCGGGCCCTGCGTTCTGGAGGACCCGGACGAGATGCTCCAGACCGCCGAAACCCTCGCGGCCATCTGCGAGCGTCTGGGTGTGGGTTTCTGTTTCAAATCCAGTTACCGGAAAGACAATCGCACCAGCGCGGAATCCTACCGTGGGCCGGGAATCGACGAGGGCCTGCGTCTTCTTGACCGGATAAGGGAGGCCGTGGGGGTACCGGTACTGACGGATATTCATCACCCGGAAGAAGCCGACGCTGTGGCCCAGGTGGCCGAAGTCATCCAGATTCCCGCCTTTCTCTGTCGCCAGACTTCCCTGCTTGAGGCAGCGGGTCGCACAGGCAGCGTGATCAATGTCAAGAAGGGACAGTTCCTGGCCGCGGCGGACATGGCCCATGCCGCGGGCAAACTTCGCCATGTGGGGTGTGAGAGGATCATGTTCACCGAACGGGGATCTTTTTTCGGCTACCGCGACCTGACCGTCGATTTCCGCTCGATAAAAATCATGCGCGAGTTGGGACACCCGGTGGTCTTCGACGCCACCCATTCGGTCCAGTCGCCCGGCAGCACAGGGAGCACCACGGGCGGGAAACCGGAACTCATTCCCCTGCTGGCCCGCTGCGGGATGGCTGCCGGTTGCGACCTTGTATTCCTTGAGGCTCACCCCGAACCGGCACGCGCCATGAGTGATGCCGGCAGCCAACTGCCCCTCGAGGCTTTCGAGCCCCTGGTGGCTGAGTTGGTCAAATTCCGGAACCTGTTCCTGGAGGCCAACGCGTGAACGATTCCAGACCCTGGCCGCCGCGCACGGATGACGATTACCGGCAGGAGGCGGTCATTCTTCTGGGGGATGAGCTGGCCGACCGTCTGGCAAAGGTGCGGTTGATGGTGTTCGACGCCGATGGTGTCCTGACGCCCGGCAACCTTATCTACAGCGTCGAGGGGGAAGCGCTGAAGGAATTCCACAGCCATGACGGACTGGGCCTGGTGATGGCGCGGCTGGTGGGAATCAAGCGGGCCGTGTTGACCGGGCGCAACAGCGGGATCGTCGATCGCCGCTGCCGCGAGTTGCGGTTCGACTCCATCAAGCTGGGTCGTTTCGACAAGGTCGAGGCCCTGAAGGAAATCCTGGCCGAGACCGGATGCAAGGCCGCCGATACTCTTTACATGGGTGACGACCTGATCGATCTGCCCGCCATGTACGAGGTGGGGTTGGCCGTGGCCGTGCCGTTCGCTCCAAATGAGATCAGGGAATACTGCAGTTACGTGACCAAAAGCGAAGGTGGTCAGGGGGCGGTCCGGGAAGTGGTGGACCTCGTCCTGAAAAGCGCGGGTCTGTACGGCCAGGCCCTTGATCAACTGATGCGGAAGGAAGCCCAGCCCACCAGGGCGGAGTTGTCCTCCGACGCTGAAGAGGAGACCTGGCAATGATGGAAGCTCCCCGTCGGAATCCGGCCCCCGAAGAGCTCCGGGATGAAGCCCTGATCTCTCTCGGTCGCGAAGCCTTTCTGCAGGAGGCAGGTGCCCTCGAAGCGGTCGGTCTCGGACTGGACGCGGAATTCGCCCGGGCCGTCCGATGTCTTTTTGACTGCACGGGACGTGTCCTGGTGACCGGTCTGGGCAAGTCGGGGTTCGTGGCCCGGAAGTTAGCCGCCAGCCTGACCAGTACCGGGACGCCCAGCCATTTCATCCACCCGGTCGAAGCCACCCACGGCGACCTCGGCATCGTCCGGGGATCGGACATCATCATTGCCATATCCCGCAGCGGCAGCAACAGCGAAGTGGCGACCTTGCTGGCCCGGTGCGAACAGTTCGGGATGACCACCATCGCCATCACCGGTGGCCGTGATTCGGAGGTCGCGTTGGCCAGCGACATCGTGCTTTACACGCCCATCGAAAGGGAAGCCTGCCCCCTGAACCTCACTCCGACGACGAGCGCGGTGGCCGCCATGGCCATGGGGGACGCCCTGGTCGTGGCCCTGATCAAACTGCGGGGTTTCCGGGCCGAGGATTTCGCCATGTTCCATCCCAGCGGAGTTCTGGGCCGAAGCTTGCTGATGAAGGTTTCCGAACTGATGCACACGGGCGATGAACTGCCTGTTGTCTCGCACCGCCTGACCCTCAGGGAATCCCTGCCCGAAATCGTGGGCAAGCGCCTCGGTGGCACTTGTGTGGTGGATGACGAGGGCAAGCTGGTGGGGCTTTGTGTGGACGGGGATGTCAAACGCGTGTTGCTGGAACGGGACGATGCCCTGGACCAGCCCATCACCAACGCCATGAACGATCACCCCTCGACCATCAGTCCCGACATGCTGGCGATCAGTGCCCTGCGCATGATGGAGCAACGCAAAAGAGGCCCGGTAACCCTTCTGTTGGCCACCGACGAATCAAATCGGCCAGTTGGGCTGCTGCACATCCATGACGTCCTCAGGGCAGGGCTTCTTTAAAGCCCTGCTGTGTAATCAATCCGGGAAGGCTGAACCCATTGCCCGAGGATGACATTGCCCTTTGGAGAAGAATCCGGCGACGTTTTTACTGGTTGCTGACGGTAATGATGCTCCATTTGGCCGACCGGGTTCCCGTTGCCGCTGGCCGCCGGTTCTGCGCCGGGCTGGCCCGCTTCGCACTACGTGTGAGACCAAAAGACCGGCATGTGGCCGAGGCCAACCTGGCCCGGGCCTTTCCCGAACTCGACGAACAGGAACGCAGGTGTCTCCTTGAGGAGTCAACCGAGGCCTTGGGGCTCAATCTGTTTGACACCCTGGCAGCCGGCCGACTCCTGGAGAATGGTGGTTCGGTGGTCGAGGAACCCGGACCTCTGCCCGGAAGCCCCAAGGTGGGGGACATTCTGGCGGATCTGGCCGCGAAAGGCCGGGGCGTATTTATCCTGACAGGGCATCTGGGTTGCTGGGAGCTGCTCGGTGGCTGGTTGGCGGGCGAACTCCGGGCTCGCGGCCTGGAAGGGTTGGGAGTAGTCACCGGTACGGTGCGCAATCCGCCTGTCGACCGCCTCCTGCAGGACCGCAGGCGTGGCCTGGGCATGAATGTCCTGCCCAGGGAATCCGGCGCCGGACCATTGATCCGCTACCTCAGGTCCGGAGGAATCGTGGCCGTGCTTCAGGACCAGAACACCCTGGCCCGGAACCTGGATGTACCATTTTTCGGGGAACCCGCGCCAACACCCGCGGGCCTGGCCCGTCTGGCCCTGCGTTACCGGATTCCCGTCCTGCCGGTGGCCATCGCCCGGGACCGCCATGACAATCGCCATCTGGTTATCCACCGGCCGCCCTTGGTGTTCAAGGAAGCAGGTGGTTCTGACGAAGATGTAGAAAGCTTTCTTGCTCTCTGTAATAATCAGTTGGAATACTTCATTCGACGGAACCCGGCCGAGTGGGTATGGTTTCATAAACGATGGAAAACCTGAAGGACGCCATGAATGCCTCAATACTGAAATCCCGTCTGGCCAGGTACACAGTCCTGTTGGTCGTTTTCTGTGTTCTCCTGACGGGGGTCCTCGGCTGCGGCGATACCGTGGATTCAGGGGAGCCTTCCTCGGCTGCCGCGCCCGGCACCAGGACGGAACGTATCCCGGAACGGCAGTTCTTCGACTACCGGTTGATCGAGTCCGAGGCGGGGGTCCGGCAGTGGGCGTTGAAGAGCGCAAAAATGCTAAAATATTCAGGGGAGAAGGATGTCCACCTGGTCGACCTCCATATGGATTTCTTCAAGGAAGGGTCCCACTTCTCGGTCCTGACCGCCGACAGCGGCCGGGCCAACCTCACCACCAAGGATATCCATAATTGGGGCAACGTCATTGTCATCACGGATGATGGGCGGCGTCTGGAATGCGAAGAACTCTTTTTCAACAACGAGACCCAGCTGATCCACAACGATGTCTTCAACCGGTTCACCCGGGATGGTGACGTTCTGACCGGAATCGGACTGGAGGCCACGCCGGATCTGGAGTACATTGAGATTAAGCAGAAAGTGGAGGCCGAAGTTGAAGATGAGGCAAACGCCGAAAGCGGGGCCCGGTGACCGCTAGTTCAACCCCAAGCATTCTCAGAGCAACGGGGTTGCGCAAGACCTATCGTGGCCGAACCGTTGTCGATAATGTCGATCTCGAACTGGTTCAGGGAGAAGTCGTGGGCCTGCTGGGTCCCAACGGGGCCGGCAAGACCACGTCGTTTTATATGATCGTGGGCTTTATTACCCCGGACGACGGCAAGGTTTTTATCGATGACCGCGATCTTTCACGTTTGCCAATGTACAAAAGGGCCCGCCTGGGCATAGGCTACCTTCCCCAGGAATCCTCGATTTTCCGGCAGTTGACCGTCGAGGACAATATCATGGCCGTGCTTCAGAGCCTGAAGATGAGCAGGAGCGACCGTCGGCATCGCCGGGACGAACTCCTGGATATGCTGGGTGTCAGTCATATCCGCAAGAACAAGGGTTATGAACTGTCGGGTGGAGAGCGGCGGAGGGTGGAGATTGCCAGGGCCCTGGTGACCGAACCGAAGTTCATGCTTCTGGACGAACCCTTCGCGGGCATCGATCCCATCGCCGTGGCGGATCTCCAGTCTGTTGTGACCCAATTGCGGGAAGAAGGGTTGGGGGTTCTCATCACGGACCACAATGTCCGCGAGACCCTCCACATTACCGACCGGGCCTACATCCTGTTCGAAGGCAGGATAGAATTGTCCGGCACCTCGGAGGAGATCGTATCCTCGGAGAAGGCACGGGAAATCTACCTGGGTGAAAAATTCCGGATGTAACCTAATCCGGATGCAGATAAATTCCGCGGCGGGGGAAGGATCCCCGGTCCTTGCATGGTCAAAGGAAGGCAATAGAATTATGGCTCCCAACATAGGTTTACGTCAGACCATGCAGCTGCGTCAGCAGCTGGTCATGACCCAACGTCTCCAGCAGGCCTTGAAGCTCCTTCAGGTTCCGACCCTTGAGCTCGAGCAGATCCTCCGGCAGGAGCTTCAGGGCAACCCGCTGCTCGAGGAGATCGAGCCCGAAGAGGAACTGGAAGAGGAAACCATCCGCGAAAATGAAATCGCCGCCGAGGACGAGAAGGTCAGGGAAAAGGAACAGGATCCCCAGGACGAAGACCGCGATTGGGGCGACAGCTGGGACGAGGGTTTTCGCAGCCTGGCCAACGAGCGCGGTTACGACGAGGAAGACGAACTCGAACGGCCCCAGAAATACATCCCCTCCGGTCAGGAAGACCTCGGCGAACAGTTGCAGATGGCTGTGCCCGAGGGAATCGAACGGATGATCGGCGAGTACATCATCGGCTGCCTGAACGAAGACGGGCTGCTGGATTGCCCCCTGTCGGAAATCGCCGCCTATTATGAAGTCGACGAAGAGGAAGTCGAGGCGATCCTGAAGATCGTCCAGGGGTTCGACCCCGCAGGGGTCGCCGCGCGCGATCTGCAGGAGTGTCTCATTCTTCAGCTGGCCGCTCGTGGGCTGGAGGATTCGGACGAGACCCATATCATCAACAATCATTTTGATTCGCTCAAAAACCGCAAGTTCAATGACATCGCCCGGGAAATGAAAATCACTCCGAAGGAGGTCCAGTCGATCGCCCAGCGCATCGGGGAACTGGATCCACGCCCCGGTCTGTCCCCGAATGCCGAAGGCGCCCGGGCCATCGTTCCTGACCTGGAAGTGGTCAAGGTGGATGATGACGGGGATGAATACGCAGTCTATCTCAACGACTCGAACCTGCCCCGTTTGAGGGTCAGCAAGGCCTACGAGAACACGAGCAAAGGCAATGAGGACGCGGTGAAGTTCATCGACGAGAGGAAGCGCCACGCCGAATGGGTCATCAAAACCATCGAACAGCGCCGGCGGACCATGATCAGGGTCATGGAGGCCATAGTGGCAGAGCAGAGGGAGTTCTTCGAAAAGGGCGCCATCGCCCTGCGGCCCTTGACCCTGCAGCAGGTGGCATCGACCATCGGCATGCACGAATCGACGGTGTCCAGGGTTACGCGCCAAAAATACGTGCAGACTCCGCGCGGGGTTTTTTCCCTGAAATACTTTTTCAGCGCGGGACTCGATTCGAACGACGGAACCGAAGTGGCGGCCAAGGCGGTCAAGATCATGATCCAGGAGATCATCGCCAACGAAAACACGTCCCGGCCGCTTTCGGACAAGAAAATTGTGGACATGTTGCATGAGAAGGGATTGAAAATCGCCCGGAGAACAGTGGCCAAATACAGGGAGCAGATGGGAATTCTCAGCGCCAGGATGCGCAAACAATTCTGATCCGCCCTGCGGCACACACCAGAAACGATTTGAAGGAGGACGTCATGCAGTTGGAAATCAATGCCCGGCATTTCACCATTGGAGACGACCAGAAGGAAATGATCGAAGCGGCGGTGGAGAAGCTGGTCAAGTTCAGCCCCAGGCCTGTTCAATCCATCAAGATGACCATCACCCACGAAGCGGGGCGTTTCTCGGCCGATTCCGTTCTGCACCTGAAAAGCACCGAATTCCGGGCCAAGGGCGAGGGCATGGAGCCCGAATACGCCGTCAATGAAATGATGGAGAATCTCCGCAAGCAACTGGCCAAGTTCAAGGGTAAGATCAGTGGGAAACAAAAGGGTGAAGATGGTGGACTGGGGCGTGCCATGTCAGCCGAATCGGTTTTTCCCGATTCCGAAGACCAGGCAACCGAGGGGTTTGTCCTGCTGGACATGGACCCTTCGAGCGCCAGGGATAAATTCGAGGCGGGAGACCTGCCTTTCCTGGTTTTCCGAAATGTGGACAATGACAGGTTGGGTGTGATCTACCGCCGGGACAACGGAAAACTGGGACATATGGAGTCAGAAAACAACTGAGCGGCCCGGAAGCTCGCCATCAGGGGAAATCGATGAACAGGGTCACGATCCAGGAACTCTACGAGAAGCTCAAGGAACCCCTTCTGCTGGACGTGCTGTCAGAGCTCCCGGCCGAACCCACCCTGGTCCACGCACCGGATGTCCATCGTCCCGGCATGGCCCTGATGGGTTTTGCGGAAAATTTTCTGCCCCGCAGGATCCAGGTTTTTGGTGAGTCGGAAACGGCCTACCTGTCCACCCTGGACGCGCAGGAGCAGAGGGCGGCCGTGGAAAGGGTCCTCAGTCTCGAGCCTCCCGTGATTTTCGTGGCCATGGATCAGGCGGTCCCGCGTCCCGTCCTGGATCTGATCCGGGAGCGGAAATTTCCCCTGATACGATCCGCCCTGACCGCGGTGGAATTCATTTCCGAATTATCCCACCACCTGGAAAAGGTGTTCTCTCCCCGGACCGAGGTGCACGGTACCCTGGTCGATGTCTACGGAGTGGGTCTCCTTTTCACCGGCCGCAGTGGGATAGGCAAAAGTGAATGCGCCCTGGATCTCATCGAACGTGGCCACCGCCTTGTGGCAGATGATATCGTCGAGATCACCCGCACCCCTGAAGACGTCCTGATAGGCAGATACCGCGAAGTGCTGCGGCATCACCTGGAAATCCGCGGTATCGGGGTCATCGACGTACAGGCAATTTTCGGGATCAGGGCCATCCGCATGCAGAAGCGTGTGGAGGTGGAGGTGCAGCTGCAGGAGTGGGATGATTCGGCCGATTATGAACGCGTGGGCATGGAAAACCGTTTCACTGAAATCCTCGGGGTAAATATACCGCAGGTTGCCGTACCCTTGTATCCCGGCAAGAATATCACGGTGATCAGCGAGGTCATCGCCCTCAATTTCATGCTTAAAGTCTATGGGTACGATGCCGCCCAGGTCCTGAACGACCGTATTCTGGAAACAATGCGCTCGAGCAAGCGCTTGCGCGATTACCTGGACCAGGACCGGGAATGATCCGGGAAGGGATGGCAGCCTGATGATTAGGGCTCTGGTGATCACCCATGGCGGGATCGGCCAGGAACTGGTTCGGGTCACGGAAATGATCCTCGGGCCGGTCCCGGGTTTGGCCTCCATGTCCAACAGCGGCAAGTCCGCCGTCGATATCACTGAGCAGATCAAACAGTGGCAGGCGGATGTTCCCGAACTCGACGGTGGGGATCCGTCCTCCGTGGAAGGCACGCTGATCCTGATTGACGATTACGGCGGCAGCTGCTCGACCAGTGCCCAGCTGGCCTTCGGCCAGGATCCCGGTATCGCCATCATCAGCGGGGTCAATCTGGCGATGCTATTGGGGTTCGTGACCTGGCGTGATTCCGGTGATTTCGAGGAACTTGTGGCCAAGGTGGTCCAGAAGGGCCGTGAGGCCATAATCCTTGTTGGAGGACGTTGATGCCGGTGATTCTGGCCCGCATCGACGACCGCCTTATTCATGGCCAGGTGACCGTCGGGTGGAGTGAACGGTTAAGTCCCGACCGCATCCTGCTGGCCAACAACGCCATTGCTGCCGACCCCTGGCAAACGAGGGTCTACGCCAGCACCGTGCCGCCGGATGTCGAAGTATCCATCCTGCCTGTTTCCAAAGCCGCCGCCAGCATTTCCGAACCTGACAACCTGAATGAACGGGTGCTTCTGCTGACCGGGTCGGCCGAGGAGATGGCGGAACTGGTGAGGATAGGTATTCCGATCAAAGAGATCAATGTGGGGGGACTGCACTTCGGGCCCGGGAAAAGGGAAATGCTGCCCTTCGTCTACGTGGACCGCCAGGATCTGAAAGCCTTTGCCCGCCTGCTCGAAATGGGAATGACCCTATCGGCCCAGCAGGTGCCCGGTGGTCGGGAGCATTTTCTCGACCAGGAGCAGATCCGGCAGATGGGGGAGAAATTCTGATGGCCCTTTGGGTTCCGGTGGCCATGATTTCCGATCCCACCTGGCTTTCCCTTCTCATCCTGGGGGGGCTGGCCGGGCTGCTCGCCCTCGACGATACCGCCCTGGCCCAGACCTGGTTCGGCCAGCCTTTACCGGCGGCGGTCCTGACGGGCTACCTGTGCGGTGATCCCCTGACCGGGTTGGCCGTGGGGCTTCCCCTGCAACTCGTCCTGGCCGGCAACCTTCCCATTGGCCAGACATTTACCGGCGATTCCACAAGTGCGACGATCGCCGGCGTGGCTGGGACGATACTCGCGGGCAACCATTTGCCCCAGGTGATGGTTGGCAATCCGGCGGGAACCTGGCAGTTGCTGGGCTGGGTCATACTGGGGGCTGGCCTGCTGAGCCTTCTGGGGCATTTTCTCATTCAGGCGGAACGCCGGTTCAACGGCATTTGGATGCTGGAAGGTCTTCGCAGTCTGCGCGATGGCAGGTTGGGACGGATCGAACGACTTCATATCCGATGTCTGCTGACCACCTTTCTGCGCGGCTTCGCCTCCGGGATCCTGTTTGTCATGATAATGCTCCGGGTTTGGATACCTCTTTTTGCCCATCTTTCCCCAACACTCCAGACTGCTCTGGGGACATTGCCGCTTCTGTTGCCGGGGCTCGGTGTCGGCACCATGATAGATCGGTATGGATTGAAAACCAGCTGGCCCTGGGTGGCGGCCGGTATGGTCTGCACTTTCCTGGTGGTCCATTATGTGGCCTGATCCGTTGCCCGGGGAGACGCCGTGAAACCCATGACCCGGAAGTTGCAGTGGACCCTTTTTCTGCGCTCGCTTACCTTGCAGGGATCCTGGAATCACCAGCGTATGCAGAACCTGGGCCTTCTGTGGACAGTCCTTCCCTGGTTGCGCAAGAATCGGGGCGACGTGAACCGGGACCGTATTTTCTGCCGTCGGTACTACGGGTTTTTCAATACCAATCCCTACCTGGCCAATTTCCTCTTTGGCGGGCTGATTCGCCTGGAGGAAGACCAGGATGCCGGCCTGGAGCTCGTGCCGGGAATGATAGGTACTTTCCGGGATTCAGTGGGAAGGGCCTTGGCCTCCCTGGGCGACCAGTTGTTCTGGCTCGGCTTGCGGCCGACCCTGATCATGGTGATCTGCCTCGCCGGGCTTCTGGGACATGTTTCCGCGGTGCTGGTGGTTATCGGCCTTTTTACCGCGGGCCAGCTTCTCCTGCGCTGGATGGCCCTGCGCAAGGGGTACGACCTGGGGATGGACATCGCCGACCTGTTGATTGACCCGCGGTGGCACTCATGGATAGGCAGGATGAAGCGAGCCGGCATGGTCCTGACGGGAATGGTGGCTGGGTTGTACCTCGCGCAGGTTGCTGAACTGGGAAATTCGGCGGATCGGAACCTGCTATGGATCGGCACCGTATTGGGCATGGGGCTGCCCGTGGTTTTACGCAAGCGTTTACCGGGTGAACTCCTGATCGTGGCGGCCCTTTTCATGGCCCTGGTTCTGACTTTTGCCATTTGACCGGTGGGGAGTTAAATTATGGTCCTGACAATCTTTTTCGATAATTCCAAGGGACTCCACCATTGAAGACTGTGACCGCGACCGTATCCGATCCGGTAGGTTTCCATCTGCGTGCCGCCGGGCGGATCGTCAAACTTACTAAATCCTTCGAATCCGAAGTGACCATCCGGTACAACGGACGAATTGCCAACGCCAAGAGTATCATGGGGTTGGCGAGTCTGGCCGCCGAATTCGGCACGGAAGTCCTCATCGAGGTGGTTGGGGCCGATGAAGAAGCGGCACTCAAGCAACTCGTTCAGTTGATCGAGGTCGATCTGGCGGTAGCCGAGGATCCCGTATAAATCATGGATTCCTATCCGGGCATCGCAGCTTCCCCAGGCTACGCCGCTGGACCCGTGCATGCCATCCGGCAAAGGGCGATCGTCCCCAAGCGCCGGTCTTTGGCTCCGGAAGAAGTTCCCGGCGAAATCAAACGTTTCGGTCAGGCGGTCGAAAAGGCCCGGGCCGGGTTGCAGGCACTGGTCGACCGCCTTTCCAGTGAACTCGGACCTGAAGGCAGCGAGATCCTGGCCAGCCAACTGTTGATCCTGGAAGACGAGATGGTCTGGGATGCCACCCTGGAGATCATTCGCGACCGGGAAATCAACGCCGAAGCGGCTTTCGCCCGTTCAGTGGGAGACATCGCCGCCCGTTTTCTGGAGATCGAGGATGAGACTTTCCGGGAAAGGGTCAACGACCTGAAGGATGTCGAACAGCGCGTCCTGCGGTGTTTCAATGACGCCGATCCCCAGCACCTGCTATTGCCCAAGGTCCCTTCCATCATTTCCGCGCGCAACCTGGCTCCCAGCGACACTGCGGTCCTTGGCCGCAACAACGTGCTGGGCTTCGCGATGGACGAGGGAGGGAACACCAGTCACGTGGCCATTCTCGCCCGGTCGATCGGGGTGCCCGCCGTGGTGGGCCTCAAGGGGCGGGCCGTGGCCCTGCAGCCGGGCCGGCAGGTGGCGGTCGACGGCACCGACGGCGTTCTGGTAACGGACCCGGACGAGGAGACCCTGGAAAAATTCCGGATGCTGACCTGTCAGCAGGTCGAGATCAGCCGGAAACTGGAACACCTGAAGGATCTGGAGGCCGTCACTCCCGATGGGCACCGGATTCACATGATGGCCAACATCGAACTTCCCGTCGAGGTCGAAGAGGCCCTGGCTCGGGGGGCTGAGGGCATAGGACTGCTGCGGACCGAATACCTGTTTTTCCAACATCGCACAATTCCCACGGAGGATGACCAGGTTCGGGTCTATTCGGAAATCGTGAGGCGCATGGACGGCCGGCCAGTTGTCTTTCGCACCCTGGACGTTGGTGGCGACAAGGTTTCCGACTACCTGGGTGCCAAACGGGAATACAACCCGTTTCTCGGTTGGCGCGGCATCAGGTTTTCACTGGCCAACCGCCTGCTTTTCAAGACCCAGATCAAGGCCATTCACCGTGCTGCGGTCTCTGGCCAGGTCAAGGTGATGTTTCCCATGATCACCGGAGTGTCGGAACTGCGCGAGGCCCGCAAGGTGGTTGCCGAGGCGGTCGCCGAACTGGCCGCCGATGGTGTGGATCATGATCCGGACCTGCCCCTTGGCATCATGATAGAAACCCCGTCCGCCGTCCTGGCGGCGGACATACTGGCCGCCGAATGTGATTTTTTCAGTATCGGGACCAACGATCTCATCCAGTACACCCTGGCCATGGACCGGGGTAACAGCCGGGTCAGTTATCTTTATCGGCCCCTGCATCCGGCCATCCTGCGCAGCATCCACATGACGGTGGAGGCTGCTCACCGTGCTGGAATCACGGTGGGACTCTGTGGGGAAATGGGTTCGGAAACCCGCCTGGCCGAGTTGTTGCTGGGGCTGGGACTCGACGAAATCAGCCTTCACGGGGCCGCCCTGCCCAAGATCAAGCAGGTCATCAGATGGACGTCATATGAGGAAGCCAGGCGGATGGCGGATCACCTGATGTCCCTGGCCACCCCGGACGAGGCGGACAGTTGGCTGGCGGAATACATCGCCGAACGAAAACGGCAGAGGGAAAACGGAGGAGACGGCTGATGGGTCACGGCAATGAAGCAGGATCACGCCTGATGTTCAAGCTGGTGGGTGAGCTGGGGGACCAACTCCGCAAGAGTGCCACCCTGGATGGATTGTCTGAAGTGAAATCGCCGGCCAGGGGGTTCGGTCGGGTTGTCCTGTGTGGCATGGGCGGGTCGGCCATCGCCGGCGACCTGGTTCAGCCCCTCCTGGCGGACGGACGGATTCCCTTGTCTGTTTGGCGTGATTACGGTCTGCCCCATTGGGCGGGCCCCGGTGATCTCGTTATCTGCAGCAGTTATTCCGGGGATACCGAAGAGACCCTTTCCGGTGCCCATGAGGCAGGCTTGCGTGGTTGTGACCGGTTGGCCATCACCTCGGGGGGGACCCTGGCCGCGCTGGCCTCCACAGAGGGGTTTCCCGCCGTGATACTTCCAGGCGGGCTTCCTCCACGAGCGTCCCTGGGCCTGGGTTTGGGGGCGTTGGTGCGTAGTCTGGGCCAATTGGACATGGTGGCCGATTCTGAAAATTCAATAGCCCGGGCCGCCGAGACCCTGGACTGGTTTCGCGATGCCAGATTATCTCCAGTGGCGATCGACGGCGGCGGGATGGGGTCCATTCAGGACGATCCCGAAGGGAACGTTTCAGCTGCCCGACTTGCTGAAATATTGGTGGGCAAGGTGCCGGTCATCTACACCGTCGGCGCCGAGGCGCACGCCACCGGTCTGAGGCTCAAAGCCCAGCTGAACGAGAACAGCAAAGCGCCGGCCTGCCTGGCGCAATTTCCGGAACTGAATCACAATGACCTGGTTGGATGGAGCCTGGACTCCTCGGACAGGGGGCGATTTGTTCTTCTCATCCTGCGTGGAAAGGATGACAATGATCGCATTAGCCGCCGGGTGGATTTGACCAGGCAACTCCTGGCCGACGAATTCCCGGAAATCCATGAAATTACATCTTCAGCTCCAGGGGCCCTTGATCGAATCCTGTCCCTGGTCCAGTACGGAGATTACCTGTCCTGTCATTTGGCCCGGTTGAAGAGTGTCGATCCCCTGCCGGTCGATCGCATCACCAGGTTGAAGGAAGCCCTGGGCAAACCCCAATAACAGGACCCGGTCCCAAAGCCGGTCCGCAGGAGATAAAATGAAGGCCGTCATACCCGCGGCGGGGATTGGCACCCGGTTGCGCCCCCACACCCTGAACAAACCCAAGGCCCTGCTGCCGGTGGCCGGTAAACCCATCCTGGCCCACATCATGGATGACCTGACCGAAGCGGGTATAGAGGGGTTCGTGCTGATCGTGGGGTACCACGGGGACGAGGTACGCCAGTGGTTCACTCGCGAACGCCCGGACCTGGATATCACCTTCGTGGAGCAGACCGAACGGCTGGGCCTGGGGCACGCCATCTGGACCGCTCGCGAGGCCCTGGGAGACGATGCTTTTTTCTGCATTCTCGGCGATACGATCCTCAAAGCGGATTATTCCACGCTCCTGGCCTCGCCCAACAGTATGATTGCCGTGCGCGAGGTTGAAGATCCACGCCGGTTCGGGGTGGTGGAGATGGACGGCGATAGTGTTAAACGATTTGTCGAAAAGCCCGATAATCCACCCAGCAACCTGGCCATCGTGGGGGCCTATCTGTTCCGGGACGGGGGTGCCCTGTGGCGGTCGCTGGACAGGATCGTCACCGAAGATATCCGCACCCGGGGGGAGTACCAGTTGACCGATGCCCTGCAGATGATGGTTGAAGAGGGCATCCCCTTCAATACCGTCGAGGTCACCGACTGGTACGATTGCGGCAAGAAGGAGACCTGGCTCCAGACCAACCGGATCCTGTTGGAGAGGAACGGGGAACAGGAAGATGGCGATGGTTTCATCAATCCATGCAGCATAGCTCCTGACGCCATCGTCACGGGGTCGACCATCGGGCCCAATGTTTCGGTGGGGTCCGGCACAATTATCGAGAACTGCCATATCAGCGACAGTGTGATCGGGTCGGGCAGCCGTCTGGCACAATGCCGGCTTGACCAAAGCCTGGTCGGAAACGAGTGTTTGTTGACCGGAGTCACGGGGGAAATCAACGTGGGGGACTTCAGCGAAATCACAGCTGAAAAGAACTGAATTCAAGTTTACATCGACCGGCCCGGCCAGACCGGGACCAGAATAAAGGGAAGGGTAATGACATGAGCAAAAGATTCCTGTTCACCAGCGAATCGGTGACCGAAGGACATCCGGACAAGGTGGCCGATCAGATTTCCGACGCCGTGGTGGACGCCATCATGGCCAAGGACCCCGAGGGCCGGGTGGCCTGCGAGACCATGGTCACCACGGGCATGGCCTGCCTGGGTGGGGAAATCACCACCAAGACATATGTCGATATTCCCACGCTGGTGCGCAAGACCATCCGGGACATCGGGTATACTTCCGCGGATTACGGATTTGACGCCGACACCTGCGCCGTTCTTATCACGTTGGACGAACAGTCCGCCGACATCGCCATGGGTGTCAACCCGGGCGGGGCCGGCGACCAGGGGCTGATGTTCGGTTACGCCTGCAGGGAAACCGATGTATTGATGCCTTTGCCCCTGACGGTGGCCCACCGGATGGCTCAGCAACTGGCCAAGGTTCGCAAAGACGGCACACTGCCCTGGGTGCGGCCCGACGGCAAGACCCAGGTGACCTGCGTCTACGAGGACAACAAGCCGGTTTCCATCGACACGGTTGTCGTTTCCACACAGCACGACGAGGAAATTTCCCTTGATGACCTGCGTGCCGCCATCGACCAGCATGTCATTCGACCGGTGCTGGCCAGGTTCGATATCGATAATGACGGTTACAAGACGCATATCAATCCCACGGGACGGTTCGTAGTGGGCGGGCCCCTCGGAGATTGCGGCCTGACGGGGCGAAAGATCATCGTCGACACCTATGGCGGCAGCGCCTGCCATGGGGGAGGCGCTTTCAGCGGCAAGGATTCCACCAAGGTGGATCGTTCCGGGGCCTATGCCACGCGCCATCTGGCCCGTAACATCGTCGCGGCCGGTCTCGCTGACCGTTGCCAGGTGCAGGTGGCCTACGCCATCGGCGTGGCCGAGCCGGTTTCGATCAATGTCGATTGTTTCGGCACCGGCAAGGTGCCTGACGAGCAGATTACCGCGGCGGTTCGCAAAGTCGCGGACATGACCCCTCAGGGAATCATCTCCCGCCTCAAGCTGCGCGAGCCTGTTTTCCTGAAGACCGCGGCCTATGGCCATTTCGGTCGGGATGATGTCCAGTTTGCCTGGGAAAAGGAAGATCTGGTGGATGCACTGAAGGGTGCCGTCGGCTGATAAGTCAGGATTGTGGAAAAAAAAGGCGGAGCCCATCGGCTCCGCCTTTTTTGTCTGCTGAATTTTCTCCGCTCAGGACCCGGGAGAGACGGTGAAATTCAACGTCTGCTTACGCCAGGAGGCCCAGGCCGGATAGAAAACCGAAATATTGACTTCATAATCGCCGGGTGTGTCATATCTGAATTCCGGAGAGGTGAGTTTGAATTCCGAGCCGGCGTCATCGCCCATTTCCCACTTGATAACCATCTTCACCGAATCGCCGGGCACGGTCGGAAAATCGATGTCGCAGGAAGATGCCACCAGGTTGAAATGAATGATATCGTTGGTCGTGACGTTGCCGTCGGGATAGTCGGAACCGGCTTCCATGACCAGGGTGTCGGGGAAAACGACAACAGGAAAAGATGCGGTTGTCGTCTTACCGTCAGGATCGGTGCCCTTGACGGTCACGGTGTATTCGCCCGGAGTATGATACGTGTGGAAGTCGCGGGTGGTCGATCCGGTGCCTCCATCGCCAAAACTCCACAGGATTTCCAGGTTGTTGTTTGCCCCCATGGGGTCGCCCGATTCATTGCCGCCGGAAAGGACGGCGTAGCCTTCCACTTCCATGGGCACGACGCCGCAGGCGGGGGTTACCGTTAACCGGGTGAACTTGGGAACGGAATGATCGTCTTCTTCACAACCGGTAGCCAAGGCCATAAGCAACAGGGCCGGCACCAGCAGAATACAGGCGCGTTTCATGTGTGGATGTACTCCCCGTGGGGTGACTTGGGATCAGGATCGCAGAAAAACCCCGGAACCCCGTTCCGGGCCATGTCTGCCTGGTCGCATTAATTTATGAAGCTAGGACAGCCCAGGCAAGGAGTCCAGGAAAATCAATTGTCCAGGAAGGGCCGAAAAATGGCCTCAGCGGCGGGCCCGCACGAACATCACGACGAAAATCAGGGCGTAAAGGACATTTCCGGCCCAGGCGGCGGGGATTGGGGGCAGGGTTCCGTTGTGGCCCAGGGCCCGGCCGAAATTCATGAACAGGTAATAAACGAAGCTCACCAGCAGGGTAAACCCGAATCCGGAGGCAACGGTGGTTTTTCGGGGACCGGAAGCCAGGAGGATGCCCATTAACACCACGATCAAGTTGACCAGGGGAAAGGCGAAATTGAACTGGATGTCCACCAGGGCGGTGGTGGGGTCGCCGCCACTGTGCCTGATCAACTGGACGTGATCCCGCAGCTGCCGGATGTTCATGTCTTCCTGGCGGATTCGTTCCCTGTAGAAACTCTTGGGGTCCACTTCGAGGTCGCGCGCGGTGAGACGTTCAAAAGCCACCGTGGTTTCCTCGTCACCATCGAAAATGCGCCGCGTTCCATCGAAAAGTGTCCAGTAGGTGCCGTCCCATTCGGCGCGGGCCGCATCGATTCTTTCGGTGATGATGGCGCCTTCGTGGCTCAGGATCCTGAGCCCGATGAGAATACCGGTATTGGGGTCGAACTTGTGGGCGTAGTACAGCCGTCCGTCGCTGGCCGTCAGGGCAATGTGCTGGGTAGGGCGGATCCGGTTGGGGTTGCCGTGGATTTCCACTTCCCAAACCTGGTTTCTGCGGACATTCGCTTCCGGCAGTACGTATTCGCGCCAGGCCAGGGAAAACACGGTCATCAGAAGGGACATGAAGATCAGTGGGCGGGTGACCTTCATCAGTGACCAACCCGAGGCGAACAGGGCGGTCAACTCGAGATATCTGGCCATGGATCCCACGGTGAACAGGGTTGCCATCAGCATGGCGATGGGAAGCACCGTGTCGATGATCCAAACGGCTTTGAAGGAGTAGTAACGCAGGATCTGCCAGGAAGTGGCGTCGTTGTCCACGAAGCTTCCCATGTGATCCAGCACGTCGATGAGCGTGAACAGGATCAGGGCCCCGACCATGGTGAAGCTCAGGTTGCGCAGGAATGTGGCCAGAAGATGACGGTGAATGATGGACATCAATCAGGCTCTCCGCCGACGGATTCCTTGTCGTCGGCCACGCGGGGTTTAAGGGTGATACTCAGAAGGGTGGATTCCCTGACGGCTTTGATAAACAGGGGAATACCCACCACCAGCAGGAAGAAGTTGGCGCTCCACATGGCCAGGAAAGGGTCTAGGCGGCCACGGTCGGCAAACTTCTCGCCTCCCACCAGGAAAAGGTAATAAACCAGGTACACCCCAATGGCAAGGCTGACGCTGATGCCCTTGCCGCTGCGGGAGGCGGTCACCGCCATGGGCACGCCGATCAGGGCGAATACGATGCAGGCGAAGGGAATGGCGAATTTCTTGTGAAACTCCACCAGGTACCGGTTTTCCTTGGTTCGGTAGCTGTCCCTGATCTTTTCCTGGTAGCGCGATTGTTCAACGACCCGATCCACTTTTATCCGCGTCGCCCGGAACTTTCCCTCCAGGAAGGTAACCCGTTCCGGGCCCTCCGGCGGCGCAGGGGTGTTGCCCAGGATTTCATCCCGGCGGTCCGGATCGAGCAGCTTCCACTGCCATTTCAGCATGGTCTCGGACAGTCCGCCCACATTGTCCAGGACCTTGTCCTGCCTTTCCTGTTCCTTACCCGCGGTGGCCCACAGGGCGGTCAGATTCATTTCGCGATCCCCACGGGTCTGCCGGCCCGATTCATGGAAATCCCGCTCCACGTTTGGCACGTAGAGGTTGTGTTGACCAAAACGCGTGACCTGGTATTTGTCCGGAGACTTCTTGTCCGGCCGTTCGTGGATTTCACCGTCGTGTAATTCGATGAGGATCGAGTCCGTCTCGTGGTCTGGGACGATACGGCCCCAGGCGGCGATGGTGACCCGCGGAGAAAGGTCCTTCGGCCCTTCCTTTTCGAAAATGGTGACATCCTCGATCCGGCCCGTGATGTCGTCTTTTTTGCTGACATAGATCGTCGTCCGGTCGCTCATGTCCGTGAATTGCTGGGCACGGATTTCCAGCATTGGTTTCTTGCGGTTGATGTCGTACAAGAGGTTGGCCAGCTTGTGGTTGGACTCCGGAAAGACATAGTGGTTGTAGGCGGTCAGGCCGAAGGCGATGACCCCGGCCCCGAACAGGAGGGGACGCAGCACTGCCCACAGGCTGATGCCGCTGGCTTTCAACGCTGTAATTTCATGATCGGCAGCCAGTTGCCCAACGCTCATGAGGATGGCGATCAGGACCGCCATTGGTACGGATAATGCAAAAGTGTGCCCGAGACTGAGAACCAGGACCTCGGTTGCCATGAGGAATGGAACGCCTTTGCTGACAAACAAATCGACGTACCTGAAGAGCACGTCGATCATCAGCAGAAAGGTGATCACAAACCAGCCGAAAAAGAAAGGACCGGCCGCAGTGGCGAGCAAGTGTTTGTATATCAGGTACATAGAGCCTTGTTGTCCATGTCGAAGCCGCCTTCTGATTCCATCTGGACCTCTGCAATCGAAAATCCGGAGGCCTTGGCCAATAGGATTGAAACCCGGTTTTCACCTCTGAACTTCGTCCAGAATGGTGATCTGCTGAGCTGAAACCGGCATTTATTGATGGCCGGGGTATGGCCAGTCCCGTGGTCAGCATGACCATTTTCGGGGACGATCGCCAATCGGGCCAGCATTAAATCAGGCATCCAACCTATGGAGACAGGGATTGTCGCGAATGAGTCTGGGGAACACCGGAAAGCCGGTTCAGCGCCCTGAAAGGGGCGTTGACTTGGGCTGTTCCCCTGTTGGCCTTCGCGACGATTTACCACCCTTGCTGCGTTCATTCATTTTCCTGTTCGTTTTGGCGTCCTGCCTTGCCATCCTCCCGGTCGGCACCGCCCAGGCCGATCCCGACTACGAGGGCCCCCTCCTTTACGGGCTGGACCCTGTAATCAGGACGACCGAAGATCCCCGCCTGCTGGGTGTCGAGCGTCTGGTGTTGCGCCGGCGGCTTGAAGGGCTGGGCATCGATCCGGTCAGGTATCCCGACCGCAAGCCGGGCCTGGAGGCCATGTTCCGCCACCATTTCCAGTCCCGCTCCAACGTCGACCTCGATCGCAGGGAACAACTTGTCGAATACAACGGCAACCTGGGCCTGATGACAGAGATCCAATACCCCTCATATTTCTTTCTGTTCCCGTCGGCCGAGACATTACCGGGCGGGTTCGTTTATTATCCTCCCCGGCCCATTGGTGATCCTGCGGTCAGGATATTCGTGGACGACCTGGAAACCGGTGCCCGTCGCCGGCATTCCGTCGGGCAGGTTTTTATCAGGACCGAAGCCCTGGATATCGCAGGCAGGGGCCGCCGGACCGACCAGGACGACGGTCTGATCAATCTTACGATCCCCATCAAGCTGCCCCGCACCCTGGAGAAGATCATCGGGCGGGGAGAAAAAACAAGAATCAAGATCACCGGTCGGGAGCGCATCGCCATCTCCGGGGAAAGCACCGTGGTCAACCCCTTCACTGCCAACGAAAGGGTTTCCAGCCAGTCCCTGTTTCCCACCCTGGACATGGAGCAGGAACTGCAGATCAATCTTTCCGGGGTCATCGGTGAGAAAATCATCGTGGAGGTGGACCACAACAGCGCCCAGGTGGGGCCCGACGCCACCAAGATCAAGTTGATGTACCAGGGACTCGAAGACGAAATCATAAAGACCATCGAAACCGGTGATGTCGGCCTGACCCTGCCGGGCAGCCAGCTGCTGGGTTACAGTTCCAACAAATCCGGGCTGTTCGGACTCAAGGTGACCGGTCAGGTCGGCCGGGCGGATTTCACGGTTGTCGCTTCGAAACAGAAGGCCGAATCATCCTCCAAATCCTTCAACGCCGTTGGTGGCCAGATTTCCGAAAACGTCATCAATTCCTCGGACTACCTCAATCACCGTTTTTTCAAACTGGATCTTCCCCTGGAGGAATTTCCCAACGGCCGTTTCCAGGGTGATGAGATCGTCCTTAATTCCATCAAGATCTTCCAGCTGTTGCCCGGACAGCCGGTCGGTAGTGATGTCACCAATATTGCCGCCTACGTCGACTCCAACGGGTTCACGACCTGGGGGAACATCGATTTCGACAAGCCCCACCTCTTCGGACGCCGCTGGAGGGAAATTGAAAGCAATTCCTGGGATGCCCTTCGTGATGCCGACTTCAATTTGATCGCGGTGGATCTCCGGGTCCAGATGTCGGATGATGACGCCCTGGCGGTGGTCTACGATGTCAAGTTGGCTGACGGCAGTACCGTCCATGTTGGCGATGTCCCCGGCACGGACGACCCGGTGCAGGATGTCGAAGGCGGTGACGGCACATATTACCGGATGAAGCTGCTGAAGGCCCCGGTGTCCGACCAGGAAACCCATACTTACCAGTATGTTTTGCGGAATATCTATTCCCTGGGTGGGGCGAGCATCGATAAACCCACGTTCGATCTGCGGATCGAACGCAACCAGCCGGGGACCAACCAGCCCCAGCAGGATGAAAACGGCCTGGATTACATCCGCATTTTCGGTCTGGACCAGGGCGATGCCCAGGGAGGCAGGGAACCCGACGGACAGGTCGACAAGTGGGACGAGTTGATTTTCGACCTGCAGAAGGGGCTGCTGAAGTTCCCCATGGATTTCCCGATGCCATTCGCTCCCGGCGGAAGGCCTTTTGGCCGTGAAGAGGAAGCAGACCTGATTGCCAAAACCGTCTACACGGACAACGCCGATACCTCCGCCTTCGTCTGGGATCCTTCATTCCTGAGGACCCACCAGACCTGGCAACTGTATGACCCCAGCGTTTATCCTTCACAATACAGCGAGCACACCTCGTTCCGGATCATCGCCACCCACGCATCGGCCTCGAGCAGTTTCAACCTGGGCGTTTCGAACATTGAGGATGGGTCCGAGACAGTCAATCTCGACGGGACCACCCTGACCAGAGGCGTGGATTACGAAATCGATTACACCTTCGGGGAGATCAAGCTGATCGGTTCGGCGGCGGACAGGCTGACGGCCGACAGCAAGATCGCGGTCAACTACTCGTTCGCCCCGTTTTTCGGCGGGGGCAACAAAAGCCTGACGGGGCTGAATCTCGGCTACGACCTGGGCAAGAGCAGCAAGATTTCCACAACCTGGCTCTACGAGACCGAAAACATTGTCGGGGAAAAGGCCAAGCTCGGTGAGGAACCAAGCAAGAACCTGGTCGGGAACCTGAATCTGCAACATACCTTCCGACCCTATTTTCTTACCCACGTGGCCAACTTCGTCAGTCGCCGCAACACCGAACGGGAAAGTACCATCCAGTTCAGCGGTGAAACGGCGGTCAGCCTGCCCAACCCCAATACCATGGGTAGGGTGTACCTCGAGGATTTCGAGGGTGTGGACGCTTCGGACATCGTGTCCCTGTCCCGGATTGCCTGGTCCTGGGCCAGTGCCCCGATCCTGGGCTCGGGCTACCTGGCCAATAACCCGGATTCCAGGACCTTCGATCCCGAGGACCGGGTCGGGACGGTGCGCTGGTTCCTGCCCAAGGAAAGGACCCTGCGCCGGTACCTGAATCCTGAGCTGGTCAACCAGGAACGGGATGAAACACAGCCGTCGATGGACATGTTCATCCGGGCCGACGACGGGTCCTGGGACACGGAGGATTGGGGCGGCATCATGCGGAGCATCAGCCGGACTGGTCTGGACCTGTCCAAGGCCCAGTTCGTCGAAATCTGGATCAACGACGGGGTAGCGGATATCGACCAGCGACGGGGCAAACTGCACATCGATTTCGGCTATATCGACGAGGACGGTTTCTGGCCGTTGGATGTGGACGGCAATCTGATTAAAGGCAGCCGCGAGTTGGAGGACGGGATCGTGCCCGGTGAAGAACGGGATGATGTCTTCTATGCTCCGGACGAGGATATCGGACTCGACGGGGACGAATTCGGACCCCAGAGGTTCGACGCCAACTTCGAGATCAACGGGGACACCCCGTACCCCGGCATCAACGGAACCGCGCGGAACTCACGGGAGGATGACGAGGACCTCAACGGTGACGACAGCCTGAACAGGGATAACGGTTTTTTCACCGCGACCATCGACCTGAAGGATACCGAAGCCCTGGTGGACGTGGTTTACGACTACAGCGACGTTGATGAGCTGGTGTCCCAGAACATTTCCTGGAGGAAATACCGCATTCCCCTGACCGCGGTGGATACGGTCAGCGTGGGCACCGCGGTAAACCTCCGCGCCGTGACCCACACCCGTATCTGGTACGAGGATATCAATCCGGGTGGGCGGACGGCCCTTACCATCCAGTTGTCGGATTTCAAATTCCTGGGCAGCCGCTGGGAACGTGAGGGAATTCGCCGTGTCGACGGTGAGAAGCTTCTCACACGGCCCGAACTCCTGCCGGGCGAGGAGTTTTTCCTGGGGGAGGTGAACAACAAGGAAAACCCCGATTACAGTCCTCCATTTCCGGTCATCGAGGTCAATAACATTCCCGAGAAGGAACAGTCCCTGGTCCTGAATTTCCGGAACATCGAACAGGGTCACATGGTGCGCGCCAGCAAACAGGTGTCCGCGCGCGGTGATGACTACACCCGTTACGCCGACTTGTCCTGGTACTGGTACAACCCCAGCCATGCGACGGCCGATCTGGACCTGTTTTTCCGAGTGGGCGCCGACACCCTGAACTTCTACGAAGTGAGCTACAGGTTCAGTGATTCTCCCGTCAAGACGGGGTGGCATAACATGAACATCAGCGTGGCGGAACTGTCCAACGCCAAAAACGGGACGGTGGATGAAAACGGTGTCATCCATTCGACAGTGATTGACCGCCGGAGCCGGGAAATTTACAAGGTCCGGGTGGTCGGACGTCCTGACCTGCGTCTGATAAAACGGTATTACTTCGGGTTCAAGAACAACAATCTGAGCCAGGAGGCGTCAGGTTATTTCTACTTCAATGATATTCTGCTCGAGGGGGTCAAGAGGGACATGGGCCTGGCCCAGCGGGCGGGTGTGCGCGTGAACATGGCAGATGTGATAAATGTGGACTTCGACTGGAAACACACGGACGACGAGTACCACGGGCTCAATGAGAAGACGGGCTCCGGAATTGACTCCGAGGACTGGAATCTCTCCGGGAACCTGGCTGTCGAGGATTTCATTCCCTTGTTGGGGTTCAGGTTGCCGGTGTCGGCCAGCAGGCGCCAAATGATCAATCGTCCCAAGTACGAGACCCACAGCGATATCGAAATCATCGACGAGGACGTAAGGAACGTCCTGTCCACGATCGATACACAGGAGAGATTCTCCTCGCGCCTCAGCCATTCACCGTCAAAGGCCGCACTTCCCAGGTACCTCATTGATCCCTGGTCCCTGCAGGTAGCCGGATCCCGCAGCAAGGTGGACGGACCCCTGGAACGGCGTCGTAACAAGAGCCTGCAGGGATCCTTGAATTACGATCTGCGCATTCCAGGACAGTACACCCTGGGCGCTTACCCCATGTTGGGGAATATCCCCATCGTTAAGGGAATTTCCGTCGTTCCCAAAAAAATTGCGTTTGTCGCCAGCTTCACGGCCACACACAATACCTCCGCCACGATCCTGGACGACGGCACGGTCACGGCCCGGCCGACCACGCAGGCCCGGCCGGCAAAACTGAACGGCAGTATCGACTACCAACCGCTGTCTATCCTGGACATGAGCGTGGCGGCCAATTCCGACAGGGACCTGTTGCGGGAAATGATCTGGCAGGGGATAAACATCGGCGAGGAGAACAGGCGTACCTACGACTTGCGCATGACGATCATCGTGCCCAAGGCCCGGGATCTTCCTTCGACAAAAATCCTGGCTCCGGTCCGCACCCTGGCGCGGGGAGTTTCGAAATTACGCCCCAGCATCCAGTTCAACGGAAGTTTCGCTGATGCCCACGATCCAGGTCTCCGGCAGCCCGGCGACCCTGAAGACATTCGCAGCGTCAGCAATGCGGGTCGCTGGGAGTTCCGGATGGATGTGCCGATTGGCGATGCCTTCGGGGCGGTGTTCCCGGAAAAAAAGTATTCCCAGGCGGACAGGGACAAGTTGATCGCTGACCAGCGGAGACGCGAACAGCAGAATCTCCGTGCGGCTGGGCGCCAACCGGGCCAGCAACCACCCCCCGGGTCCCAGGAACCTCCGGATTCCGGGGAAGACCAGGACCCCCAGCGAGGGGTGAGCCCTCCGGATGACGAAATCGAAGGATTGACGCCCGAGGAAATCCAGCGTCGTGAACAGGAACGCCTGCTGGCTGAAGCCGAACGACAACTGGAAGAGGACAGGGAACAGGGGCTGGTACAGAACGAGGAAACGGTTGACGAGGAAGGCGGGGGGTTCAATCCCTTTTCCATCCTGGACCCTGTTCTCAACACTATCCGCAACGCGACCCCCGTGAAGGTCGTATACACGGACCAGAATTCGAGCAGTTACGCGCGGTTCCTGGATACGGCGCCGTTCTGGTACAAGACGGGCCTGGTCAACGTACTGGATGCCCCGGATTCCCTGTATTCGGCCTATGGCACCGACAACAGGGTGAATCTGACCCTGTCAACCAATACGCGCATCACCAAGGATCTCGCGCTCGACCTGAAATACAGTGAGGGAACCACCCGCAGAGACCAGATCGGATCAGTGACCAGAAGTGAAAAGCTGGATTGGCCTGATGTTCAGGTGTCCCTTTCCGGCATCGAAAAATGGCGGATTTTCGGCGGCAGGAGCCAGGATGTGGAATCAGGCTGGTTCCGTTCCTCCAACTTCAACATCAGTTACAAGAAATCCAAGTCGGTGAACAATATAACCGAACTTTCCTACAATCCGAATATCACGACGTCCCTCACACCGCGTTGGACGGTCAACTTCCACAGCGGGTTGACCGCCACCGTCAACGCCAGTTTAAACAGTTCCGAAGCGATCACCAACGGTGTTTCGACCCTCAACAACAAGATGCGGTTGGGGCTGCAGATGAGGCACTCCTTCAATGCCCAGACCTTCCTGGCCAAAATGGGACTATACCGGCCGGGCAGCAGTCAGAGCGTTACCATGGATGTGGACTTATCATACCAGACGGATCGTAATGAACGCATCAACCCCGGCCAGGCGGCCACCAGGCCGACCGGGACAAACAGGTACAGTATGGCGCCCAGGTTCAGTTACCAGATAACGAAAAACCTCAGTGGCGCCGTGCGGTTTACTTTCAGCCGGAGCAAGAACCTTTCTTCCGGGCAGACCACCACCTCTCTTGGTATGGGACTGGAGGCCACTTTTGTTTTCTAGCGGTGAATTTTTCCAACGAATCCGTAAGGATTATTACCGGAGTCTGTTTCCAGTGCTCCTATCGGTTATTCTGGCCGCTTTTTCCGCGGCTTCGGGCTTCGGTGGAGAACCGGTTCCGGTGCCGGACTTTTCCGGTGACCGTGCCATGGAGCTTCTCATCGCCCAATGTGATTTGGGGCCGCGGACCCCGGGGTCAGCGGGGAATCGCCAACTGAGGAAAATGATCCTGGATCTGGCCCGCAAAAATGGATTCAAAGCCCGGACACTCTGCTTCGATGCAACCGATCCAATGACAGGCGAACCTGTTCAGGTCTGCAATATCGTTGTTTCGGTGGGGATGCATCCTGAAAACCGGCTTTGGCTGGGGGCGCATTACGACACGCGACCGGTCTGTGACCGCGATTCTGACCCTGAGCTTCGGTCAACACCCCTTACCGGCGCCAATGACGGAGCCAGCGGAGTGGCCGTTCTGCTTCATCTCATGGAAATCCTGGGTGAGAACCCGCCGGCCCAAGGGGTCGATTTCCTTTTCTTCGACGGGGAAGATTCAGGCCTGTCCGGGGATCCGGGCGGGTTCTGCCTGGGCAGCCGCCAACTGGCCGCGACCTGCCGGGATTTTGGAAACCCCTTGTCGCAGGGGACCCCAAGGGGGCTCATCGTCCTGGACATGGTGGGCAAGAAAAATCTCCAAATCCCCATGGAGGCGTACTCGCTGGTAAATGCCCCGGAATGGACCGAGTCGGTTTTCGATCGGGCCCAACAACTGGGGCTGACCGCCTTTGTCAAGCACCGGGGACCGGCCATCTATGACGATCACGCACCATTCCTGGAAATAGGGATTCCGGCAGTGGATTTGATCGATTTCGACTTCCCCCAGTGGCATACGACGGGGGATACTCCGGAAACCTGTTCCGCCTCCAGCCTGGACGAAGTCGGGCGACTGATGTTGGACCTTATTTACCAGCCCTGACGGTGAAGTCGGGGCCTGGTTGTAATCGGAGCTAAATTGCCCCTCCGGGCGGCCGAAACAATAACCAGTTACATTTTGTTTTTTCCCGGAATTCTAGGAGGAGCGGGGTAATGATCACTACCTGCACCGAATGCCAGGCACGATATCAACTGGATGCTGAGAAAATCCCCCCGCGGGTGATCAAGGTCCGATGCCCCTCATGTGGGGGAGTGTTCAGCCTGGATGGCAGCCTGGCCAGGAACCAGGCCCAGAAAGAAGAAGTCCAGCCCGAGGTGAAACAGCCCGCGGCCCCCGAACCGGCGGCCACGGCACCTGCAACCCCCGAACCGGCGGCCACGGTGCCTGCGGCCCCCGAGCCTGCACCCGAACCTGCAGCCACGGTACCAGCGACCCCCGAACCGATGGCCAAGGCGTCGGTGACCCCCAAGCCCACGGCAACCGCTCCGGCGGCTTCCCAGGAACCCGCTGCCGGTGTGGCGGTCATGGATCGTCCGGCCCCGACCAGTTCCCGGCGGAAGCGAAGCAAAGAGGAAATGCTGGCCCGCGCCCTGGTCTCCGATATCATGGTCTACAACCGTGACCTCTATGATAGGGCCAAGGCCGATGGGAACCTCCTCGAGGCCCTGGGTTCAGAAATCAAGAAGTCCTGGGAGTTGTACAAGGAAAAGGTGACGCCCGAAGTTGCCAACAGTACGAACCATTTCCGGGATGCCCTGAATGACATCCTGGCCGACGGAGAAAAACTCTTCTAGTCCTCCGTTCTTTCACCAGGAATAAAAAAACGCGGCTCCGTTAACTACGGAGCCGCGTTTCTTTTCCGGTATGTGCCCCGGCTCAGCTGGAGCCCTTGCCGCGGCTGATCTCGGTAAGGATCTCGTCGATCTGCTGACGAATCCGCACATTGTGATCGGGTTCGAAGAGAGCCTGTTTCACTCGCCCCTGGTCGTCCTTCTTGACGTATCGGAGGGATTGCAGGTCTTCCATCGACATGAGGATGTCCTTGCTGACCCTGACCTCGACCGCAAGGCCTTCCTGGTTGGCGCCAGGGTTGTGGTAGGGGTGCATTCCGTTGCCCCAGCCGTGGACCACCATCGAGCAGAGAAGGGCCCGAAAGGTATTTTGGCCCTGGACGGTTTCCAGGTCGAAATTCCCTCCGATCCGGTCGGTCACGCTGTCGATGACCGCGGAAAGTTTGTGGATGATTTCTTCTTCGACTTCGATTTGAAGAAGTCGTCCGAACATTGTCGTCAGGATTTTGTCGGTGTTGGTGGTCATCTGGCCACTTTCTGTTGCGGATCTTTCCTTCAAATGCCCGGAAGGAGCCCCAAATTGCCCACCGTGCGCTATTCAATCCCTTTGTTCGGTCATTCAATGCAATTTGCTTGCCTACTTCGGTAAGGCCGTCGAATTGGGGCCAAAAGGTGCAGGATAGAGGTCATTCCATGGCACAGGGATTGCTTGCAAAGTATTAAGGACTCTCTGAACGAGCTCCGGAACCGTAGCCTATCCATGAAAAGGGTAAGGAATTGCCTGAGGAAACACTCACTTCGCAGAAGACCTGTCGTCTTCTGTATTACGGACCCGCGGAGTCGGGCAAGCGTGCCAATCTGCGTTATATCCATCAGTCCATTCCTCCGGAGCACCTGTTGGTTGTGGAAAACCAGGATCCGGAGCGCCAGATCGCTTTCCGGGTCACTCATGGGAATGATGGCGATTGGCATGTCCTGGTACAGGCCGTGGATTCGGGGCAGGAAAAATTCAGGGCGGAGGGTACGGCTGAACGCGCACCTTTTGATGGAGTCGTATTCGTGGTGGATTCAGGGCTGGACCAGCTGGACCAGAGCCTGGCTTCCTTCGAGTCTCTAAAAACTTATCTGGACAACTATGGGCTGGACCTCACCGAGATTCCGGTCGTGATCCAGTACAATAACCGTGAACGGTCCGAAATCCTGCCCATCGACCGGATGGAAAGCCTGCTCAACCCATGGGGCCTTCTCTCCTTTCCCGCGAACGCGGTCAAGGGTGAGGGTGTCAGGGAGACGCTTAAATCCGTGCTGGGCCTGACGGTCACCTATCTCAATGAAAAACCCGAAGATCCGACGTGTACCGCGGAATCCGAAATGACCATATCCCGGGACAATTCCCAGGGTGCGTTGGATGCCGAGAGCGATAGCACGGGACTTGGCATCGACTATGGCCCTCCCATCCCGGGAACGGAAATCCAGGAATCAACCAAAGCTCTCAGTGAGGCCATCTTCCAGGAATTGCGGCCGCCCGTGGTTATTCCGGTGAAAATTCCCCGGCGCCTGTTTTCGGGGGATGGGCCGGTCAAAATCCTGTTGGAAATCGAAATCGACGACAGCTCCGGCTTCTAAACTCCCGCTCAAACCTTTCCGGGCGTTGACCCCAGGCTTGTTCTGGGGTAGATTGCCCGCATGAACAATCCAGCTCTTGAATCCACATCCAATGACGAGGGTCCCCGGACCAGCGCCGAACTATTCCAGGCCGGGCGCAAGGCCGAACAGGCCGGTGAACTCGAAAAGGCCCGTCAGGCCTACGAGCTTGCCCTCGCATCCACTCCCGACCAGCATCCATGGCACTACCGCCTGGGTTGTGTATTCATGAAACTCGACCTTCCTGAGCGTGCTGAACACTGTTTCCAGCGAGCCAATGAAATCGAACCCGGGACACCGGCCTACCTGACCAATCTGGGTGTGTGCCTGGACCGCCAGGGGCGGCGCGACGAGGCCGTGCGAGCGTACCGTAAATCGACCCACCAGGGTGGCGCCAGCCCAGTGGCCTTCCATAACCTGGGGGCCATTTACGCGGAGGAGGGGAGGAACGACGAAGCCATCCGGGCTTTCGAGTCCGCCCTGGCCCTCGAGGTGGACGCCGAGGGATATATGAACCTGGGCCTGGTCCACTATGCCCGCGAGGATTTCGCGCGGGCCCTGGACTGTTTCGAGCGCAGTGTCGAATGCGACCCGGGTTTTGCCCGTGGTCATTATTACGCGGCGCTTTGCCTGATGAAGAGCGGGATATACAGGGATGCCTGCCTGCGTTTTGATCTGGCCTGGAAACTCGATCCCCGTCTGGCGCGAATTCCCTATTACAGGGGCACCTGTCTTCACAAGCTTGAACGATACGAAGAGGCCCGTACCAGCCTGGAAAGTGCTCTCGAGTTTTTTCCCGAAGACGGCCGCACCCACTACCAGATCGCTCTCACCTGTGACGCGCTGGGTATGCCCCAGGAGGCCAGGCTGCATTACAGCCAAGCCCGGGCCGGACGCAATTCCCGTGGTTTTTCCTGAACCGTGCCGAGATTCAACGCGAGGTCGCGCAGCGGCCCCTGCACGGGTTTGCCAAAAGCGAGGTGACCGATTGTGGTTGAAATCCTGAACATGCTTCTGTTGGCCGTTGTCCAGGGCCTGACTGAATTCCTTCCTGTCAGCAGTTCCGGGCACCTGGTTCTGTTCCAGCATTTTCTGGGTGTGCGGGAAGGGGATATCTTTTTCGACGTCATCCTGCATGTGGGAACGCTGGGGTCCATCCTGGTGGTCTATCGGCGGGAGATCCTGCGGTTGCTGAAGTTCGACCGGGCGGCTACGGGATACCTGACCAGCTTGGCGGTGGGCACCCTGCCGGCGGTTGTAGTCGGACTCCTGTTCAAGTCCACGTTCGAGGCCCTTTTTCACAGTCCGGTGTTTGCCGCGGGGGGGCTGGTATTTACCGCGGGGATCCTGTTTTCCACCCGCTATTCCAGTTCTTCGAATTCCCTTGGAGACCCCTGGGTACCTCGGGCTCCCGCCCTGCCGCGGGCGCTTATGATCGGTGCGGCCCAGGCCTTCGCCATCCTGCCTGGTATCAGTCGTTCCGGTTCGACCATTGCCGCCGCTCTCTGGGCCGGTTTACCGCGCGCCGAAGCGGCCAGATTCAGTTTCCTGTTGTCCATCCCCGCCGTTGGAGGTGCCCTTGTCCTGCAGTTGATGGATGGGCAGTCCTCGAGCCCGGATGAAACAGGGAAGTTGTTGCTGGCCGGCCTGGCTGCCTTCGCGGTGGGACTGTTGGCGATCAGGTGGACGGCGCTGGCCGTCGTGCAGTCACATTTCTGGAAGTTCAGTTTCTATTGCTTGTTCGTCGGGGTGGCGGTCCTGCTGATCCTTGGCTGATCCGGGGAAGCGCGCGCGGGGGATTATACCTGGTCAGGCCACCGGGCTGGGGGAGAGAATCCCGGCCAGGGTGGTGGCCACCCGGTCGTGGTCGAAAGGTTTGATGATGAAGTCCCTGGCTCCGGCCTTGATGGCGTTAAGGACCTGGTCCTTCTGGCCCAGGGCGGTGATCATCACGATTTGGGCTTCGGGATCTTCGGCCAGGATCGCCTTCAGGGCCTCGGTGCCGTCCAGGTTGGGCATGGTGATGTCGAGAAGCACGAGGTCGGGTCGTAATTTCTGATACTGGGCGATGGCTTCCCTGCCGTCGCCCGCCTCGCCGGCAACTGTCCACTCCATGTCCTCGATGATCTGACAGAGGATGGCCCGCATGAATGCGGCGTCGTCCGCGATGAGGATGGTGTGGCCCAACATGTACCTCCAACAGTGACAATCATTCTTGGGTCCGGGTAAGGATTTCCGGCACCCTGGGGAAATTTTGTTGTTTACCCGACACCGACGGGTCAACAAAATGATCGTCCGAACCGTCTATTACTTTAGATTGAATGGTGGTTGCACCCAGGCCCAAATTTGGGCTATGGCTGTTTTTCAGGAATTTCCCCGATCCCAACCGGAGGTATTTATCATGAATGTCAATCCAATGAAAACGCGGGGGATAGTGCTGCTGGCGGCGCTGTACGTCCTGGTGGGCGCTGTGGCCGTCCCGGCGGCGGATGATCAGTTCGTGGCTTCCGGAGAAGGCGATCGGGTGCAGACCGATGTGACTGTCTACAATCGTGACCTGGCCCTGGTCCGGGAAATCAGGAAGGTGACCCTGCCGAAGGGGGATTTTTCCTTCGAATTCCGGGATGTCCCTTCGCGCATCAATCCCGTGACGCTGCTGGTTTCATCGTCCGGCGGTTCGGACCTTGAGTTGTACGAACAGAACTATGAATTCGACCTGATGTCCCCGGACAAGATCCTGCAGAAATACGTGGGCAGGGAACTGGCCTGGATCCAGGAGGACGGGACCCGCCTGACCGGTACCCTTCTGGGGATGAGCAACGGCCCGGTGTATAGCGTGAACGAGGAGATCGTCTTCGAGATGCCCGGTCGCCTGGCGCTGCCGGAACTTCCGGAAAACCTGAGGGCCCGGCCCACTCTGGTCTGGCTCGCCCATGCGTCGAGTGGTGGTTCCACCGAAGTCGAAACATCCTACCTGACCGGGGGCTTCTCCTGGCATGCCGATTATGTCCTGCAGTTGGACGAAAAAGGACAGGAGGCCGATTTGCAGGCCTGGGTTACGGTGGAGAACAGGACGGGGGCTTCGTACCGGGAAGCCAACCTGTTGCTGGTGGCCGGGGATATCAATCAGGCCAGGCCGGCCATGGAGACGTTGATGTCCATGGATGGCGGCAGCAGGCGCAAATCCGCACCGTCCTTCAAGGAAGAGACCCTCTACGATTACCACATGTACACCATGCAGCGGCCGACTGACCTGCTGGACAACCAGATCAAGCAGATTTCGCTCTTTGACGTGGCAGGCCTGAAGGTGACGAAAAACTACCGGTTGCGGGCGCAGCCTCATTTTTTCCGGGGACATGGGCGGTTGATGGATATATCGAAAGTCAGCGTCAGTTACAGTTTCGAGAACACCGAGGACAACAATCTGGGCATGGCCCTGCCGGCAGGTGTCTTCAGGGTCTATGGGCGTTCCGCCTCGGGATCACGGCAATTGCTGGGCGAGGACAGGATCGATCACACACCGAAAAAGGAAACGATCGAATTGACGGTGGGAAAAGCCTTCGACATCGTGGCCGAAAGAGTCCGGACCAACAGCGAGAAACTGGCGGACAACCTGTATCGCACGACCTTTGAGATCACTATTCGCAATCACCGCGAAAACGATGTTGTCGTCGAAGTTACAGAACCAGTCGGGGGCTACTGGGAAGTAATTTCGGAATCCCTGCCGCACAGAAAGGTGAATGCCAATGAACTGGCTTTTGACGTGCCGGTGCCCGCGGACGGGGAAACCGTACTCGCGTACACAGTGCAGGTGAAATATTAGAATCCGCATCCTGGGGATCCGGATCAGTTCCGGGTCCCGCTTTTCAATCGTTTCAACTGCTGCTGCAGGCGGGCATCCCGGGGCCGCAGTTCCAGGGCCCTTTCCAGGGCCTTTATCTCGCCAGGTTTGTTTCCCGTCCGACCAAGGGCGACCGAGAGGTTGACCCAGGCCTCGAACCTCTTCGGGTCGATGTCCGCGGCCCTGCGAAAGTAACCGGCGGCTTCGTCCGGATTGCCCAGGCGTATTTGACAGACACCCGCGTTGAGAGCTGATCCGGCCAATCGACCATTCACTTCCAGGGCGGTCTGAAAATGGGGGAGTGCATCCCCGAATCGCTGCTGGTCCAGAAGCAGGTTGCCCAGATTGTGATTCAGTGTCGGATGATCAGGCCGGTAGGAGAGGCCGCGGCGGAATGCGGATTCCCGTTGTTCATCATTACCGGCGAACATCAGTAAATGACCCGCGGCGAGGCAGATGTCCGCTCTTCTTGCCGGGGATCCGTGATTGGCCCCTGCCAGGGTCCGTTCCGCCGCCTGCAGAAGGATTCTGTTACCGGTTCCCCTTCCGGCGATCCTGGCCGGCCGGAACAGGAGGCCGCCTCCTTCGGCTTCCCACAGATCCCAGTCGGGGGAATCAAGCAGGCGGACGGCCAGTTGGTCAAATGACCCGCCGCCCGTGGCCAGGCAGACCGCACCGACCCGGCGCTTGTTGGCCAGGATCCCCAGGGCCTCCCTGTCTCCGCGTTTTATATCCAGGTACTCGGCCCAAAGATCGGCTGAATAGGCCTCGGTCCGACCGTCAATGAAAATTTGACCGGGAGTATTGGCCAGCAGGAAGGCCGCGGCGTCGAGGTTGGCAAAATATGTCAGGCTTTCCTGGCCGGCCAGAACTCCGGCGGCCGCCACGGGGAAGTGCGCCGGGTTCACACCTGTACCGAAACGCCGGCCTACGCCTTCCCCGAGATAGAAATCGTCATTCATGATTTGCGGCCAGAAAAATCCGGCGGCCATTACCGTGACAACCAGGCCAGCGATTGCCGTCAGGACAGGTGGGATGAAGGGCCTTTTGCGGAGAAAAGGCAACCGCCAGGGAGTGCCACCTGCTCCGGTGTGGAGCAGCATGAACGCCACGCCGAAGAATCCGATGCTCCGCTGATTGGTCCAGGCGGCAAAGGCGGCCAATGCAAAGACGAGGATCCGCAGAAGGCTGACCCGGCCAAGGGTCCCCGCGATCCACAGGATTCCCCATACCAGGCTGGCATAATAGAAGGTGATGGTCAGGTCCAGGGAATTCGGCGATTCCCGCAGGGGGACCAGTTCCGAGATGGTTGTGCGCAGGTCAACCTGGGATTGGGAAAACTGACCGATGGCCCGGATGGGCATCAGCAGCCCGTTCCAACCATTGGGTGTAATGGTCAGGGCGATGATGGCCATCAAGATAAATATCGTCGTCTGGCCCTTGGTGGACCCCTGTTGCTGTTTATCTGGGAATAAACGTGCCTGAACCGGGGCCAGCACCACACACATGAGCAGAATCAGGGGGGCCAGGACGGCAAAGCCGTGAAACTGTGCCCAGACCACCGTGAGCAGGAAAATCCGGCCGCTGGGCCGACGAGGGTCGAAAAGGGCCATCCATCCGCGGTCCGGGGACTGCCCATCCGTTGCGATATGGGCCGGATCCGGCGGGGACATGCGAAAAAACTGTTCGGCCCAGCGAACCAGCAGCACGAAAAACAAGTAGGAAAACAATTCGGGACGAAATGTCAATCGTGGCCATAGAAGCAGTAATCCAGCCAGAATCGGCACTCCAGTCCATGCGGCGGAGGATGGGCCTTCCCGGCCAAGCAGACGGGAAATGCCCTTGTCGCCCCCAAAAATCGTGAGCAACAGAAGGAGGGTCAGGGCGGATCTCATCAGGTTCCAGCCGGTGACGTTGGTTGATTCATCTCCATCCACGGGTAGGGGAGTTTCCGGGCCGGTCAGTGCGGCAAGGACCTGGAACATCCATTCGTGATTCACCCAGGGATGGTCGGGTTCGGTGAA
>Ga0164313_10000210_pt1 | contig 43249 bp, 23 predicted proteins | sample GuaBasSedimGuay4_FD_113735 | JGI IMG/M metagenome (GOLD analysis project Ga0164313, IMG submission 113735) | Subseafloor sediment microbial communities from Guaymas Basin, Gulf of California, Mexico - Guay4, Core 4569-4, 0-3 cm | ecosystem: Environmental > Aquatic > Marine > Hydrothermal vents...
CGAGCGGCAGAAGGCTGACAACCGCAAACACCACCGAGATCTTCTTCATCTGCATATCCTCCACCGCGCTGAGGGCCGCCGGCGATCTGATGCGGCGCGCGCCACGGCCAGAACTTTCAGCAAAACCAATGCAATTGGTCCTTTGATGAATATACATCCCACATCCTCGAGTTGCCAACTCCTGATTTCCCGCCCTGACCCACTCTTCCTGCCTCCTGCGGGCGGCGAAGGATCTTGAATCCTGCACGACTCTCGGTCTCCTGAACGGCTCTCAGCTCCAGGTCCCAACCACATCCCATCCGGCAGAAGCACTCATTCCGGGTTAGAATGAGCGCCCCCATTTATGGGTACGGAGGAATAATTCAATGCGGTTTCACGGGTTCGTCGGGTTGACTCGGATCGTGGTCTCGATCGTCGTTGTCGGGTGCGCGCTGCCGTTCCTTGCGGCAGCGGATGGTGCTGTCGATCCGTCGGCGGCTCCGCTCGAGAAGAGCCTCGAGGTCATGCGCAAGGACTCAGATGCTCGCAGCAACCTGCGCATCGTCGTCGAAGGGAGTCTTGGTCAGGGCCTGAACCGTCTGACGATCTATGGGCGGGGAATCGGCATTTGGAATGGCGAGCGTCAGTTCGCCCTCAAGTCCAAGCAAGTTCGTGAAGCCATCGACCTCCTGATCGACACGAAGTTCACCGGGATGCCGGAGCGGTTCGCCTTCGAGGATGAGAAGGATGAGCGGCAGGCGCCGATCAAGCTCGTACGAGTGGTCACCGTGAGTACCGGAGATATCTCGAAGACCGTACTTCAGGACGACCGTGGTCCGTTGTCGAAGACCTTCGAGTCTCTCGTGGAGAACCTGGTGGCCCTGTGCCGCGAGCCGGCCGCGGAGGGCATCTCCGCCTCCAGCCTCGAGGACGGGCTGGAGAAGGTGGCGAAGGGTCGGCTCGCTCCAGAAACCCTCGTGATCAACGCAACCGCACCCCAGATCCGCTCGTTCGAGTCGCAGGCAGGCCAGGGCTGGTTGCTCACTCTGCAGCACGCGATCCTGAGCCTGCGCAGCCAGATTCTCGATGAAGGGGTGCGGGAGATCGGTGAGCGAAGGTTGCCGCCGGGTGAGGTCGAGAAGTTGGCCGCGGAGCTGCTCGCGGCAGGCGCCCCGGATCTTCCCCCCAACGTGAACACCTCCGGCTACACACAGCTCAGTATTCGTGTGCTCGACCAGCAGATGCGCACCATGGCCCGCACGTATGCGACCGAGCCCGACGCGGAGGCCAAGGAAGCAGCGAAGTCCTTTGCCGGGATCCGCAGCATCCTGCACGATCTGTATGAGAGCGGCATCGAGGCGGGCGGCGGAAAGTAGGCGGCCCGGCCGGGACGGGTTGCGGGCAAGGGCGTCCAGCTCATCCGTTGGGTGACACCTGAGCCACCTGCAAAACTCCAAGGCTGCCATCCTCAGCTTGCCAAGGCGTTTGCGGGCCGACGACACGAACTGCCTCACCAGCGGCGAGACTGAAGGTGGGCCAAGGCCCACCCTACCTTGGACCCACACACAATTTTCGCAGGCTTGTACGGTGGGCGTAGGGTGGGCCTTGGCCCACCTTCAGAGTCGTTCTCGCAGCTCGGCGTTCGGAAAGATCAAGCAGGGTCAAACGCGGGGTTTTGCAAGAGGCTCGCTGGTGATCGCCGGCATGAGCCGGACGGGCGCCCAGGACGACAAGGCGCCCGAGCCCGCGGCAGCGCTCCGGAACTCGGGTGCTCCCGCAGGCGGCAATCAGCATAGTCGCGCGATAACGATACTGTTCTTGACACCGCGATGAGGGCAGTGGTAAAAACGAACGCGTGTCCCACAACGAATTCCGGTCCTCGAAAAGAGTCGATGACGAGGTTGTTTCACCGCCCGCGGTGATCGGCCGGTGCATCGCGCCGTCAATAGCCGAGGACTTTGGATCGAGGCAGGGAGTCTGACGGTATGAATATGTCCTCGGGACGATCCCCACCAGCACCGTTTGGCTACGGCAATCATTATCGCCGCCACTTCGCAGTGGCACCGATTGGATACGAACCAGGGAATGAAGGAGGAGCATGATGAGTAGGGTATTTCGATTTACGATGACGACGGCCGCCATCCTGGCGCTCATGGTCGTGTGCACTGCGATTCCGGCAAATGCGCAGGCGCCCGACTCGGGCGCCCTCCATCCCAATGGGATGCTGTTGCCGGTCAAGGTGGGGGCCTCCCCGGTGCTGCGCGATATGGACCTCGATGCGCTGCGCCTGCAGCAGGCGGCCACCAAACCCCAGGAGATCAACCCGCGCGAGATCAATCGGCACAACTCCGAGATGCCCGAGCGCATTGCCAACGCCCGCAAGCCCGACGGCCCGGTGGACACCGCGGTTCAGAGCGCCCACGGCCCGCTGGTCATGCCGCCACCGATCATGAACTTCGAAGGTGTGAACAACATCAATGGGGTGCTGCCCCCGGACACCCAGGGTGACGTGGGTGTCACCTACTACGTCCAGTGGGTGAACCTGTCATTCGATATCTACGACAAGACCACCGGTCTCAGCGTTATCGGCGGCCCGGCGCCCGGAAACTCCTTGTGGTCCGGCTTCGGCGGCTCCTGCGAGACCAACAACACCGGCGACCCGATCACTCTTTACGATCACCTCGCCGACCGCTGGTTCATGAGCCAGTTCACCGGTGACAACCACCAGTGCATCGCGGTGTCGCAGACCAACGACCCGACCGGCGCGTGGTGGCTCTACGACTATCTCGCGGACGCCGGTTCGGGCTTCTTCCCGGACTACCCCAAGTTCGGTGTGTGGCCTGACGGCTACTACTACACCGCCAGCATGTTCGGGGATGGGTCGAATATGTCCGGAGTCTTCGAGCGCGACGCGATGCTCAACGGCGATCCGGCTCTGTTCATCTGGTTCTTCGTCCAAGACACCGCCGCGTTCCCGTCGTGGAGAGCGCTGCCCTCGGATCTCGACGGCGCCAACCTGCCGCCCGCCGGCGCGCCCAACCCGATCCTCCAGCTGGTGGACGATGCGTGGGGCTACGACCCGCCGTACGATGAGGACGGAATCGCGGTCATCCCCCTCCACGTCGACTGGGCCGTCCCGGGCAACTCGACCTTCGGCCCCCCAGAATTTATCGACCTGACAGCCGCCGGCTACCCGCTGGACTCCACGGTGTGCGACGCTTTCCGTGGTCAGTGCGTCCCGCAGCCCGGGGGTCCGGATCTCGAGACTCTCCAAGGCCAATTGATGTACCGGCTGCAGTACCGCAACTTCGGCAGCTACGAGACCCTGGTCACCTCGCAAACGGTGGACGCCGACGGGACGAGCCATGCCGGCGTGCGCTGGTACGAGTTGCGCAATTCCGGCGGCGGCTGGGGCGTCAACCAGGCCGGGACCTATGCCCCGGACAGCGACCACCGGTGGATGGCTGATGCGGCGATGGATACCTCCGGCAACATTGCGGTCGGCTTCAGCGTGTCCAGCACGACCACCTTCCCCACCATCCGCTGGGCCGGCCGTCTGATCGGTGATCCCCTCGACACCCTGGCCCAGGGCGAGGATACGGTCATCGCGGGCGGCGGCTCGCAGACCCACTCGGCCGCGCGCTGGGGCGACTACTCGTCCATGAGCGTGGACCCGGTGGACGACTGCACCTTCTGGTACACGACGGAGTACATCGCAACCACCGGCAGCGCGCCGTGGCAGACGCGAATCGCGTCGTTCAAGTTCCCGAGCTGCTCCACCGGACCCTCGGGGACAGTTGAAGGCTTTGTGACCGAAGATGCGACAACGGACCCGATCGAGGGCGCCACGGTCGAGGTGGGTGCGTTCGCCACCGCCACCGACGCCGCGGGTTTCTACTCGATCACCGTCCCGGTCGACACCTATGACGTGACCGCTTCCAAGTTCGGCTTCGTGCCGCATACGCACATGGGCATCGTGGTGGATGTAGACGAGGTGGTCACCCAGGATTTCGCCCTCGTCCAAGCCGCCAGCGCGTTCTTCAGCGGCAATGTCACGGATGCGGGCCACGGTTGGGCGCTGTATGCGAGCGTGCAGCTCAAGACCGGCGGCATGACGGTTGGCACCCTCTACACCAACCCGTTCACCGGCTACTACCAGATCGAGCTGCCCGAGGGAATGATCTACGACTTCACGGTCACCCCAATGGCGCCCGGCTACGACCCGATGATGCGGGCGGTTCTCATGCCGCCGGCGGGTCAGACCGAAGACTTTATGTTCATGCCGATCTCGCCGTCTTGCACGGCGCCCGGATACGCAGGCAACGCGGCCAACGAAGACTTCGAGGGCGCGTTCCCGCCTGCCGGTTGGACCGTCAACAACCTCGGCGGGACCTGCGATTGGGAGAGCACGGCCACGACCGGCCGCGGCAACTTCACCGGCGGCAGCGGTGATGCTGCTGATGCCGACTCCGACTGGTGCGGCTCAGGAACCACCATGGATACCGAGCTGCTCTCGCCGGTCGTCGACGTCTCGGCGATGGCCACCGTCATTGTCGAGTTCAAGTACGACTACAACAACCTGAGCTCCTCGGAGATCGCCTCGGCGGAGATCAGCGGCGACGGTGGCGCCACCTGGAACACTCTCGTGAGCTGGAACACCGATCAGCGCGGCCCGGCGACCTTCAGCCAGGACGTGACCGGCCTCGTCGGCGGCTCCACCCAGGTGCAGCTCCGCTTCTACCACTTGGCTCCCGGTTGGGATTGGTGGTTCGAGATCGACGACGTCACCATCTTCGACCCGACCGCTACATGCGACCTGGTGCCCGGCTCCCTGGTCGCGGGCTTCGTTTCGGACGCCAATACGGCTGACCCCCTCAATGGCGCCACAGTCGCCGACGATGTCGGTGGCATGGCGGACACCATGCCGACTCCGGACGACCCGAACATCGGCGACGGCTTCTATGAGATGTTCACGCCGGAGGCCCCCGCAGCACCCTTGGCCACGACCTTCACCGCTTCGGCATCCGGATATGCGGATGAAATGGCGGTCATCGACCTCGTGCTCGATGTAGTGAACCAGCTCGACTTCGCTCTCGGCGCCGGCTGGCTCGAGGTCACTCCGACTCACCTGGACTCTCTCCTCTTCAGTGGAGAGACCGAGGACCAGGCGATCTCGATCATCAACCATGGCACCGTCGACGCCAACGTGGGGCTCGGGGTGATTCCTGTCACGAACACGTTTGTTCATGCGTCGCCGGTGACCGACACCAGCAATCTCCCCGGAAACACCGCTCCGGTGTCGATGGGGCCCGCACTGGCTGCCCCCGGAACGCCAATCTCGGCGCCGAATCCGGATCTGTTGCTGGCGAGCGTGCCGGCCTACGGCGTGGATGCGCTAGCCGCCAACTTCGTGGAATGGCCGGACGTCACCATACCGGGCGCCTGGAATGTGGTCGGGGGTGGAATGGGACAGTTCTTCGCCGGCGACTTCCTCCTCGGCGACTTCTCGAAGATGTACATCCTCGATTACGCCACCAACACTCTCATCACCGTGGACACGGCCTCTGCGGCCCAGACCACCATCGGCCCGGCCACGCCGGGTGCCGGCGAGAGCTGGAGCGGCCTCACAGGCGCCGTCGATGGAACCTTGTACGCCAGCGGCACCACCTGCGCGGCCTCGACGCTCTATACGGTCGATCCGGCCACTGGCGCCACCACCGCCGTTGGACCTATCAGCAACGGACCGTGCATCATCGACATCTCGATCAACGCTGCCGGTGAGCTCTTCGGTGTGGACATCGTCAACGACGTCCTGGTGCAGATCGATCCGGCGACCGGCGCCGGAACGGTGATCGGCTCCACCGGAGTCGCCGCCAACTACGCACAGGGTATGGACTTCGACGAGGTGTCTGGGATCCTTTACTGGGCTTCCTATACTTCCCAGGGCGAGCTGCGGATCCTTGACACCATGACCGGCGCCAGCACCCTTGTGGGCGCCTTCCCCGGCGGTACCGAGGTGACCGCGTTCGGCATTGCCACCTCGGCTGGTGGCGGCGGCCTGCCGTGGCTCGAGCTCACGCCCACCGAGGGTGTGGTGCCTGCCGACGAAGGCGAGCTGCCGATCAACGCCGAGTTCATCGCCGACGGAGCGGACCACTTCGGTCTGTACAAGGCCAACATCATGGTCATGAACGACACTCCGTATGAGGTGAACGACGTCTCGGTGTGCTTCACCAAGGCCTTCAACGACGTGCCCGTCGACGCCTTCGCCCAGACGCAAATCCATTCGATGGCCGGCGCCCGGATTACCGGCGGCTGCGGCCTTGGCAACTACTGCCCGACCGACATCACGACCCGTGGCGTCATGGCGCGGTGGCTCATCAAGTCCATGTTCGGACCGGACTACTCACCACCGCCGTGTGTTGGAATCTTCGCAGACGTGGTGTGTGAGGGCACTGCCAACTCGAACTACATCGAGGCTCTGTTCAACGAGGGCGTCACAGCCGGCTGCAACGCCGATCCGCTGATGTACTGCCCGGACGCTCCGGTGCTTCGCAGCCAGATGGCGGTATTCCTGCTGAAGGCCCTCGAGGGTTCGGAGTACGTGCCACCGCCCTGCGCCGGAATCTTCACGGACGTCTCGTGCCCCGCGGGTTTCGCCGTCGACTGGATCGAGGAATTCTTCAACCGCGGAATCACCGCTGGTTGTGGCGTCGATCTCTACTGTCCGAGCAGCGACACTTCGCGTGCGGAGATGGGTGTATTCGAACAGAAGACCTTCGATTTTCCGATGTGCGAGGAGTAATTCATCAACCTGCCGTCTAGACGGCATGAATCTCGCCGGGCCTTTGGGCCCGGCGTTTTTTTGTCGATCATCATGGGGTTTTTCTGGCATCGAAGCTCGACACGACCGAGCGGCCGCGAGCGCTTGACATGAGATAGCTGCGGTGGTAAAAAAAGCGGGCATGTTGAACAATCTGGAAGCATCCGGGGAATCCCGGCGATTTGTTGGCCTTTCTGACGTCCATGGGGCATCAGGAAGCCGGTCGACGGCGGAGTGGGAGCTTTCGGGATAATCAAAGGGGGAGTGTTTGGACCCCATTCGAAAACGAAGTCACCGGTGCCCAGTGACGACCTCGGCGGACAACGGTCAACGTTCGCCCGGTTGACGCTGGTTTTTTTATTGTCGAGAGCTGAATGTTCTTGACAGGACGTAACCTTGAGGAAGGGGATGAGGTCATGAGACGTTGTTTTGGAAATCTATTGATGGTCGCTGCGATAGTGGCGATCGTAACCGCTTCGCCGGCATTCGCCGGCGAGCCGGTGCACCCGACTGAGGTGCTGAAACCAACGGCCTTCGGAGTCACGCCGCCGCTGAGCGAGATTCCTCAGCAAAAGCCCGCGGAGGGCATAGGTAACTATGAGATACCGAACCGCGAGGTCGAGGAGTTTCCGACTCTTCCGGGAGCGATCCCAGCCGACCAGATTCAGGGCGAGGGCCGGATCACGCTCGACTCGGGCATCCTGGCGCCGGCGCCCTCGGTGGCGTTCGACGCGCTGAACAGCGATCACAACAATGCGATCCTCGGCTTCCGGGTGATGCCTCCGGACACCCAAGGCGCGGTGGGACTCAACTACTACGTGCAGTGGATCAACCTGGTGTGGCAGGTCTTCAACAAGAGTGACGGCACACCGGCTTCCGCGGTGATGCCCGGCAACAGCCTGTGGGCGGCCGGCATCCCGGGCACGGACTGCGCGAACGAGAACGCGGGCGACCCGATCACGCTGTTTGACCACCAGGCGCAGCGTTGGTTCATGAGCCAGTTCACCTCGGGCGGTTCGTCGTACGAAATCTGCCTGGCGGTGTCGCAGACCTCGGACCCGACGGGTGCGTGGTACACGTGGGAGTACAGCTACGGCACGCAGTTCCCGGACTATCCGAAGTTTGGCGTGTGGCCGGACGGCTACTACATGACGGTCAACGAGTTCGGTTCTGCCGAGTCGGCGACGACGGTCTTCGACCGGGCGGCGATGGTTGCCGGTAACCCGGCCCCGGCCGCGCAGTACTTCTACATCGACGCTGTGCAGCCGGCGTTTCCGCAGCCGACCAACCTCGACGGCGTGACGCCGCCGCCGGCGGGTGCACCGAACTACAACCTGGCGTTTTACGATGACGCATGGGGCAACCCGGCTGACATCATCCAGATCTGTGATCTGACGATCGATTGGGCGGTGCCCGGTAACTCGGCCTTCACCTGCCCGGCAGGACCCGGCGACCCGGGTTATTTGGACCTGACGGCGGCCGGTCTGCCGTTCGACTCCGATATGTGCGGTGGTAGCCGAAACTGCGTCCCACAACCGGGAACAAGCACAGGGTTGGACACCCTGGCCAATAGGTTTATGTTCCCGGCGAACTACCGCAACCTGATGGGCACGCTGGGCTACGAGGTGATGGTTCTGACCCACACCGTGGATGTGGACGGCACGGACCATGCGGGTATCCGCTGGTACGAGCTGCGCAACACGGGAGCGGGTTGGTTCGTGAATGACGGCGGCACCTTTGCGCCGGACTCGGACCATCGCTTCATGGGCAGCGCCGCTGTCGACCAGAACGGAAACATCGGCCTCGTGTACTCGATCTCGAGCTCGAGCACCTTCCCCTCGGTGGGTTACACGGCGCGTGACGCCGCCGATCCGGCAGGCTCCATGCAAACCGAGGTGGTGCTGGTGGCGGGCGGTGGGTCGCAGGAGGGCGGCAACCGCTGGGGCGACTATGCGGCCATGCACGTCGACCCGGACGGCTGCACCTTCTGGGGCACCGCGGAGTACGTCAACACCGGTGGCAGCTTTATCTGGGACACCTATGTGGGTTCGTTCACGATGCCGGGCTGCACACCGAGCGGATTCGGCACGATGGCCGGAACGGTCACCAACTCGGCGACGACGCTCCCGATCGAGGGCGCGCTGGTCGAGGTGGGTGCGTTCAGCACCTTCACCATGGCTGACGGCAGCTACGGGATCAACGTACCGGTCGACACCTACGATGTGACCGCATCGGCCTTCGGCTTTTCGCCGAGCACGGCGATGGGCATCGAGGTATTCGACGCAACGACGACCACCCAGGACTTCGTGCTGGACCCGGTCGGCTCCGCCTTCATCGACGGTTATGTCACGGGTGCGGTGCACGGCTGGCCTCTCTACGCCCGGATCGACGTCGACCTGGGCATGCTGGCACCGGTGGCGACCGTCTACACCAATCCGTTCAACGGCTACTATTTGCTGGAGCTGCCGCAGGGTGCGGCCTACGACATGACGGTCACCTCCCTGATCGCGGGCTATGACCCCGCGATGCGCAACATCGTGCTCGGCCCTGCCGGCCAGACCGAGAGCTTCGCTCTCATGAACGACGGCAGTGCCGCGTGGGTCGATTGCTACTTGATCGACGGCATCGATGAGGACTTCGAGGGCAGCTTCCCGCCTGGAGGCTGGTCTTCGGTGGACAACATCGACAGCGGCAATGTCTGGACTCGCAACGACGAGGTCGGCGCCCCCAACCGAACCCTCGGCTCCGGCTTCTCGGCCGCGGCCGACCCGAGTGCGGCGGGCGGCGGCACCTGGGATACAACCCTCTTCTCACCAACCATCGGGATGCCGGCCACCCCGGCCCTCGGTGTGCGCTTCGCGTCCAATTTCCAGGACTTCGCCGGCAACGGTGACGCCTGGTTCGACATCAGCTCGGACGGCGGCGTAACCTGGACCAACCTCTGGTTCTCGACGAGCGATGACCCGAGCGGCGGAGTGATCCGTGAGTTCGACGTTTCAGCCTACGCGGGCATGACCATTCAGCTGCGTTGGCAGTATGCCGCTACCAGCTCGACGGCGTGGTACTGGCAGATCGACGATGTGCAGACCTATGCGCTGCCGGCGCCGCCGCCGCCGCCGATTCAAAGCGAGGACTTCGAGAGCTGGCCACCGGCCGGTTGGACGAATACCAACAACGCCGGCTGCGGTCCCTGGGAGAGCACCGCCACCACCCTTCGCACCAATTTCACGGGCGGCAGCGGTGATGCTGCCGACGCCGACTCCGACTGGTGCGGCTCGGCGATGGACACCGATCTCGACTCGCCGGTCTACGATCTGACAGGCGTGCCGACGGTCTTCCTCGCGTTCGAGTACTACTTTGATGCCTTGGGTCTCGACGACATCGCCTCTGTCGACGTTTCCGCCGACGGTGGCGCAACCTGGACCAACGTCGCTTTCTGGGACGCCGATGTCAGCGGATCGTTCGTGCAGGACATCTCCGGTCTCGTAGGTGGTTCGGATGCGGTTCAGGTCCGTTTCCACTACACCGCTTCGGGTTGGAACTGGTACTTCGAGGTCGACGACTTCGCGCTCTACGATGCCGATCCTGTTGGCGGCACGCCGCCGACACCGCCACCGGCGGCGGAGTGCGTCGACGTACCCGGCTCGCTGGTGGAAGGCTTCGTATACGACGCCAACACCACCGACGCGATCAACGGCGCCTCGGTCACCGACGACATCGGTGGTGCGGCGGAAACGATGCCGACTCCGGACGATCCGGGCATCGCGGACGGCTTCTACTACATGTTCACACCGCTGCCAACCGGCGACGGTCCATCGACACGCACCTTCACCGCTTCGTCATCCGGATATGCGGATTCGATGGTGGACGTCAACCTCGTGCCCAACACGGTGAACCAGCTCGATTTCGCTCTCGGCGCCGGCTGGCTCGAGGTCACTCCGACTCACCTGGACTCTCGCCTCTTCACTGGAGAGACCGAGGACCAGTTGATCTCGATCATCAACCACGGCACCCTCGACGCCAACGTCTCGCTGCTCACCATGCAGACGTCAGCAATGGTGCCGAGCATGCCGATGGACGAGATTCCGCAGCGGGACATCCCGGCGGTCAATCTCAGCGATAGGACGGCCGCGGCCCTGCCGCAGGTCGAGGCGCCGGAAGCGGCCCCGCTGGCGGCCGGCGACGTCATCAGCTCGTGGCCGCACGGTCTCACACTGGGTTGGGGCCTCGGCTTCAACAAGATCGCCGACAATGTTTGGGTGTCGAACCCGGGCGCCGGCGGCGGTGACGACCTCGACTACGAGTTCACCCGCGGAGGCACCGCGACCGGCAACACCCTCGACACATCCTCCTGGATGGGTGCGTGGGCGGCAGACATGGCGTTCGACCCGACGACCGGAATGGTCTGGCAGCTCGACGTCGGCGGTGCGGAGTGTATCCACGAGTGGGATCCTGTGAGCTTGGTCACGACCGGCAACACGATCTGCTGGGGCTCACCGATTTCGGAACGCGGTCTGGCCTACGACCCGGTGTCCGACACCTTCTTCGTCGGCGGCTGGAATACCACAACGGTCACTCGTTTCGACCGGTCGGGCACTGTGCTGAACGTTGCCGCCGTAGGTCTCGGGATCTCCGGTCTGGCCTACAATCCGGTCACCGAACATCTGTTCGTGATGGTCAACGCGTCGCCGAACCCGGTGTACGTGCTCGACGTCGCGGACAACTACAACGTGATCGGCACGTTTGCTATCCCGGGCTTCGGCGACTTCTCAGGCTCCGGTCTCGGCTTCTCCTGCGACGGTCACCTGTGGGCGCCCAACCAGGGCGACGCGATGGTGTATGAGGTCGACTCCGGTGAGAACGCTGCCTGCATCGGTGGCGGTGGCTTGCCGTGGCTCGAGCTCACGCCCACCGAGGGCATGGTGCCTGCCAACGAAGGCGAGCTACCGATCAACGCCCAGTTCATCGCCGACGGGACGGACCACTTCGGTCTGTTCCAGGCCAACATCATGGTCAATCACGACACGCCGTATGACGTGAACGACGTCACGGTGTGCTTCACCAAGGCCTTCAACGACATGCCTGTCGGCACCTTCGGCGATGCGTACGTCCACTCGGTGGCCGGCGCCCGGATCACCGGCGGTTGTGGTCTTGGCAACTTCTGTCCGACCGACGCCATGACCCGTGGCGTGATGGCGCGGTGGCTCATCAACTCCATGTTCGGACCCGACTACACACCGCCGCCGTGTGTTGGGATCTTTGCAGACGTGGTCTGCGAGAGCACTTCCAACTCGGACTACATCGAGGCTCTCTTCAACGAGGGCGTCACCGCCGGCTGCAACGCCGATCCTCTGCTGTACTGCCCGGACGCTCCGGTGCTTCGCAGCCAGATGGCGGTGTTCCTGCTGAAGGCCCTCGAGGGTGCGGAGTACGGGCCACCGCCGTGCGCCGGGATCTTCACCGACGTCTCGTGTCCCGACGGCTTCGCCGTCGACTGGATCGAGGAATTCTTCAACCGCGGGATCACCGCCGGTTGTGGAGTGAATATCTACTGTCCGACCAACCTCACTTCGCGTGCGGAGATGAGTGTATTCGAACAGAAGACCTTCGATTTCCCGATGTGCGGGAACTGATCAATCAACCTGCCGTCTCGACGGCATGAATCTCGCCGGGCCTTCGGGCCCGGCGTTTTTTTGCCCTTTTCCAGGGATCTCGCCGAGCTCATGTACTCTTGATCCGTCATGCGTAACAACGGAGCTCACCGACCCCGGACCGTCGTCTTTACCAACCTCTCGCAGCCACCGTTCAACAACAACCTGCTGCCCCCGGTCGAGGCCTTTCGAAAGGTCGGCCCGGTGCGTGTCGTCGAACCCCACCTGGCGCCCGGCTTCGTTGCCACCGGCGCTGCCTCTCCCGCGGAGATTCCGATGGCTGCCGCGCGCCGGATCGCGGAGGATTTCGAGGCGAATCAGGTCATTTGCCTGGGAGGCGCTCTCTACCTTTCACCCGAGAGCCGTGCGCTCTTTCGGCCTGGAACCGTTTTCGTCGGCATCGCTCTTTCCGACCCCCTGGGTCTGGAGGCTTCGATGGCAGTGGCGCCGGAGTTCGATATTTTCTACACCCAAGACCCGCAGACGATCCCCACCTACACCGGCGCCGGGCTCGATGTCAGACGCTGTGACCTCGCCGTCGATACCGAGATCTTCCATCGGATTCCATGTGATCCGACGTGCGATGTGGTGTTCATCGGCAAATGGACCCCGTATCGCGACCGCATGCTTCACGCACTTGCCGCCCGGTGCACGGTGGCCATCCATACCCATCGGGGCGAGGATCGCTGGAGCCTGCCCACCCTTCCCGAGCTGGACACTCCCGGCGACCTTTGCCGCGCCGTCAGCGGCGCACGGCTGGCCATCGACTTCGCGCTGGTCGAACAAACGGGAAAACCCTTCGACGGCACCTACAGGATGACCCCGCGCACGCAGCTTGCCGCTGCGTGCGCCGTTGGGACGCTCATAGAGGCATTCTCCGGGCTCGGCGAGCTCTTCACTCCCGGCACCGAGGTTATGACCTTCTCCGGCAAGGAGGAGATGGTCGGAATCGCGGAGGAGTTGCTTGCTGACGCCGATCGTCGGCGAGCAGTCGGCCTCGCAGCCCATCGCCGCGTCGTCGCGGATCATACCTGGGATCGGCGGGTACGACAGATCCTCGGTGACATCGAGAGCATTCGAGAAAAGTCCCAATAATGACCCCCCTTCGCCGACCTCCCTACGAGTTCCGTTGAGAACAGCGGGCTTGCGTTCCGTGGCAGAATCATGGATCCTTTTTTGGCGGAGCAACCGGAAGGAATTGTTTATATGAACGTGTCACGTCACCCCATTGCCGCCATCACCATGGTTGTGTTCTTCATCGCTCTGATCGCGCACCTCGGATTCGCCACACCGGCGCCGGCGAGCACCTCCGGGGGATTCGCCCTGATGCGCCTGGACCTCGTCGGTCCGCCGAGCGATGTGCTGCTGCCGGTCCACGCCGTGCTGCAAGACGCCGGTGGCGTCGACTACGTCCTGGTGCTCGCACCGGTAGAAGACGGTTTGGCCGTTGGCGCCATGGTCCTCGATCCCGACGCTGCCGGCGCCGGCTACCTTGTCGCCCTCGAACGCCGCCGCGGCGCGAGGGAGGCTGCGGCAGTCGTATTCCCGGTCCTCCTCGACGATGGACGACATATCGTCGTCCGCGATTCGCCGGGCCGCGCCGATGTCCTCGCGGAAATGGGTTTCGATCTGGGGCTTTTCAGCCTCGAACCGTGGGTTTTCCAAGCGGAGATTGACCGACCCACGGCGCCGGTGATTTCCTACGACAGCCGCGTGGCGCAAATCATTGCCGCCGTGACCCAGGCCGCGGCCTACACCTACAACGGAAACCTCAGCGGTGAGACACCGGTCACCATCGAGGGAAGTCCCTACACCATCGTCACCCGCCATACCAGCTCCGGCACCCCGATCCAGAAGGCGACCCAGTACGTTTTCGAGTTCATGAGCCAGTTCTCCCTCGACGTTTCGTTCCACACCTGGGCCTCCGGACGCAACGTGATCGGTCAGAAGCTCGGCGCCACCGATCCCGACGAGATCGTCCTGGTCACCGCGCACCTCGACGACATGCCGTCAGGGGGGATCGCACCGGGCGCCGATGACAACGCCAGCGGTTCGGTGGGTGTGATGATCGCTGCCGAGCTCTTCGATCAATACTGGTTCGAAAAGACCATTCGTTTTGTGTTCTTCACCGGTGAGGAACAGGGTTTACTGGGCGCGCAGGCCTATGCGGCAAAGGTCCAGGCGGATGGAGACAATATCGTCGCGGTCTACAACATGGACATGATCGGATATGACACCGTCGACGGCCCGACTCTGCGCATCCACACGCGCAGCGGAAACGCGTCCGATCTCGCGATCGCAAACACCTTTGTCGATGTCGTCAACACCTATGGATTGTCGGGAGTTCTGACCCCGATCATCGACCAGGACGGAATCACAGCGAGCGATCACGCCGCGTTCTGGGCACGCGGTTATGCCGCTGTGCTCGCCATCGAGGACGACCAGGACGACTTCAACGCCTTCTACCACACGGTCAACGACAAGCGTGAGAACCTCAACATGGGGTACCTGACGAACTACATCAAGGCCTCTCTCGGAAGCGCCGCCCACCTCGGAATCCCGACCATTGCGCCTTGCGAACAAAACATTCTGCCGGTGGCGATCAATGTCGACCTCCACGGATCGGCAACCACCTCGTCCGACGAAAACGGCATTCTAGAACGCGGCGAGCGGCTGATGGCCGCACCCACGTGGCGATACCCCGGCACGTGTTCGCCACATTCCGTCTCCGGACAGGTGACCGACTTTTCGGGTCCCGGCACCCTTGTTCTTTCCGTGCCGGATGACGGCGCCTTCTATGGTTTGATGGTCGCGAACGAGGTTACCAACTGCTTCGACGAGAGCGGAAACTGTTATGAGCTCTGGGTCAGCCCGATAGGAAGCCGGCCGGCAACCCATGTGGACCTCATTGTCACCGAGGAGCTGAACATCAACCGAACCGGGTTGTGGAAGATCCACCTCGGTGAGAGCTTCAACGACGTCGGCTCCGGCCATTGGGCCTACCCGTTCGTCGAGACCACCCTCCACAACGGGATCACGAGCGGTTGCACCCAGACCAGCTATTGCCCGGACGGAGAGGTGACCAGGTGGCAGATGGCGGTGTTTCTCAGCCAGGCGATGGCGGACGGCATGGTTCCCGGCAGTGGAACGGTCGAAGGAATGGGCGACTACGATTGCAGCAGCGGCGGTATGTCGGTATTCGGGGATGTTCCACCCACCGATCCCGGCTGCAGGTTCATTCACTACATCGCAGCCCAAGAGGTGACGTCCGGCTGCGGCGGCGGCGCCTTCTGCCCCTCAGACACCGTCGACCGCTGGCAGATGGCGGTTTTCCTGGCCAAGGCCACAACAGACCCGGACTCGATCCCGATCACCGGGACCGTCCCGGGCATGGGTGATTATGATTGCCGCGCCGGCGGGCAATCGGTTTTTGCGGATGTGGCGCCAATCGACCCGGCATGCCGGTACATCCACTATGTGGCGGTGGAGGGGATCACGGTCGGCTGCGGCAGCGGCAACTACTGTTCCTCAGACATGCTGACTCGCGATCAGATGGCTGTTTTCCTGACCAAGGCGTTCAATCTCGGCCTGACCAGCGTCACCATCCAGTGAACCGGTTGTTCACGTTGTAATATCGTGGCGAAATGACCCACAAGGACGGGAATCGCTACCGTGCGTTCGGCGATGGGCGGCGGCAGAGGAGCCGCAGGTCGCGACGTCTGCGGCTGGAAATCGACCTGTGGCGGCACAGATTGCTCCACCCCATAGAGAGTCTCCGTTCAGCCGCCGCTCGGTACCTGCCCTATCGCACCCGAGCACGGCTGCTCCGCGCCCTCGGTCGACATCCGAGAGCCGAGAAACCCACCTCGACCAGCCCGCAGGCATGGTTGAGGGTCGCAGGACCGCCGGCTTCGACCTCTCAGCTGGAGCGTCCGACGATCATCTGCCTCCCTCTGATCGAATGGTCGCTGCGGATTCAGCGGCCGCAGCACCTCCTCGTGGGGCTTGCCTCCCGCGGCTGGCCGGTGCTCTATGGCGGGCTCGAGTTCGGGAGCGATGCTGCGGAGATCGTCATCGATTCCGAACCGGTGGCTGACGGTATCCGAGTATTCGAGCTTCCATGCCCACGGCGTCTCCGGCTGGGAGAGGAACCGCTCCACGACGAGGAAATCCGAATCATGGTGGATGCGTTCGAGCGCCTCCGAAAGCGGGAGCAGATCCGCGAGGCGGTTGTCCTCTGTCACTCGCCTCTCTGGCGCTCGCTTGCGCAGGCGCTTCATGCATCCTTTGGTTGGCCGATCGCCTACGACCGGATGGATCTCCACGAGGGGTTCTCCACATCCGATGCCTCCGTGGCCGAAGACGAGCGGCGCCTGATCGCGGTTGCGGGGCTGATCACCGCAACCTCCGGCGCCCTGGAGCGGGTCGAAGACTCAGCGAGCGAACGGGTTCTCCGGTTGCCCAACGCGTGCGATCCCGATCACTGGATCGGCGTCTCGCCCTCGCCAGAACTCGCACACATCCAGAAACCGATCATCGGCTACTTTGGCGCGATCTCCGATTGGTTCGATACCTCACTGGTCGTCGAGCTGGCTGTCGCCCGGCCCGCCTGGTCGATCGTGCTCATCGGATCCACCTGGGGCGCCGACATCGCCCGATTGGAGCAGTTGCCGAACGTCCACTTCCTGGGTGAACGATCGTACGACGAGCTACCGTCCCTGGCCGCGTCGTTCGACGTCGGCATCATCCCGTTCAAGCGCACGCCGTTGATCGAGGCGACCGATCCAGTGAAGCTCTACGAGATGATGGCGCTCGGTCTCGAGGTCGTCGCCCCGCCCATTCCCGAGCTCATCGCTCACGGCAATCTCATCCACGTGGCCGAGGGTGCATCCGCTTTCCTGCAAAAAATCGAGGACGCGTTGAGCGCTCCCCGGCACGATGCAGCGGTTGAGCGCCGGCAGGCATTCGCCCGCGCCAACACCTGGGAGACGCGGGTCGGCATTTTCGAGGGCGCTCTCGACGGGCTGTTCCCGCTGGTCAGCATCGGCATCGTCACCTTCAACAACCGCGAGCTGACCGAGCTGTGCCTCGACAGCATCGCGCGCTACACCATTCACCCCAGCTACGAGATCATCGTCATCGACAACGCTTCCGAGGACGGCACCGGCCGCTGGCTCGTGGAAGAGTCCACGCGGCGCCCGAACCTACGGGTGATCCTCAACGATGCCAACAGGGGCTTCGGCGCTGCCTGCAACCAGGCCTTCGCAGAGTCCGCGGGTAAGATCCTCTGCTTTCTCAACAACGATACGGTGGTCACGCGGGGGTGGCTGTCGGAGATGGTGCACACCCTCGTCTCTTCGCAGGAGGTTGGCCTCGTCGGACCCTCGTCCAACGGCGTCGCCAACGAGGCTCGCGTCGAACCGGGTTACACCAACCTCGACGGGATCCACGAGTGGGCCGCAGACTTCGTGTGGCGTCACGACGGTGAGAGCTTCTCGATTCCCATGCTCGCGCTCTACTGCGCCGCTCTGCGGCGGGAGGTGTGGGAGGATGTGGGCGGTCTTGACGAACGTTTCGAAATCGGTATGTTCGAAGACGACGATTTCAGCCGGCGCATTCGGCGTGCGGGCTACGACATCCGCTGCCTCCGTGGAGCCTGGGTCCACCACTTCCAGGAGGCAAGCTTCGGGGCACTGCCGGAGGAAGATTACGCGCGGATCTATGAGGCCAACCGCCGGCGTTTTCGCGAAAAGTGGAAGGGGGCCAGATGACGCAGGAATCGGCGGGCGAAGCGGGAGGCTGGGCGGCTGCAGACCTGGTGCCTATTTATGATTCGGCCGCGACGCACGGCTCGATGGGCGAGGCTTGGGGAGAGCTGACTCAATACAAGGATCTCCTTCGCCTGCTGGTCGTCACCAACATCAAGAGCCGCTACAGACGTTCGATCCTCGGTGTGGCGTGGACCCTGCTCAGCCCGTTGCTGACGATGATCGTAATGACCATCGCCTTCTCGGCGATCTTCAAGTTTTCGATTCCAAACTACCCCGTTTACGTGCTCGCCGGCCTGGTCTTCTTCGGTTTCTTTCAGGAGAGCACAACCCAGAGCATGACGTCCCTTGTTTGGGGAAGCGCCCTGCTCAAAAAGGTCTACATTCCTGCAACCGTGTTTCCGGTCTCAGCCGTCGGCACCAGCCTGGTCAACCTGAGCCTGTCCCTGATACCCCTTCTTCTCATCATGGTTGTCCTTGGTCAGCCACCGTCGTGGGCGCTGCTCTTCGTCCCCGTAGCGATGATCCTGGTGGCGATCTTCTCTCTCGGCGTCGGCCTCATCATGTCAAGCGTGGCTGTTTTCTTCCCCGACGTGGTGGAGATGTGGGGAGTCATCGTGCGAGCCCTGTTCTACCTGACACCGGTGATGTACCCCGAGGAAATCGTTCCCGAGCGGTTCAACTGGATCTTCCATTTCAACCCGTTGTACCACCTGATCCTGTGCTGGCGGGAGCCGATATACCGCGGCTGCTTGCCTCCGCTGGACTCGGTCATCATTGCCTCGGGATGGGCGGTAGGCGTCTTTCTTGTCGGGTGGTGGATCTTTTCACGCCAATCCCACCAGTTCGCGCTAAGGGCTTGAGATGACGGCGCCTCCTACCCCCGCGATCGAGGTCGACCGAGTGTCGCTGTGCTACCGCGTGCCGCATGAGAAGGTGAGCTCGATCAAGGAGTACGCGATCCGCCGGTTGAAGCGGAACCTGGTCTTCAGCGACTTCTGGGCGCTGCGCGAGGTGTCCTTCGAGGTGCCTCCGGGCGAGGTATTCGGGATCGTCGGGCGCAACGGCGCCGGCAAGACCACCCTGCTCAAGGTCATCGCTCGGGTTCTCCGGCCGACTTCTGGAAGGGTGGTCGTTCGCGGCCTCACCGCGCCCCTTCTAGGCCTCGGCGCAGGATTCAACGACGAGCTCACCGGCGGCGAGAACATCTTCTTGAGCGGGGCGACCCTCGGATTCTCGTCTCGGGACATGCAGAGCCGCTTCGGCTGCATCGTCGATTTTGCCGGGCTCGGCGAGTTCATCAATGCGCCGCTTCGAACCTACTCGACTGGCATGCGCGCCCGCCTAGGATTCGCGATTGCGACCGACGTCGAGCCCGATGTCCTGCTGCTCGACGAAATCATGTCGGTCGGAGACGAGGAGTTCCGCCGCCGGTGCACGATGCGGATCGAGAGCTTCCGGCGCAACGGCGCGACGGTGCTTCTCGTCTCCCACGGTCTCCAGATGGTCACCGCACTGTGCGACCGCGCGCTCTTCCTGGACCGCGGCGTCATGAAGACGATCGGACCGACCGAGCAGGTCATCTCGGACTACACTAATTCAGTCTTGGAGCAGTAAAGGAACAGGGTCATCGCTGAAAAGGATAAATTGGCCTCACCGTTCTCCCGTCGCAGCTTCCTCCAGGGTCTCGGCGTCTCTGCGTTGGGCTTCGGTCTGACCGGGTGTGAGAGATTTGGGGATCTTCCTCCCGGTGACGGTCGCCCCGACATCGTCCTCCTCGTCCTCGACTCCCTGCGCGCACGGTCACTATCGGTCTACGGGCATTCGTGGGACACGACGCCGTTCCTCACCGATCTTGCCACGCGCTCGACCCTGTTCGAGCGGTGTTATGCCGCGGCAACCTGGACCCGACCGTCAGTTACCAGCATCCTCACCGGGCTGCCGCCCCTCGAGCACCGCGGGTGGCGATTCAACAAGGCCTTCCCGGCCGGTCGCCCCAGCTTTCCGCACCACCTGGGTGAGGCCGGCTACCACACCGGCTTCTTCACGGCGAATCCCGCGATCGGCAAAGATTTCGGCATGGAGGAGCACTTCGACCGGGTCGCCAATGAGGCCGCGAAAGAGAGCGATTTCGGCCCGCGCCTGACCGACGACTGCATGGCCTGGGTAAAGTCGCTCGGCGGCCCCCGGCCGGCCTTCGTCTACATCCACTACTGGCCGCCCCACGGGCCCTACAAGGCGCCGGATCGGTTCCTCCGGAGGACGCAAGGCCAGCCGCTGCCAAGCGCCGACCACCTTGCTCATCGCGACCGCGGCGGGGCGGACATCTCCCTCGCGGCCGGGGTTCTCGGGAGGATCCCCTGGTACCAGGCGAAGGTGCGGCTCGGAAACGATCTCGTTGAATACCAGCAGCGGTACGAAGCGAATATCGCCTACGCCGATTCGCTGGCTGCGGGTTTCTTCTCGAGGTGGATGGAGGTTCGGGGGGGCCGTCGGACGATCTTCATCCTGACCAGCGATCACGGTGAGGGGTTGGGCGAGCACGGGCTGATGTGCGATCACGGAATGATCCTGATCGACGAGATCCTGCACGTACCCCTGATTCTCCACGACTCCGCGGCGCCTGATCCGGTCACGGTGGTGCGGCCCGTCTCACATCTCGATCTCGGCCCCACGATCCTCGAGCTGGCGGGAGTTCGCAGCCGTTTCGGGATGATGAACGAGTCCCTCCTTGGAAGAGGATTATCGGAGAGAGTGGTCCTGAGCCAGGAAGGCGTTGACCGGGCCGAGAGCGCCTGGGCGCTAACGTCGGGCCGGTGGCGCCTGGTTTACAACGCCGGCGCCCGCTTCGGCGCCGGACACCAAATGGAGGTCCGTTCGGCGACGCCAAGCGCTTCGACCGTCTCCGGTACGCCGTTGGCGGTGCCTCCCGGCGTCCTGTGTCGGCCGATGCAAATTGCCGGCGGCATCGTGCTGGAGAGGTTTGCCCTCCATAGCCGCCTCGCAATCCCCGGATCCACGCTCCGATTCTCCGGAACTCTACAAACGGACGGTACCGACCACCGGTTGGCCATTCGCTTCCGGACGGCCGGCGGACCTCCTGTTTCCATCGGTCCTTTTTCTGGCGGTGAGTTCGAAGGTGAGGTGCGGATCCCCGACGAAACGGGTACCGAGAGGCTGATCGTGGAGGGCGCCCGGTGGACCGGCACGGGGTCCGGACCTCCGGAGAGCGGCTGGCTCCGCGTGCTGACCGCACCCACGGAGAATTCCCGGCGGCTGAATAATGTTCTGGAGATCCTGGCGGTGACGGCGGAGCCTCCAGTAGCCTGTCCCGGCGACGCGATCCACATCACCCTCCACTGGCGCGCTCATCAGAATGTCGGCAAGGAGGTCGGTGTCCTCGTCGAGCTGGTCGATCCGCAGAACCGGGTGGCGATCAGCGAGGCGAGGACATTTTTCCGTCGAGTTTTGAAAAAAGGAGCCGAGCCTCGGCCTCTCGTGGAGGACTGGAAACTCGAGGCTACGACCTTTTCCCAGGCCGCACTCGACTTCGAGGACTCATTCTGGTGGACCGTGCCGGCCACGTCGAGCCGAGGGACCCACAGCGTGCGGGTCGGCCTGCTGGATTCTAAGAAGCTCTTCTGGGGGAAACGGCTGGTGACCGTCGCGGATCCGGTTCCAATGACCACCCTCGAGCTTTGCGAGTCCCGATCCGAGAGTCTCCTGTACCACGATCGTCAGGAGCTGGGAATCGAGAGTTTGCGGCTGCCCCCCGGTTTTCGCGGCGGACCCAAAGGGCGCCCGGCGCTGCAAACGCTGGCCCGGCGCTTCCCCGATCAGGGGCACCTTGACTTTCTCCTCGCCAAGAACTCCCAAACCGAGGACGAGCGGCGGGAGCATCTCCATGAGTGCCTGCAGAAGACGCCGTTCCACCGCTCCGCTCTCGCCGAGCTCGCCGCGCTCGGCGAACGGGATGCGGCCTCGGATCTGGCTCGGCTGACGCCTCAGCATCCGAGGCCGACCCGGTTCGGCGATGTCGTGTCCCTCGCTGGCTTCGACCTGTGTCGCGGAGATTCCGAGGTCTACCTGACCCTCTACTGGGAGGCCGAAGCCGTCTCTTCCCAGACCTTCTCGGGCAAGCTCGCCGCTTCGATGATCCCACACGCCGGGGAGCGGACCGTGCGATGGCCCCGGTGGTTCATCGGCGGCGAGCCGCGACCGACCCACACCTGGAAGATGGGGGAGACCGTGGTCGAGACGATCAGGCTCGAGATCGAGCCGGGGACCGTGGAGCTCTCGCTCCAGCTCGGCCTGACGGAGACGTGGTCCAATCTGTTCTCACGCCTTCTGGGATCCTTCGTGGTCACAACCGGAAATAGCGAGGAGAGGGTGGCGATCAGGGCAGATCTCGGAACTCATCGGGTCGAAGAAATCCCCCTGTGCACGACCGACTACCTGGCGCTGAAACGCTCGGATCCCACCCAGTGCGTTCTCGTGGATCTCGATGGGGACCCGGAGCAGCAACGGAATCTTGTCCATGCATGCCCGGAGGTCTTTGCCCGGCTCCATGGGCATCTCCAGGAGCTGCTGGTCTCCAGCGACTCCTGGGGACGGCGAGAGGAGGCGGCCGACATTGAGCTGTCGGAGGAGACCGTGAAGCAGCTTCAAGCCCTCGGCTACCTCGACTGACGCGCTAAGAGGCGTGGTTCAGTAGGCGTCCTTGCTTCTTCGACGCCACAGGATCCAGCGGAGGTAGGTGCGGTAGAAGCGGCGAAAGAGCGGCGCCAGGACCGAGATCCGGCACAGGGCCGCCACCGGCTGGAAGAAGGCCGGACAGTTCACGACGAATCCGAAGACCGCGTGCAGGTTCTCGATCTTCTCGATCTCCGGCTGTTTGAGCGGGCTTCGTGAATGAAAGAAGCCCCCGCACCCCGACGTACCCATCTTCTCGAGGTTTTCCGGGGGCAAGAAGCCCTCTTCCACCGCGTACCGTGCAAGCTCGGTTCCCGGGAAGGGCTGGAAGACGAAGCACAGCGCGAGGGCCGGTCGCCTCCGGCAGTTGAAGCGCAGCGTCTCGAGCGCCTCTGCGCAGGACTCGCCCGGAAGACCGAGCATGCTGTATGTGACGAAGTCGATTCCGTGCCAGTTAAGCGTATCCGCGGCACGGAAGAGCTCGTCGTCTGAGATATTCTTCTTGAGGATCCGGCGGCGGTAGTCCTCGTTGCCAGTCTCGACCGCTATTCGCGGGCGCAGCTTGTCGGCGCCGTACTCTTCGAGGGCGGCACACAGCTCCTCGGTGACGAGGTCCGCCCTCATGTTCGCCTGCAGGGCTACCGGACTCCCCTTCCGGGCGAGCAGAACGCGGACGAGCTCGACCAGCCATCCCTGGTTGGCGCCGAAGCTGTCGTCGATGAAGTGGAGGACTGTCACGAACTGGTTGTCCAAGAGCACGTCGATCTCATCAAGGATGCTTTCCCGGCCGCGCCACCGGACGTATCTTCCCTTGTCCTTGAAGACCTCACGCTTGGCGGAGTTGTGGCAGTGGGCGCAGGCGTAGGGACACCCCCTGCCCAACGCCAGGGATCGCTTGCCTCTTCGCTGGAAGAACGGATACCTGGTGTAGAGATCCCGATCCGGAAACGGCAGGGAGTCCAGGTCCTCCACGAGGTTCCGCATCTCGTTTCTGATGATACGGCCGTCGCTCTTGACCCAGAGGTTGGCGATCGTGGTGAAATCGCTGCCTGCATCCACCGCATCTGCCAGCTCCGCCAGGGGCTCCTCGCCCTCGCCCCGACAGATCACGTCGACGTTGGGATCGGCGATGCACACCTCGGGAGCGAGCGTCGGATGGTGCCCTCCGAATACGACGAGGGGGCTCGACGCGCGCCTGATCTTCTCGACCTTCGAGATCGCCCAGTGGAAGTCACTGGTGAGACACGAGACCGGGAGGATGTCGGGGTTCATCCTCGCAGCGACGGTGACGAGATCGTCTTTCTCGAGCGGCGCCACGAGGATGTCGCACTGGTGGCCTCGCGTCTTGAGCATCGCGGTGAGGTACATCACCCCCAGCCACTCCTCGTGGGTCTGCTGGAGAAAGAGGATTTTGGTCATCGGCTCCTCCCTGCAGCTTGGGGCTTCCCGACCGGGGCTGATACGAGCCAGGAGCTCCCCCGCCAACCGTGCTAGCAAAGTCAAACGCATCGGCTCCGGCCCTGTCGCGGCGGACTGCGGCCTGGTTCGACAGCCGGGCCCGCCCAGGTACAATCGAAATCGAGAAAAACGCGCCGGTGATTGGGGACACGCTCTTCACGATGACCACTACGAACGACTGGTTCCGGCACAGGAAAGCGGGAGTCTGGCTGATGCTCGCTCTGACGGCGACCGTGGCAGCCGGCACCGGGGTCTGCGAGATGAGGGCCAACGCGATCTCCTTTGACGGGGCCCTCAACGCGCAGGTGGCTGCGAACCTGCTCGAGAGCGGCCGCTACGGGATCGGCTACCCGGAGATCCAGGACTTCGACCACCGGATTCAGACGGGTCCGACAGTGGTGCTGCCGGTGGCCTTGAGCTTCGGGCTCTTCGGTGTCGGCAGCGCAGCCGCCCAGCTTCCGAACCTCTTTTACTTCGTGGCATTCCTCATGCTCGTGGTCTACTACGCCTTCCGGCATGCGGGGCCGGCGGGCGCTCTGCTCGCCTTCCTGCTGGTGCTGCAGACTCCGGGCCTGGTGACGATCGGCCTCGGCATATACGGGGAGATTCCGGCGCTCGTCTTCTTCCTCGCAGCCCTCCTTCTGCTCGATCATGTCGAGGATTCGGCGAATCTCGTGAGGGCGGCGGCATCGGGTTTTTTCCTCGGGCTCTCGGTGCTGACCAAGATCGTGATGCTGATTCCGGTGTCCTGGGTGCTTCTCGTGATCCTGGTTGGCGTCGTGATCCGCCGGAACATCCGCCTGTGCGACTGGGCCGGCGTCCTCGGTGGTTTCACCATGCCGCTGGCCGCGTTCGAGGCGGTCAAATTGGCGGTGCTGACACCTCCGATCTGGGTGGAATGGTGGGCGGTGATGGTTCACAGGGTCGCGGGCCAGGGGCTGCCGTTGGGGATGGCCGACACAGCGGGCGCCCTCCCCAAGCTAGATAATCATCTCGGCATCTTGAGCAACGAGATGGGCGTTGCGGTCTGGCCGGTTCTGGTGTTGGTTGTGGCGCCGACCTTTCTGCTCCTTCTGCTGTGGCGTCGCGATCAGGCTGCGAAGACCTCGCCGGGGGTCGTGCCCATCTCCGTTCTTTCGCTGTGGCTGGCTGCATCCTCGTATCTCGCATGGTGGCTGCTGCTGACACCGACCAGCCGCGCCTGGTTGCGGCGTATCATCGACGGCTTGCTTCTCCAGGAGATCCTGGCGTCGATCCTCCTCGTATGGGCGGCCTCGTGGATCTTCCGTGCGTTTCGGGACCGCCGGTTCGGATCCGCTCGGGACAGGGCGCGGCTGGTCGCCACGGCAACGTCGGCCGGTCTTCTGCTTCTCGCCGTCAGCGCCCTCGTCGGGAGCAACTTGCCGCAGCTCGAGCTGTCAATGGAGCCCACTCCCACGCGCCGGTCCATCGATGCGATGGTCGCGACGATGCGGTCGCTGCCGGACGAGGCAGTCTTCTACGGCAAGGGCTGGTACCGGGCGCCGGTTTTCGCGCTGCTTTCCGAGCGGGTGCTGAGAGACTTCAATAAGTTCCCGGTATCGTCATATGAAGAGCCCCTTGATGACACCTTTTTCGTGGTTGACAACCACATGCTCGCCTACCGGAGCAGGGAGGTAGAGGCGGTGCTGAAAAGGACCGTGAACGAACCCATCTTCCAATCCGCAACCTGCGACCTCTACCGGTTGGAGAGAGTCCTGCCCTACCCGCCAATCCCCAAGCCCGATGAGATCGACGACCTTTCCACCATGAGCCGGCCGAAAGAGGGAAAGTACCCATTCGTCGGGGGTCTGGGTGCCGAGGCCCCTAACGGACGCCACTCTCACGCCGTCTCGGGGTTCTTGCTGGAACGAGATGATCGCGGGTGTCTCTTGGTCGACCTTTGGGCTTCGTCGAAGGTGGGCGAAAAGCCGACGCTCGAGGTACGGGTCGACTACCAACCGGTTCACGTCGCTGAGCCCGTTGCGGACCATCGATGGCGACAGGTCTTCACGGTCGGTGAGGACATTGATCCGGACACCCCGGGAAGCCTGGTCGAGCTGTGGATGTTCGTAGACCGGAAACCGCAGCGATTCTCGCTGTGGAGCAGCGACAAGAACACCTTCGTCGTAAGGGAGGTCGGCTTTGTGCCCTGCTCCGAGTCAGATCAAAATCAGGCCGACCGGAAGTGATCGGCCCATGGTCGATCACGCTGTTACCATGGGCGCCGGACAACCGGAGAAGACGGGAATTCCTGTCCGAAGGGACGACGGGTAGCTCGTGAGGATCTTGAGCGTCGCGACCACGCATCCGCGTTTTGCGGGCGACAGCGAGCCGGCTTACGTGCTCGCGGTGAATCGAGAGCTCGTCGGCCTCGGTCATGAGGTGACCGCCTTGGTGCCACATGCTAGTGGGGCAGCGCTCTCCGAAATCGTTGACGGCGTGCGGATCGAGCGATTCCGGTACTTCTTCCCCACATCGCTGCAGAGGCTCTGCTACAACGGCGGCATCCTGCCGAACCTACGGCGGAGCTGGTGGGCTCGGATCAACCTCCCGTTCTTCGTTCTCGCACAGGCGCTCGCCGTGGCGCGCATGGCTACCCGCAAGCACTACGACCTCATTCATTGCCACTGGTTGATCACCAGCGGCCTGATGGGAGCGCTCTTCGCGGGTCTCGGGGACGTCCCTCTGGTGGTGACCGCCCACGGCAGCGACGTCTTCACCGAAAACGCTCTTTTCAAGGCGCTGGACCGCTTCGTGCTCGGCCGGTGCTGCACCTGTACCGTCAACAGCAGACGCAGCGGTGAGCTGGTTTCCAGGATCAACCCGGCGACCCGGATCGAGCCCGTTCCGATGGGCGTTTATCCCTCGAAGTACGGAAAGCACCTGGCCTCGGCCGCAGTGCGCGAACAGATGGGCGACGGCAAGCCCCAGCTTCTCTTCGTCGGCCGGTACTCGACGAACAAGGGCATCTCCGACCTGGTCGCCGCCATGAAGACCATCGTGGAGGAGATGGCTGAAGCCCGGTTGGCGTTGGTCGGGTATGGGCCCGAGGAAGAGACCATCCGCCGTGCCATCGCCTCACGGGGACTGCAAGCGGAGGTGAAGCTCCTCGGCCGCGTGTCCCGAGCCGAGATCCCGACCTACATGGCCTCGGCCGACCTCCTGGTCCTGCCCTCGATCAGAATCGAGGGTCTCGGTGTGGTGCTCCTCGAGGCGCTCGCCAGCGGTACCGCGGTAGTCGGAACGGACGTCGGCGGGATCCCGGATATCATCCGTGACGGCGAGACCGGTCTCCTTTGCCGCAGCCAGGATCCCGAAGATCTGGCCGAGAAGTGTTTGAGGATGATGCTAGACGAGGAGCTGAGAAGGCGCACGACCGAGGAGGGGCGGCGTCTGGTCGAGACCGAGTTCAGCTGGTCCCGGATCGGCGGGAAGCTCGACGAGATCTTTTTCAGCTGCCACGGCGCCCCGAGACCCGGATCCGCCGCTGAGGCCGATCACCCAACGGTGCCCGGGTGAGAATCCTGCACATCACCGATGACACCGACAGCGTCGGCGGGGTGCAGACCTACCTCAGGGACCTCTGCGAGATCCTGCCCGAGGCGGGGGTCGATTGCGAGGTGTGGAGCCCGCCCCGGGACACCGGTCGCGTGGCCGACCAAATCACTCGATGGGCCAGTCACGGGTATGAGCGCGAGCTCACGTCCCGGCTCGAGCGCGACCGGCCGGCGATCGTACACGCCCACAATCTGTGGATGCGGCTCTCGCCGCTGCCGCTCCGCGCCGCGAAGGAGGCCGGGATCCCTGTCGTCATGACCGTCCACGACTACGGCTTCGTGTGCCCCCGCAAGTGGATGATCACCGCCGACGGGAGGCCGTGCGAGTCCGGCTTCGGCGCCCGCTGCCTCATTTCCAACTGCCGTGGCTCCCGCGAGGGATGGGGCTGGCTTCCCTACAATGATCTGCGGTGGCTGAAGGCAGCCCTGCACCGGCGAATGCTGCGGGCCTTCGTCGATGTTTTCGTGTGCCCGTCCCGCCACTTGGGCGCCTGGATGCAACGCAGTCTGGGCGTCGAAAATGTCCTTCATCTGCCGAACTTCACCCGCTGCCCGGCGGACGGACCCACGCCGGTGACCAACCCGTACCACATGCTCTTCGCAGGACGCTTGAGCCGTGAGAAGGGGGTGGACGTTCTGCTTCGGGCCATGCCCCTCCTCCTCGAAGAGCATCCGCGGGTCTTCCTGACCATCGCCGGCGACGGCGCGGAGAGGGTGGCTCTCGAGCAACTCGCCTCGAACCTCGGCTTGAAGGACGCCGTTGAGTTCGTGGGCTCGCTGGGAGCGGGCGATCTCGATGAGCAGTACCGCCAAACCGGCATTTGCCTTCTCCCGACGCTGTGGATGGAAAACTGCCCAGTGGCCGTCCTGGAGGCGCTGGCCCATGGCCGGGCGGTGGTTGCCACCAGGATCGGAGGCGTACCGGAGCTGGTCGAGGATGGTGTGACCGGGTGCCTCGTCGAGCGCGGGGACCACCGGGACCTTGTCCGGAAGCTCGGATCGCTCCTCAGCGAGCCAACCAGGGTGGAGGAGATGGGCCGTCGTGCCTTGGCGGCCTTCAATGAGGCTTATACGGCCGAGGGGCATGTGAATCGGCTGCTTGCGATCTATCGGGCGGCCATCGCGGGGGATGATCCGGCGTCATGTTGTGCCGCACTGTAAATAGGCTTTTTTCCGTCCCCCCTTTGAGCCGGATCGCGCCCACCCCCGCCGTGGACGACCGCACGGACATGCCCGAATTTCAAAAGCGGAGCCTCGCCAGCGGGACCGAGTTCCTCAGGGAATTCGCGCCCCTGAACGAGATCGAAGGCCGGCTGGTGCTGGACGCCGGCTGCGGATTGGGCGGCAAGACAGTTCCCATGGCCTCCTCAGGGACCGCAGGTGTAGTGGGTATCGACACTGATCCCGAGAAAATCCACTGGGCGCGGACCCTGGCGGCGGGAGCCGGCGTCGATAACGTGTCGTTCGCTGTCCAATCGGCCTCCCTCCTCGGATTCCCCGACGGTCATTTCGACCTCGTCCTGCTGGCGGACGTTATCGAACACCTGGAGGACCCGCTGGCGGCGCTGCTGGAGTGCGCCAGGGTTCTCGTGCCCGGCGGAAAGGCCCTGGTCGGCTTCCCACCGTACCTCTCGCCGTGGGGAGCGCATCTATTTACCCACATCCGCATACCGTGGGCTCATGTCCTTTTTCCAGAGCGGGAGGTCCTGGATGTCTGGCGCGCCCGTCACGAGGACAGGCTCGCACACGGCGAGATCTACTGCAGCGAGACACGTGCCCGGTGTATCATGAAAGCCGAAACCGTCGCCGAGCTGTGGGGCCTCAATCGCATCACGATCGCCGAGTTTCTGCGGCTCGTTCGAGAGACACCGTTCAGGACGAGGCTGCTACTTCTCAAGACCCCCGGGGGTCTGGGGTCTTTTCTGACCCGCTCCTCATTCCTGCGCGAATACGTGGTGACACGGCTCGTCGCCGTTTTGGAGAGATGATGCTTGTACTGTGGCCGGTTCATCAGCTCGAGATGGATCACAGCCAATACCTGGGGATCATGACGATCTCGGCCGTGCTCAAAGAGCACGGCATCCCGACCGAGGTCATCTCCGCCGACCTCGAGCACATCTCGGAGAGGATCGAGGGCGAAGATGATGTGATCCTCGCCTACAGCACTCCGTCCGCTCACGCCACCGTCTACATCGAGCTCAACCGGCAGCTCAAGCGGAGTCATCCACAGGTATTGTCGGTCTTCGGAGGGACTCACCCGACCTATTTTCCCGAGATGGTCGAGGACGAGGGCGTCGACGGTGTCTGTGTCGGGGAGGGCGAGTATCCGATGCTCGAGCTGGTCATAGCTCGTGCGGCGGGCGAGTCCGTCAACTCGATTGCAAACTGGTGGATCAAGGACAACGGCACCATCCACCGCAACGCGGTTCGCCCCCTCATTGAGGACCTCGACGAGCTTCCGGTTCCAGACCGCGGCATCTTCCGTCTCGCCGCCAACCAGTCGCTCGCCCACGCCATCGTCATGACCGGCCGCGGCTGTCCCTACAACTGCAGCTACTGCTTTAACCACGTCTATCACAGGCTCTACGCCGGCAAGGGCAACGTGGTCCGGCGGCGCACCGTCGATCACGTCATGCGCGAGCTGCGACAGCTCAAGGAGGACGGCTGCGGGTTCATCCGCTTTATGGACGACCTCTTCATTCTTCTGCCGGAATGGGTGCAGGAATTCGCGCGCAGGTATCGCGAGGAGATCGGTCTCCCGTTCTCGTGTCTCGTCAGGGCCAACCTGGTCACCGAGGAAATCGTCAAGAGCCTGAAAGAGGCCGGCTGTCACCGGATCATGATGGGGATCGAGGCGGGCAGCGAACGCCTGCGCCTGGAGATCCTCAAGCGCAGGATGTCCTCGGAGCAGATCCTCGAGGCCGCGAGGATCATCCGCGGGGCCAAGATCAAGCTCGTGACCGCCAACATCCTGGCCATCCCGGGGGGGTCGATCCGCGAGGACTGGGAGACCGTGGACCTGAACATCCTTGCCCGCCCAAATTATGCCTCAGCATCGATCCTCCAGGCCTTCCCAGGGACCGAAATTCACGAGATCGCGGAGCATCTCGACCTCCTCGAGGACGACCACCTGGAGAGGATCTCCCAGGGAGGCTTCGGCTTCACCACAGCCATGAAGGGCACGGACGCTGGGGAAATTCGGCAAATCGAGAACCTCCACAAGTTCTTCCCCTTAGTGGTCTGGTTTCCGTGGTTGAAGCCCGTGATCCGCCTACTGATCAAGCTCCCGCCCAACCGGTTCTTCGAGCTCATGTACATGGCCTGCATCAACTTTGGCACGCACTTCATCAGCATCCCACCCAGCATCGGCGGCCCGTTGCTGTGGAGGAAGCTCAAGCGCCGATTCCTGCCCGGGAGCCGGCGGGCTGCGACACGTGCGGAGGCCGATGGGAAATGAGGCACTGGCGTTCCCCACGCGAGACTGTCTCCCTGGCCGCAGAGGCGGCCTCGGTGTGGTTTCGTTACAACCTCGTCGAGCCATTGCGTTCCCAGCCCGGGCTCCCGCACGCGATGCACTTCATCTCCACCCACCGGTGCAATGCGCGCTGCGTGATGTGCGGCATCTGGAAGGAGACCGGTACCCGAGCTGAGGAACTGTCGCCCGAGGCCCTGAGCGAGATCCTGGGCGACCGGCTGTTTTCGTGTATGGAGTATGTCGGAATCAGTGGGGGTGAGCCTTTCCTTCGTGATGACCTGGCGGAGTTGAGTGCAGTCATTCTGGAGAGATGCAGTACGGTCAAACGCCTCAGCTTGACCACCAACGGCCTGCTCACCCAGCGCATGCGCACCGTGCTTCCCGAGATCGCGGAGCGCACCCGCGGCGCCGGCGCGCTTTTGGATGTGTCGGTGTCAGTGCACGGCATGGGCGAGACCCTGGCCGGCATCTACGGTGTGGCGGGAGCCTTCGAGAAGATCGAGAGGACGACTGGCGTTCTGGAGGAGCTTCGCGATGAGGGGCATCTGAGCTTTTCGATGAACTGCGTGCTGCTGTCCGAAAACCTCATCAGCGCCGGGAAGCTGAGAAAGTGGGCGGAAGATCGGGGGATCCCCCTCAGCTTCGTCGTCGGGGAGCACAGGCTCAGGTTCCGCACCGAGGGACTGGACGGGGCCTTCGTGGGCCCCGACGGCCAGAAGCCGCTCATCGATTTCCTGCGCAGCCTCGCAGAGGACCCCTCTCAGTCTTCGGTCTCGGCAGCAAAGTACCGGGAGCTCGTTGCCATGTTGGAGGGGCGGAAGACGCGGTCCCTGTCCTGCTACTACGCCATGGGCGGTCTACTCCTGGGCCACGACGGCCGGCTCTACTACTGCTCGCACAGCAAGGAAATCGGCAGCTGTCTGGACCGTCCGCCGGAGGAAATCTACTACGATCCGAGTAACCTCTTGTACCGAACCCGCGACCTCCTGCAGACCGAGTGCCGCCACTGCCCCCCGTACACCAGGACGCGCTGGGAGATCGAGAAGGACCTGCCGCGGACATTGTTGGAGATGACGAGACATCGGTTTGGCCGATTCGGCTCGAAAACCTGAACGCCGGCGGCCGGCGTTTCGTCAATCCGATGCTCCCTCTTGGTTGAACCGTGGTCTTTTTGCCAGCGGCACCTCGACTCTGATCGTGACCGGCCAGCCCTCGAACTGGGCAGCGTCGCCCTCGGTGATATCTGCGTTCCACGGCCAGCACTCGAAGCGCACGGTCCGTTCCCGCTTGTTGAGTCTCACGATCCCGAAACCGTCGCGAACGAACTCCCGCCCGATCACCCCGAACGAGTCCCTGCGCCCCCGCTCGGCATTCCAGGATTCGACCTCGGCCTGGGAGACCGTTGGATTGGCCACCGCCAGCACGCGCATCGGATTCCCAAACCTGTCTGTGAAGTCGCCGACGTAGTTCGGCGCGCCGTCGGGGTGGTTTTCGCCCGGCCGCGCGGGGTCGAACCACCGGCGGAACTTGTTGGCGACGGGCGGTACGGTGAACATATAAACGCCGTCGGTGGGCGTGTCGATCCCCGCCCGCACGAGCGTGGCCAGGTGGGTATCGCCGGCGACGATGACGGCCCGGGCTGCGCTCAGGGACTTCAACGCGCGACGACGCCCCTCGACCGGCGCGGCATTCGTGTCCCTGCTCCGGCTGAGACCACCACCCGTGTGGGTCAGGACGGCCCCAAAGTTGGTCTGGCTCACGCACACCTTGAGTTCTTGGTTGTCCCAGTCCTCGGCCCACTCGGCCAGAAACCGCTGCTGTCGATCACCGAGCAGGACCGCCGTGTCTCCGTCATACCCCGGTGGGGTCTTGAACTTGCGGTCCTCGATCACGGCGAATCCGACCCCACCGTACTCGAAACCCGTGTAGTAGACGGTGATCCCCTGCTCGACGGGGGTCGGATCGTATGGGTCAGGGTCGTGGCCGCATTCCACCCGCTGCACCATGTTCACGAATTCGGGCTCCCGCACGTATCCGCCGAGCATCACGTCGCCGGTTGTGTTGCGCTTTCCGCCCCAACCCCAGATGTTGCTCTGGTAGACGTCGTGGTCGTCCACCTGCACGATTGCCGGCATCTGCCGCGTCAGTTCGCCGAAGGCCCAGCACCAGTAATACCAGCGGTTCATGAAGTCCAACATCGGTGCCGAGAGATCGCGGCCCGTAGGGTTCCCTGCGTCATAGATCTGATCGCCGGTGAAGAAGAGGATGTCGGCCCCGAGGGCCAGGGTGTTCCTGACGATATCCTCGTGTGGGAACCATAGGTTTTCCTTGATCCACCGGCTTTCAGGGAGTCCGTAGCCCTTGCTCCCCCAGCCGTCGTCCGCGGGCCGGCCCATGATCATCGCGCCGGTATAGGCCGCCATCACCACCTCATCCTGATCGGTGGGAGGCTTGCGAATCACCCCGGAGTATCTATGGGTTGCGCCTTCAACATCCCCATAAACTACGCGGAAGTCCCATGCGCTCGAATCGTCCCAATCCTCGCTGCGAAACAGGGCGGTCCATCCCGGAATGACGATCGGCGCGGAAGCTACTTCCTGCCACGCGTGGTCAGCCCCGCTGGGTCTTTTCTGCAGGGTGGCTTCCAGAGGTTCCCCCTCGCCCAGCAAGACAAACTGAGCGGAGAGCTTGAGCGTATTGTCGGCGAGGCTGTACAGGGTGCTTGCGACCGGACCGAAGGCCCTTTCCGGGTGGACCGCGACCTTGGCGCCGCCGGCTCTGAACTCGTCGAACCAGAACTGTGCGGCCTCTCCTTCTGACCTCGGGTGGGCGAAGAGACCGATTCCCCCGAGAATGTCTGCTTCGGGAACCCCGCGAAGGGTCTTTTCATCGATCAGGCGTCCCGTCATGAGATCGGTCGCCGACAACCTGAGATCAAAGAGGCCATCACCTGCAGGCCACCCGCGCAGGTCGAGCCGCACATCCTCGTCCGCCGTGCGGTGGTGTTGAGCCGCGTCGCCGTCCGCCTCGAGCGAGGAGGCTCTGTAGATCGTCCGTTTGTCTTCATTATTGTCGAAGAACTCGACCCCTCCGGCGAGCGTGTAGGCTGCCAGGATGCCCCCGCCGGAGCCGGGATTGTGGTGGACCATCGCGGCGCGTCTGTAGTCGAGCTCTCCACCCCCGACGCCAAAGATGATGCCGCTCCAGCCTTGTCTGTTGTTCTCGGCCACCAGGCCGAGGCGCACGGAGACGTGGAAGGCCTCCGGTCCGGATACGATCTCCCGGGTGATGCAATGTGCCGTGCGCAGGGGCTGGCGCCTGCTGGTTGTTAGGCAGACGAGCCGGCCGCCTCTTACCTGCCAATCCTGGACCCGGTTGGCCCAAAAGTCCGGCCCAACCCAATACCTTTGGACATTCAGCGGCCAGTCGTAGACGAGTGGGGGCAAATCTGCGGTGACCAAGGCGCTCTTCGTGGGCCCAACGTGGGGTTTCTTCGAGGAGCTACTCGCACATCCCGCTGAGGCGAGCAGGAGAGCCGCTCCGAGGCCGAAGCAAATTGTTTTTGAGGTCTGCATTGACCACTGTTCTCCGATAGCCGCCGTCGCAAGGCGAGACATCTTCGGAAAGATAGCAGAAGCGGAAAACCACCGCTTCTGCTGTGGGGTGGTTCCCACTGCTAAACTCGACCGAGACCATGACAGAGATTCTCATCACCAACGCTTACAGCGCCCGCAACCGGGGGGATGCAGCAATCATCCTCGGCATGGTGGAGAGCCTGCGCCGCACCGGGGTCTTTCGGGAGGCCGAGATCCGGATCTCTTCCGCCGATCACCCCGCCGACGCGGCACGCTATCCGGTACCTGTGGTTCCGTCCTTCCACTCGCTAAAAAATAGATTTTCGAGCAGCCCGAGCGCTAACGCGCTGTACTTCCTCGTCGTGCTACTGCCGACGAGCCTGGTGTGGGCCGTCGCCTGGCGGCTGGGGAGGCTCGACCTACCGCTCCCCGCGTCCCTTCGCGAGCTGATGCGGGCCTACGCGCGCGCGGATCTGGTAGTAGCGGCCGGCGGGGGTTACCTCTACACGACCTCGGCGATCCACGGCAACCTCGTGCTGCTGATCACCGTGTACAGCTTCTTCTTTGGAGTGCTGCTCGGCAAGCCGGTCTCCCTCTACGCCCAGTCCATCGGCCCCTTCGCCGGCTCGTGGCAGGCATGGATCGTGCGCCAGGCGCTCTCCAGGGTGAGGTTGGTGGAGGTTCGAGAGGGTGTGTCGAGGCAGCTGCTGGATGGCTGGAATCTGCCGACACCGGTTCGGAACGCGACCGATGCCGCCTTCCTCCTCGAGGCGTGCCCGCCGGACGGAGGCCTCGGAATCGTTGGCACGAGAGGCAAGCCCACGATCGGTATGACGGTCAGGAAGTGGTTTCGGAATCCCGACCAGCAGGTGGAGTACGAGCGAACCATGGCGTCATTCGTGGACTGGCTGGTCGAGAACCGGGGTGCGGAGGTCGTCTTCCTACCTCAGGTCACGTATGCCGAGGGCCAAGATGACGACCGGGAGGCGGCCCACAGCGTGGTCGCCTCAGTGGCTCGCCACGACCGGGTCCGGGTTGTGGAGGACGAGCTGGGCCCGGAGGAGATCAAGTGGCTGTGCGGCCGGATGGAATTTTTCGTGGGCACGCGCATGCACTCCAACATCTTCGCCCTGTCGCTCGGAGTGCCGACCGTGGCCGTGGCCTACCAACCAAAGACCGAGGGCATCATGGCGGCTCTCGGTCTCGCGGACTTCGCGGTGCCTATCGAGGATCTCTCGTTGGAGACGCTCACGGATCGGTTCGAGGCGTTGTCACGAGACAAGGCGAAGATCCGCGAGCATCTGCAGGAGGTTCTCCCTGAGGTCGAGGAGAGTGCGGAGCTCGCCGGCAGCCTCATCGCCGACGATTTCCTCAGCATCTCGCCCGACCCCGATATGGCCGGCGGTAATTCGAACTTACGGGCCGAACGATGAACGAGCATCGCCAGACGCATGCGCGCATGGGGGACGGCGAACCGGGGCCGGCTCATCCTCGCGTGAGCGTGGCTGTCGTTACCCACAACGATCTCGACAACCTCGTGAGTTGCCTGCAATCACTGGCGAAGCAGGAATACCCGGCGGCAGCGACCGAGATTGTGGTGGTGGACGACGGCAGCACCGACGGCACGGCCGACGCGCTCCGAAGTAACTTTCCGGGCGTGAGGGTTATCAGCAAGCCCAACGAAGGCGCTGATGTGTCGCGGAACCGCGGGATCGAGGAGAGCACCGGCGAGATCATCGCCTTCATTGACTCGGACTGTGTAGCGTTCCCGGACTGGCTGGCGCGGATGACCGAGCGGCTGATCGACGAGCCCAACACCGTGATCGGCGGCAGGGTGCTGCACCGCGGGAGCTTCTGGCAGCGTCTGACCGGCATCGCCGACTTCGGTGAGTACCAGGGTCTTCAACTCAAGGAGGTTCGTGCCATCCCAACCTGCAACATGGGCCTGAGGCGGACGGTTCTGGGTGGGGTGCGATTCGATCCGCGTCTCGCCCGCGCCGGCGGGGACACGCTCTTTGCCGGGACGCTTCGCCGGAAGGGCGCGAAATTGGTCTACGATCCCGCAGTCGTCGTCATCCACCGACCCTCGGTGGATATGAAGGACCTGCTGACGAGGGCGAAACGCTACGGCAGGAGCTTCGTCGAGGCGAGGAAAATCGAGCCCTCGATGCGCTACGCGGGCTTCGTCCGCGCCGGTGTTCCCGGCGTGATCGCCGCGACCCTCGGCCGCACCTTGCTGGACTGGCAGCGGCTGCTGCGCCACCGGCGGGCGACGGGGTTCGGTCTCCTGGAGCTGCCCGCCGCCATGGTGATGCTCCTTTTGCGGCGCGTGGTCTCCCTGCCCGAGGCCCTCAGGGCGCTTCGCGAAAGTAGTTCTTAGTTCAGCCTCTTGCGAAAACCCATGATCTGTCATCCTGAGCGGAGCGCCCCGAGGGGCGCGGAGTCGAAGGATTTCCCGAAGCTTGGAGCGATGCTGTAAATAGCAGCATTGTCCCTACCCGATGGGGATCCCTCGACTCGGTCGTCGGACTCCCTCGCTCGGGATGACAAGAATTTTGCAAGTGGCTCAGTTTTGAGTTCTCGATTCTCAATTCTCAATTTTGAATTCTCTGTTGGCGGTTCTCTTCGGATATCGGCGGGTCCGAAATTCCTAATTCCTAATTCCGAACTAGTTTTGTCCTTCGGGCAGTTTGCAGATCACCGAGCGGAGCTTCTGGCTCGCGTCCCGCCGCAGGCGGTCGACGACCTCGACCTCGACCCGCATGTCGTGCCCGACCAGACCGCGGAGCTTGGATCTGACGGCCTCGCACTCGGCTGGCGCCCGCCCGTCGGGCATGGTCATGCGCACGGTTATGAGATCGAGCGACTCCTGCACGATCTGCCACCGGCCGATGCCGAGGGCGTGGTCCAGGACAAGAAAAAAGGGGTGTGGTGTCAGCTTCCGCCCCGATCGCAAGACCACGTAGTCACCGGCGCGGCCTTGGATCGAATCCATCAGAGGGAGGCCCCGTCCGCAGACGGGTTGGCGGTTGGAGATGCGCGCGACATCGCCCTGATCATAGCGAATGAACGGCATGGTGAAGTTCGAGAGGTTGGTGACCAGCACGGTAGCATCCTCTCCCGGCGCCGCCGGTCGTCCGTCCTTGACGAATTCGGCGATCACCGTGTCGAGGCCGATGTGGTAGCCCGAGCACTGTGGACATTCCCAGGCGATCACCCCGCCCGCCTCCTCCGAGGCGTAGATGTCCACGAGACGACAGCCGAGGGTCGAGGTCAGCAGCTCGCGGGCCACATCGTCGAGCACTCCGGACGTGCTCATGACCAGGGGCACGTGGATGTCCGTGGTACCGGAATCGCGCAACGCCTCGGCAAAAAGCTTCAGGGTCAAGGAGTAGCCGTGAATCACATGAGGGCGCCATCTCCGGATCTCCTCGATCCACACCGCCGGTTCATCGCGGGAAAACAACATCTGGCGGCGAAAGATCCCGAGCCGCTCGAACCAGGATCGTTGGCTCAAGGACTCGGGTCTGGCCTGGAAGTAGGTCATGCGATGCCAGGGTTTGAGACCCCAACCCATGTAGACCCGGAAGAAGGACGGGTTGAACACCGAGCGGTCGCTGCGCCGCGAGATGATATTGAGCGGCACTCCCGTGGAGCCGCTGGTGTGGGTCCTGATACAGGTCGTGAGATCGGTTCCCTTCGCCACCAGGTCGCTTTCCGGCAAGGGCTGGATATCTTCCCGCCTGACGACCGGAAGGAGTTGAAGATCCTCGAGCGTCGCGACCTCATCCACGTCGACGCCGGTCTCGTTGAAGAGACGGCGGTAGAAGGGGACATTTGCGTAGGCGTGGCGCAGCAACCGGCGCAGCTTGGCCAGCTGTCGCCGTTCGAGCTCTTCACGGCTGCGCCACTGATTCCGGGTCAGCCGCTTCAGGCTGAGCACACCGTGCATCGTTCCCTCAGTAGCCGTCGACGCGTCGGCGCCGGTGCACCGTCATCCGCAGGTGTGCCCGGTAGATCTGGCGGAAGAGAGGTGCGAGCCAACCCGCGGCCACAAGTCGGCGGGCCAGGGGGAACAGCGCGGGCACTTTCACCACCAGTCCGAACAGCCGCTGAACGTTTTCGAGCTGGACGATGTTGGCTTGGCGGAGGGGGCTGAACGACTCGAAGTAGCCTCGAAACCCCTCCGCCCCTGCACCCGCCAGGGCCGCGGCGTCGATGGCGCCACTGTCGAGGGCCAAGTTGGCCAGCTGGGTGCCGGGGAACGGTTGGTAGATGAAGCAGAATGCCTCCGCCGGTCGCAACTCGACGTTGAGGCGAAGCGTCGACACCGCCTGCTCCAGCGATTCTCCGGGCAGGCCCACCATGTTGTAGGTTGCGAAGCCAATCCCATGCCTGTGGAATAGAGCTGCAGCCCGCCGTAGGTCGGCGTCGGTGATGGTCTTTTGGAGCACCTGCCGCCGGTATTCCTCATCGCCGCACTCCACGGCAATCCGCAGGCGCATCCGATCGGAGCCGTACCTTTCGAAGGCGACGCAGAGCTCTTCGGTGACCATATCGGCACGCATGTTCGCGAAGATGGCTGGCGGATCCTCGACGAGTGCGGATAACGCGGGAAGGAACTCCATGAGCCAGTCCTGGTTGATACCGAAGCCGTCATCGACAAAATGAAGAACCTTGAAGAAGGTGGTCCTTGTCAGTTCCTCCACCTCGGCCAGTACACTGCCGACTGTGCGCCAGCGGACGTAACGGCCCTTGTGCGCGATGAGTTCCCGCTTGCTCGCGTTGTGGCAATAGCTGCAAGCGTAGGGACATCCCCTTCCCATGTGGAGCGGCCGCTTGCCCCACCTGCGAAGCGTGGGGTAGCGGGCGTACAGGGTGCGGTCGGGAAATGGAAGCGAATCGAGGTTTTCCACGAGGTGGCGCAAATCGTTACGCACGATCCCACCGTTCCGCCTGACCCACAGATTGGGGATTGCGCTCCAGTCGAGCCCCGAGTCCACGGCCTCCGCGAGTTCGAGAAACGGGTGCTCGCCCTCTCCGCGGCAAACCACGTCGACTGCTGGATTCGCAAGGGTCTCCTCGGAGTTCAGAGTGACGTGGGTACCACCAAGCACTACCAGGGCGTCGCTGTGTGCCTTGAGGGTCGAGATCATGTTCATGGCCCATTGAATGTCGGTGACGAGCGGGGAGAAGGCGAAGATGTCCGCCCCTTCCTGCAGGGCTCGATCCGTGCAGCCGTTATCCTCCAGTGACTCGATGACCACAGCCGTCCGGTGCCCGTGTTTCTTCAGCATGCTCGAGAGGTACATGATCCCGAGCCACTCGATCGGATCGCGCTGGAGGAAGACGATGCTGGCCACCGGGCCCTCCTGGATCCTTCTCAGGTTCCGCCCGCGGCACTGCGCACGAACGCCGCACTGATCTCGGCTCTACTCATGTTTGGTAGCCCTGTACCGGCACGCCTTGTCGTTCCACGTCGAGTCGATGCCCTCGAGATCCGCAAACCTGCTCGCCAGTTCCTGTTCTTGGCCCTGATCCCGGCGCACGTCGAGAATCAGTCGGCCGCCCGGCGCCAGAGCGCGGTAGACCTGCTCCAGGTACGTGGAGAGCGGGTAGTGGAATCCCCATGACGCGAGAGAGACTACCAGATCCAGCGGCCCCTCCGGGAACGTTCCCTCGGCAGCGGCATCGAGCGTTTGGAAAACGCCGGCCGGGACACCGTTCCGGCGCATTACAGCCGACGACACCTCCAGCACGTTGTAAAACTCCATTCTTTGCACGAAACCGTAGCGCGGGATCGTGTGAGGGTCGGTGTGGTCGAGTAGGGTGATTTTGAGCCCGGGGTTGTGCCGGTAGTGCCGAAACAGAAACACGTCGAGTCCGGCGATACCGCAGCCGATGTCGAGGATGCGCGAGGCAGTCGGGGGAAGATGAGGGCGGATCATCTCGAAATCCGCGCGGATCATCCGCGAGTAATCGCTGGTGACCGTCCGGCGGCGAAACGCGGTGTTCGCCAGCAGGAGGAGAGAGGGAGGAATCCCGAGCCGCCGGGACAGGCCCGTAAACCTTTGGAGCATCGGGCGCTGGAGCAGCGCGTACCGCAAGGCCGACCGCGGAAGTCGGATTCCAGCTACCTCGTCACCGACGAACATGGACCACATGGTACCACCAGGGGCCGGTTCTCAGGACCGGGCCAGATCTGCTCGGGAGTTTCCGGATGGGAACGGGCTGGCGCTTCTTCATCCGGCCGAAGATGCGGGCGGACACGAGTGGCCGCGACGCGGATCCCCTGTTAGAATCCCTCGACTGGAAAGTTGGAATGGCATTCAGCGAAATTTTCCCCGATGTCGTGGAGACGGCCGCACAGGTGGGCTCGAGCCCCCCGATCGGCCGGCGCGAGACGCTCGCGCTGTTGGAGAGCGCGAGCGAGGGCGACGACCTTTCCGCCCACGAGATCGTCGCACTGCTGAACGGCCTGTCGGAACCCGCCAACGCCCGCGTCGTGCTCGAGTTTTCCAGGGAGTATGCGAGACCTCGTGACGACGAAATCCTTCTCTTGCCACCGCTCTATTTTTCGAGCATCTGCGAGAACAAGTGCTCCTACTGCGATTTTTCCAAGGGTGACGGTGTGCGCCTCGATCACGCCGAGTTCGGTGAGGAGGTGGACGCACTGCTTGGCTTCGGTTATCGCAGCATCGAGCTCGTGAGCAGCCAGGATCCCGAGCTTTTCGTGCGCTCGCCTTCTTTCGATCTCGACGACCAGCGCTTCGACGTCACCGCGACTGCACAGTACTTCGATATCCTCAGCCGGAGGCTGGGCGATGAGGGCGGGGGGATGATCACCAGCAACATCCCTCCGGTCTGCACTGCGGGATTCGAGAGGTTGAAGGCGTCCGGCCTCGATTGCTTTCTGGCCTGGCTCGAAACCTTCGACCCGTACCAATACTCCCGGCTCCACGTGAACACCGGCCCGAAAGGAAATCAGAGCTTCAGGTTGGACTCTTTCGATCGAGCCAAAGAGGCGGGGATCGAGCATGTCGCGGGGGCATTTCTGAAGGGGCTTCATGACTGGCGCAAGGAGGAGGTGATCCTCTATCTCTTCGACCAGTACCTGAAATCTCGTTGGGGCCGGGGTTTTTCGATCATCGGCAGCCCGCGCGTCAAAGGCCGCTTTCTGGGCTCGATGACGATCAGGGAGCACGCGGTGTCCGACGAGGAGTACGAGCTGAACATCGCCCTCGACAGGGTGCTCTTCGACGGAGTGCTTTGGCTGCAGACGCGCGAGACTTTCGAGTTCAACCGGCACCTGATCAACACCTACGGAGGGGGGGTGGTGCTGACCCTGACGAGCTGCACCGCTCCCGGAGGCTACTCAAAGCCCGCACAGGGCAAACCCCAGTTCCCCGTGTTCAAGCAGAGCCTCGAGGAAACCGCCTCCCTGCTCGAAGAAGACGGATTCAAGGTCCGTTTTGCCTGGGACAGTGGGGACCTGACCGCGAGCCAGAGAGTGAACGGCCGAGGCTGATCAGTCGCGGTCCCGGTTCCCCATGGCAATGAGGAGGATCTCTCTGCCCTCCGCGATGATTCGCGGCCGCCTGAAGATGATGGCGAGGGCAAATGCCGAGACCGGCGGAAGTACGACCACGAAGAGCGAACCCAGCGAGGATTCTCCCACGAAATCGCCGCCGAAATACCTGAAGGTAACGGCAACGGCCGAGAAAGCGACCAGGCCGATGGCCGGGACCGACAGAACCGATCCAACGGCACGCATCGGAATCCGGGTCAACCGAGCGACGATGAAGAGGTTGATCGGTGCAAAGATCAACGCAGCGGCGGACTCGGCCGTACAGACCGCCACCAGGCTCACATGCGCCGCTGCCCACAGGAGGAGGATAGTGACGGCCGACCGGACCGCCGTGAACTTCAGGAGGAGTCCGACGCGCTTGGTGGCGATGTAGACCGGTGCGGCCGACAGGAGTGGTGCGAGCAGCGCGAAGACCGCCAGCGCGCGTGCCGGCTCAACAGCGGCTGACCAGCGAGGCCCAAAAATAACCGTGATCAGCTGACCGGAGTAGAAAAAGAGCAGCCCCGCCAGTAATGCGGTCAAGATCAGCATGAGGCCGGTGAGGCGCAGGAACCACCGGCCGAGCTTCTCCGTCTCCTCCTGTTCGCGGCAGAACGCCGGGATGGCGACCCGGTCGTGAATCCCAAGGAGGCTCTGAAGGGGCGCGTGGACGACTCGGCTGA
>Ga0164313_10000211_pt1 | contig 43194 bp, 34 predicted proteins | sample GuaBasSedimGuay4_FD_113735 | JGI IMG/M metagenome (GOLD analysis project Ga0164313, IMG submission 113735) | Subseafloor sediment microbial communities from Guaymas Basin, Gulf of California, Mexico - Guay4, Core 4569-4, 0-3 cm | ecosystem: Environmental > Aquatic > Marine > Hydrothermal vents...
AATGGCAAAGGCCGTGAAGACTATGGTTCCATCGACGGATACCTGATCCATATGGGGAATACCGGCCGGCACGAAGGAACTGGTGATCCTTAATCCCCACCTTCCCATCAGAATGCCGAACACGCCCCCGATCACGGCAAAGACCAAGCTCTCGGTCACCAGTTGGCGGACAATGCTCCACCGCGGAGCTCCCAGAACGGTGCGAACGGCTATTTCAGCATAGCGTGAGGTAGAGCGCGCCAGTTGGAGATTGGCGATGTTGGTGCAGGCGATCAGGAGCAGGAATCCGACGGCGCCGAGGAGAAAATACAAGACCTGTCCACCCTGGCGAAAATAAGCATGAAGTGATATCAGGTTGACGCCCGAACCCTCGTATTCGCTTGGGAAGGTCGCTGCGAGATGGGCGCTGATGGTCTCCAACTGAGCGGCGGCCTGCTCGATGGACACATCGGGTTTGAGCCGACCCATGACCTGGTATGTGCGTCCGTAGTCGCTGCGGCTTTCGGCCGTGAACGGGATCGTGGTGAAAACTTCGTAGCCCGGGTTGAACTGGAAGGAGTCGGGCATCACGCCTATGATCGTGAACGGAGCCTTATCGAGCAGGATGCTCTGTCCGAGGATGGACGGATCGGCCTCGAATCTGCTCTTCCAGAGTTTGTGGCTGAGGACCACGACATTCGCCTTGTCCGCTGTATCCTCGCCGGGCAGGAAACCCCGGCCCAGGGCTGGCTGTACCCCGAGGATGCTGAAGAAATCCGCTGATGATGTCTGGCCGTAGACCCGCATCGGCTCACCCGCACCGCTCATATTGTAGGCTCGGTCATGCTTCGCAGCGATGGCCTCAAAATCAGTCGCTTCCTCTTTCCAGCCTAGGTAAGTGGCCGGTGAAACATTCAGAAAGCGCGAGCTCGGCATCTCCGTCTCGAAGGCCATGGTGAGTCTCTCGGGGTGATCATAGGGCAACGGCCTGAGCATTATGCCGTAGGCGATACTGTAGACAGTGGTGACCGCTCCGATACCGATCGCGAGGGTGGCAATGACTGTGAAGCTGAATCCTTTGTGCTTACCCAGGGTTCGGAAGGCATGTCGGAGATCCCTGATTGTATCCTGGATGAAGCGAACACCCCAGGAATCACGACACTCTTCCTTGGTTCGATCCAGACTACCGAACTCGAGCTTCGCGGCACGTCTGGCCTCACACGGGCTCATTCCCTTTCTGATGTTGTTGTCGATCTCTGATTCGAGATGGAAGCGGAGTTCCTGATCGAGTTCAGATTCGATTGAGTTGCTCCTGAACAAGACTTTGAGCCGAGTGCAGAGTTTCTTCCAGGTGTTCATGGAGTATTCTGAGAAGGAGTTGTATTGAGAAAGGCAGGAAGCGTGATCTGACTTTTCACTGAAGATTCGGGTGGAATGGGCACTGAGGGGCCGTAACGAAATAAGTTATCAAAGATGCGCAGGATTTTCGGGAAGCAACAAGGCGGGTTCGGGCGAATAGTGCGGGCTATTTGAGCCGGAATCCAACACCGGTGCCCGCCGAAAAGACCAGCAGATTTGTGTGAGTTATTTTGTTACGGTCCCTTAGGAGGCCATCCAGTAGCGGAGAGACATCTATTGGCGGCTCAGGCTTGCTCGATGATCAGATTCATCGTCATCACGAAGTCGTACCATTGGCTTACTTCAATACCGAGGCGTCTTCGCCCTGCTTTGGTAAGGATGTAGTACTTTGCTTTCCGGCCATTTTCAGTAATCCGCCACTCCGAGTCGATCAGCCCCTGATCTCCCAGGCGTATCAGGGCGGGATACAGGGAACCCTGATTGAGGAAGACCTTCTTGTTTCCGATCTGATTGATCCGCTGCTGGATACCCCATCCGTGCCGGTCCTGGTCCCTGAGGGATCTGAGTATCAGGAGTTCGACCGCTCCCTGTAGTAGACTGTTTTTTTTCTTTTTCATTTTTTCTCTTGACGGTCGAGAGTAATTGATGCGGTTCTCTCGACCGTCAAGAGAAAAGATGAAAAAGTACACACAGCCAGGGCAGACGAGCAGCCTTCACCATGTTGAGTCGCCAATCAAAGAGGGGCCGAAAGGCAAGGTGTGCGGCCATTTCATTCCGTAATCAGTCCGAAAGATGGATAAACAACGTGAAGGCATCAGCGCCCGGAAAAGACGCAACAGACTGCTATATGTGGCGGTCTCAATCGTGGTTGTGTCAGGTGTCACCTATGCCGTTTCCCGGCTCGAAAATGCCGCGCCGAGGGTCGATCTGAATACCGTCTGGGTAGACACGGTGCGCCGAGGTCCAATGGTTCGGGAAGTTCGGGGGATCGGTAAGTTGGTGCCCAGGGAGGTCAGATGGATTCCGGCCAACACCATTGGTCGAGTCGAACGAATTGTTGTCCTGCCGGGATCGGCGGTGGAGCCCGACGATATCATCGTCGAGATGAGCAACTCGGTTCTGGTGCAGGATGCGGAGAATGCGGTATGGCAGCTCAAGGGCCGGGAGGCGGATCTGATCAATCTGAAGGTGCAGCTTGAGGGAAACTTGCTTCAACTCATGTCCGGCCTCGCCCAGATCGAGGCGGCCTATAAGCAGGCACAGTTGGAAGCCGAGATCAATGAGGAGCTCTATGCTGATGGCCTGGTTGCGGACCTTACATTAAAGCTATCAAGAGTCAGAGCTGAGGAACTCGAGACCCGGCTCGATATCGAACGGCGCCGTCTATCCTTTCAGGAGGGAGCGATGGAACCGCAGATTGCTGCGATGGAGGCAGACGTAGAGCAGTTCCGCGCACAGGCCAACTTACTGAAGAAGCAAGTCGCAAGTCTGCATGTCCGTGCAGGCGCTTCCGGTGTTCTCCAGCGAATGTCAGTTGAAGAAGGCCAGCAGATCACACTTGGTGAATCCATTTTCCAGGTGGTTGACCCCAGCGACCTGAAAGCGGTTATCCGCGTGCCGGAAACCCAGGCCCGTGACGTCCAGATCGGACAGAGTGCGACGGTCGACACTCGAAATGGAGTTGTGGTCGGCGAGGTTACCCGGGTCGATCCGAATGTTGAGAACGGAACCGTGGCGGTTGACATTCATCTGGATGGTGAGCTGCCACGTGGTTCGCGTCCCAACCTGACGGTCGAAGGCAGGATCGAGCTGGAAAATCTCGCAGATGTCCTCTTCGTCGGTCGGCCGGCATTTGGTCGCGAGTCAGCCACTGTCGCGGTCTTCCGATTTGAACCCGGAGGGGACGAGGCCGTGAGGACCTCGGTGCTGTTTGGGCGTATGTCAGTGAGCGAGATCGAGGTGGTTGAGGGACTGCAACCCGGAGACCGCATCATACTTTCTGATACATCGAACTGGGACGATTACGAACGTCTCGTGGTCAACTGAGCTTCACCTTGAAACCAAACAGAGAAATCCCATGAACAACGGCAGTCCATCCTTGATCGGCCTTGAAAACATCACGAAAGTCTTTCAGACTGACGAAGTCGAAACCCATGCCCTGGCGGGTATTCACCTTGAAGTGGGAAGGGGAGAGTTCGTGGCTATATCGGGCCCATCAGGCTGTGGAAAATCGACCCTGCTGGCCATCCTTGGTCTGTTGGATTCGCCAACGGAAGGGCGTTATCATCTGAACGGTCGCGAGGTCGCCGAACTCGGTTTGGAGGAGCGAGCTCGAATTCGAAACCGTGAAGTCGGCTTTATCTTCCAAAGCTTCAACCTGATAGGTGACCTCAGTGTGCATGAAAACGTTGAGTTGCCTTTGGTCTACCGCGGCTTGAGGCCCGCAGAGAGAAAATCCAGAGTGATTGATGCTCTTGAAAAGGTTGATATGAGTCACCGAAGAAAGCACCTCCCGAGCCAGCTTTCCGGTGGACAGCAGCAGCGCGTTGCGGTGGCTCGAGCCCTCGCCGGATACCCCGAGATTCTCTTGGCAGATGAGCCGACCGGAAACCTCGATTCGAAGAATGGCGAGATTGTAATGGACCTGCTTCAGAAGCTCAATGACGAGGGCACGACCATCTGCATGGTCACCCACGATGATCGCTATACAAAGTCGGCCCGCCGGGTGATCAGTCTATTTGACGGGCAGATTGTCGACGAGACAGCGATTTGATCTTCCTTCGGAAGGTATGAACCCCATCATCTCCTCCGGTATCCGACTCCCCGCCGAATGGTTGGAGAGTGACTGCGCACATTTCATCACTTTTAGGACAGCCTCTAAGACTGAAGAGATCGATATGCGAAGCAGACGGATATACAGCCTTGTGGGATGCCCGGGACTCATCGCAGCGGCTCTGATTGCCCTGGTAATTGTCGTGCCCGAATCACGACTCAATTCGCAGTCACCGGAAAATTCAAATAGAGGCAATGGCACCATCAATCTTTCACTTCCAGAAGCGGTCGAACAGGCTCTGCGCAACAACCTGACCCTGCGCACCGAGGCTGTTGGACCGAACATTTCTCGCCAGCAGCTTCGCCAGGAGCAGGGGGTCTTTGACCCGGTCCTCGAAGGTCGGGTGAACCGCAACAGCGACGGGAATCCGCAACTGATAGATCCATTCAGTGGCACCCGGGCACCTGCATCAGTTGTCCGATCTGACGCCTATGAGGCCAGCGTGAACGGTTTGCTGCCTTGGGGGGCGAGTTATCGGGTGGGGGGGGTGACTGAGAATCGACGAGGCACCTTCAATAGCTTTGAAGACCGGTACTTCTCGTTTCTCGGTGTCAGTCTCACCCAGCCCCTACTTCGAGGACTTGGCACGGGGGCAGCCTTGGCCGGTGTGAGGTTCGCCGAAAAGTCAGACGAGATCGCTGAGTTGGCCTTCCGACAGGCGGTCATCGATACGATTACTGGAACGGTCCTCGCGTTTGACCATCTGCTCTTCACGCGGGGTACCTATCGGATTGCCGAGACCAATCATCGACTGACCCTCAAGCTGGTGGACGAAAACGAGATCCGGCGCCGGAAGGGGATCATGTCCGAAGTTGATGTCCTTGAGGCGCGCTCCCGCGCTGCTCAGCGCGAGTCTCGAATGATCCTTGCCCGCCGGGCTTACCATGATTCCGAAAATGAACTGAAAAGAATCCTCTTCGGAGATTTCGCACCGATTCGGGACAAGAGCCTGGAGCCAGAACTCCCGGGGCAGGCCGAAATCAGCACGGAACAGATAACCGACTATATGAAGTCGGCCTACGAAAATCGCCCGGACTTCCAACAGGCTTTACTGTCAATGGAACAGCGCAAGATCGGCCTCTCTTTTGAGCGGAGCCAATTCCTGCCACAACTTGACCTGGTTGCCAGCTATGGGCTCAATGGCCTCTCATCCAGTTTCAGTGGCAGCTGGGATCAGGTGAGGTCCGGTGACGCCGATTCCTACTCGGTTGGGGCGATCGTGTCCATACCTCTGCCAAATCGCACGGCGTCGGCCAGGAAGCAGGTTGCTGAACTCCAAGTTGAACGCTCACTGCTGGAGCTCAAAGACCTAGAGTCACAAATCGCAGTACAATTGCAGAATGCAGCGGGCCAGATCGATACCGCACGTGAACGGGTAAGTGTGGCCAGGACTGCCCTCGATCTGGCAAAACAGAACCTTGTTGCTGAAGAAAAGCGCCTTCAGAATGGCGTCAGCTCAACCTTCCTGGTGCTCGACCGACAGGAACGTCTGGCCATCGCACAGCTCGATGAGCTCTCAGCGCTGGTCAGCCTCAATGATGCGGTGGCTTCGTTCAATCGATTGGCTGGCCGAACGAACTATGACGAGATTGTGGTTGGAGTCCTTTTAGTGGTGGCCCAATGAGCTTCCCCCGGGTACGGTGGACAGCGTGAAGGAAGGACTCGCTGTGAGACGATATCGACGACTCGTGAGGATTCAGACTCATGGACGGGCAGAGTTTTCACCTGGGATCGGTGTCCCGCGTAACGGAAGAAACAAACAATGAATATCAGATCGACGACAGTCTTCAGTCTGGCTTACGGGGCGCTTGCTCTCTGTCTCGCTGGCTCGCCCATCAGCAAGCCACAGGTCAGATGGTCCTTTGACAGCGGCGCTTCAATTCGAGGAACGGCGCTTGTTGACGGGGACCGTCTCTATTTCGGCAACTCAAAGGGTGTGTTCTACTGCCTGAAGGCCGACAGTGGTGAAATTGTATGGTCCTACGACTGTCGGGCAACGATCACTTCGCAACCGGTCGCGACCGATCATAACGTGCTGGTGGCGGGTCGAGGCAAACGACTTTACTCATTTCGAAAGGACGATGGCGTCCTTGAATGGTCGGTCGCCCTTGATGAAGCCACTCCTCACATATACGGTTGGGACTATCATGACGCCAGCCCGGAGGTTCTCGGAGACACCGTCATCATCAGTTCCGGCGAGAACAGATTGTTTGCCCTGAACCTTGCCGATGGGGAGCGCCTATGGACATTTGAGGCCGACGATAAACTGCGCGCAACGCCGCTGCACCGAGAGGGTGTTCTCTATGTTCCCTGTTACAACGGTGTTCTCTACAAGCTGCGGGCTGAAGACGGCGACCTGTTGGGGCGGCTGGAGACCGACGGTGTTTCGTTCTACTCGACAGTCAACGGCTGGGATCGCACGGCACTGATGGCACGACCAGCCCTTGGGAATGGCACCTTGGTGGTGGGATCGCGTGACGGCGGCCTGTACGGCTTCGATGCGGATTCCCTCGAACAACGATGGCGTTCCACCTACGGGATGACCTGGGTGGCCGGCAATCCTGTTATCGACGGGGCGCGCGTTTACGTGGGATGGTCCGACAATCATCTCGTCACGTCAATGGATCTGGAAACGGGTGACGAAGTCTGGAACTTCAAGACCTCGGGCATCGTCTTCTCGGATCCGGTTCTCGACGACGAAAACCTGTATGTGGGATCCTATGACGGAAACCTCTACTGCCTCAGCAAGGACACGGGTGAACCGCGCTGGACCTACCAGACAGGGGCTCCTGTTGTTTCCTCGCCGGTGCAGGGAGAGCACCTGCTGTATATTGGAAATGATGACGGCACCCTGTTCGCCTTTGAGGAAGCGACCGCGATAAGAGCGGTGTATCAGGAGGAAGATGATCAGTTGCCCGGATCCATGCTCGTCTCGGATCAGATTTCTCCCTTTCTGGAGGCGCGCAGTTTCGATCGTCTGGATGCCTCAAACCTGGCTGGATTCCTGGCGGATCGAGTGCGCGACCGGAAGCCGAGCGTCGTTGTTTTCGCGCACGTCTACCTCCCCGAGGATGTCGTGGATCCGGTCGCCGGCCGCGATCTGTTCCGGGAGTACATGGAGTCCGGCGGACGAGTCATCTGGATGTTTGTCTCTCCCAACAGAATTTCCTTTGATGAAAACAAGAAGGTGATCGCACGAAGTGATGATTACGCGGAGGCCCTTTGGGACGTGGACTTTGATATCCTCTCCGACTGGGCGACTTACTATTCGGAAGCGACGGAGGAGGGACTGAAGTGGGGGCTTCCGGCCTCTTCCCGTATGAAAGGTGTGCTCTTTCCGGAGACCCCCGGGATCGTGCCGCTGGCCCATACCGAACTCGGTCGAGTTGCGGCGTTCCGCAAGCACTACGGAGGGCGCCCGGACTCCGGTTTCATCTTCATCCGGTCGTGGGACAAGGATATCAAGGATCGGGACCTTGAGTCGATTCTGGCGCTGGCGAATCATGGCCTGTGAGACATCCGCATGAACTGTATCCTAAAGAAGCTATTTTCCAGATGGGTGGTCATTCGTTCCTGTCCCGTGGCGGTGACGGTGACCGGGTCATTGACCGACTCGAAGACTGGATGCGAGGAAACGGCCGGCTGATGCCGAATGGCTGCCGATGAAGATCCGTGCAGGGATGAAGACACGATTTCTCAAGACACTCGCCGTCATCTTTACCTTGGGGATCGCCATCGTTGCGGGTTATGCGGCAATTCTTCTCAATCCCGGTCCACTCTTTGAATACAAGGTTACCATCGCACAGATTGATGTCCTTTCAGATCATCCAATTGGATCGGAAGTGACCGACGTCATAGCAAAGGTTTCCATCATCCTCCGCGAGTCGGAACTCTATGATCCTGAATTCGAAATGCGCGTGCTATTGACGCGCGATCATGTCTACAATCGCCTGTCGAGAAACCGGACCCTGGCCTACGCTGTCGGACCCAATGCCGCGCTTTCCGGGGAGATCGATGGAGCCCGGAACATCCTGTATCGTGAGACGTCTCCGGTTAGAATGAACCTGGTTTCAACGCTCTCCCATGAACTGATCCATTGCCTGCAATGGAACCACCATGGTGTCATCGCATTCAACAAGGCATTGCCGCGTTGGAAACGGGAAGGTTATGCCGAGTATGTCGCTCTGGGTGATGCGAAGCACCGGGAGAGCTATTCAATTGCTGAGTCTTTGGATCGTCTGCTTGCGCCCGACAGTATGCAACCGGTCAAAGGCTGGATCACAACCGAGGATGGATTCGACCGCCCGATACTCTATTGTCGCTTCAGACTGATGACTGAGTACCTTCTTGATGTTGAGGGTCTGAGCTATGAGCGGTTTGTCGATGAAGCCACCGAGCGCGATGATGTCTACAATCGGATGATCACGTGGCACAAGAAGAACAGCCTGCGCTCTCAAGGCGGCGACTCCACGTAGCGACCCAATGCGGAGGCGTTCCATTTTGCGGTCAGCACCTTGATCGCCCACCTCAAAGAGTTAGGGCCGACCCGAATGGCACTAAGATAAGGGGGTGACAGGAGGATTTTCAGCCATCTGCACCGGGCATCCGGGAACGCCGGCACAGCGGCGTTGCTACAGCAAAGCAAATTCATTCCGAGTGTAGCCACGTCGCTGTGCCGACGTGTGATTTCGCGAAGGAGATCTCCATCCTGCTATGAAGCTGAGGCCCCCTGGTAAACCGTTCCCCTCGTAACCCCGCCTTATCTTAGTGCCATTCAGGGCCGACCCCTTATGGTTACCTCCAGATCGTCGGTTTCGGCGAAGATGGCGAAAGTGACCTTCTGCCTGAGTTCCCGCAACTCAGCTTCGCTCCTTGTCCAGTTTGGGTGGGCAACGAAGGCTTCCTTGATTGTCCAGGATCTCCCTAAACGCCTTTTCCGTTTCCCGCGCCTCCCTTTTTCTTGACCGCAGATGACGCAGATGACGCAGATTTGCGCAGATGTTTTTTGGGAGCCTTTGAATCTGCGTTCATCTGCGCCCATCTGTGATTAAACGCCAAGCTTCTTGAGTGTTCCGCGCAAAGCCTTGTCCGGCCCAATGAGCCGAGAGTATCGGTACTGGCGGATCCACACGTGTGCCACCAGATTGATAATGAGAGGGTTACGAGCAATCGAATACGACAGTTGGCACAGGAATTGGAGCACAGCAGGCAACAGATGCCGTGGTTTCGGGTTCAGATCATCTGTTTATCCTGAATCCGGAGGCGAAGGAAATGATGGTTGATGAAGCAGGAATTTCCTTCCCGGTCGATGAGGTCACGGGTGAGCAACGTGGCGATGGCGTCGAAGCACTTCTGAGGCACCCGTGCACTGCTCGCAGTGGCAGACAGGGCTGTGAGCAATGAACCCCGGTGTGGGTGTCTGCAGTTTGCTATCCGCGAATAACCCGGTCGATTTCATCCATCACGGTTGTGACGATTGCGGTGACATAGATCGCGGCGGTGGGTGCGAAGCTCTTGTCTTTGATCGCATCCCCAAGAGATGAGAGAAAGTGGGCGACGAGGATGGCTGGGGCGAGAGGGTTGTGGGGGCATTCTGCCGGGCACGGATAGCGGGTATGACGATTCTGGCCGCAATCCGCCCGGGAAATCGTCTGGTTGATGGCCGGACAGTCGCGTTTTTTGGAGGATTTTCCCATATGCAGTTCCGATTGGACCGAAGCCCCGGTGGCAGAGTGAGTCAGAACGTCCTCCGGCCCTCAGGAAGGCTGTTGAATACCCTGCGGGTTTCTTGAAGTGCTGGTGGTGGGTGACCCGTGAAATGATGGTAGCGTCTCTACGGCGGACGTGGAAATCCGCCCTCCGAAAAGAAAAAATCCGGAGGGTCGAGTTCCACCTCGACCGCGTAGCTGGACAGAATCATCAAAGCATCGCCCCCACATTTCATGGGTGGTGGCGTCCGAGGCCGGACGGACCTCACCAAGTGGTTATGATGTTGGCCGGTCCCCCTGGACCGGGGGAGTAGATGGCGACTCCCGCGCGGAGGCCCGTGACCTTACCGGTGCTGGGATCGGTCGGCCAGCGAAGCGGGGGGTCAGTCCCACGATCGATGAAGGGGAAAGCGGCGTAGTCGTCATCGGTGCCAGTTTCGACCCGAATGATTCCATCGTAGTTCAGATCCATTAGAACCGCGATGGGTGTTTTTTTAAAGACGTCGACAAGTTCCTCCGCTTCGCTGATTTCGCCCTCTGAAAACGTGTAGAACGTGATCCGCTTGCGGTTGCCCGATGCAAGATCATTGGAATCTTCTATCTTGGACCCATCGACATTGCGACCAGCGAGGGCCTTGACGAATTCTGCCGTGTCTTCGGTCGAGTTTATGAGTTGGTCGGTTGTATTGAAATCGAACGCCGGATAGAAACCGTATTCCTGACGGAAGGTCTCGATGCCGGCCGCCCATTGGTTGAGCAGGATCTTGGCCTTGGCTTTGCGGGCACTGGTACGGACCGTGCTGACCGTGGGGATGAGAATGCCGATCAGGATGCTGATCACCGCAATGACGGTCAGCAGTTCAACCAGGGTCATGCCGGTTCGGGATCCGGCCAATCGCCGATGAAATCGTCCTGAATTCAGGATAAGCATTCCGTCCTGTCCTTAGGATGTGACCGTTCCCGAGGCAAGACGGATCGGAGCTTCCGCCCCTCGATCCACATACGGCCGATCGAGTTTGTCACGTATTTCGTGACAAACTCGATGTACACGGTAACCTGAAGGAATGTCAGATCCCGCACGAATACCGCGCCCCCTGGACGATGTGGCAGAGATCCTGTATCTCCTCTCAAGTGCAGCCGTTGAAAGCGTTGGAACACTGAGCAGGAACCTGAAACATGCTCGACGAAAAAGGGTGGGCGAATCGCTCCATCCGGGCGAAGAAACCCCCTTGTGGAATGCAATGGTCGCAGCCATCCGACCTCATCTGACCCAGAGAGGGGCAAAGTCCAACCTGGCTCGCGTCCTGGGGCTGCCCCGTCAAAGGATTCACGAGTATATCACCCGCCCAACTGTGTTACCCGATGCCGAAGTCACCCTTCATTTGCTGCTTTGGCTGCATAATCAAGAGGACCGACTCAAGAAGGGGCGTCACGGTCAACCTCTGGCCTGAGAAGCCTGATTGAGTTTGTCACGAAATACGTGACAAACTCAATAGGGATGGAGGGTTATCGGGGTGATGGAAACTGAAATCGGGTGTGCGTTGCCGGTTTGGGAGGGATTCCCCTTTACACGAGGAGAAGGGATCTGTTGATTGGGCGGTTTCCACGGATAGATCCATGCAGAAAACCAAGAAATCCATAGCCAAGCGGTTCAAGCTGAGCGGCTCGGGGAAACTGATTCGTCGGTCCCCGGGGCAGCGTCATCTGATGCGCAAGAAGACCGTCAAACAGAAGCGGCGTAACTCTAAAGACAAGCTGGTGGCCCCGGGCCAGGCGGCTCAACTTAAGAAAGCCCTTCCGCACGGTCTGCGCTGAACCGATTGAATAACAACAATTAGCCGATCAGGTAAACAAACAAGGCGACCTGCCCGGTTCTAAACATACTTAATAGGAAAACATGCCCAGAGCCACAAATTCTCCAGCTTCCCGCCGTCGGCGGAAGCGCGTTATCAAGAGCGCCCGGGGGTACTTCGGCAATAAGTCGAAACTGTACCGCTATGCCAAAGATGCGGTCGACCACGCCCGCCAACATGCCTATCGCGATAGGCGAAACAAGAAGCGGACCTGGCGAGCCCTTTGGATCGTGCGGATCAACGCCGCCTGCCGTGCAAATGGCATCACCTACAGCCGATTTATCGAGGGCCTGACCGCTGCGGACATCGCCCTTGACCGCAAGATCATGGCAGATCTGGCCGTCCGGGACGAAGTCGCCTTCAGCGGTCTGGTCGAAAAAGCCCGCGCCGCGTTGAAGGACAAGGCCGCTGCCTGACTGAATCTGGTAATGACGGAACGGGTCACTGTTGAGGCCCGCTTTCGGTAACCCTTTCAAGGAGGTCGGGCCAAGCGGCTCGGCCTCCTTTTTGATTAGACGTTTGCCAGATATGCCACAGATTTTCAGCGAACGAAGGGGTCAAAGCTCAAATCACGCATTGGCATGCATGATTACGAGCAATGACCCCGGAGCCGTTGCCAGATATGCCACAGATTTCCAGCGAGTGAAGGGGGCAAAGCGGGTGAGAAATAAGGCTTAAGATTGATGATTTAGGAATGCTCCTCCGGACTCCTCGTAGCGTCTGAATGAGTCGGCGGGGATTTTTCGGACCGGGCACAAGAATTGAATTTAGTCATGCAAGAGAAACTCAATGCAGTGATTTCCCGGGCTTCGGATGAAGCCGAGGGTGTCCTTGAGCGCCCGGCCATGGAGGCATTCAAGGCTCGTCTGGTGGGACCCAACGGTGAATTGACCGCTGTCATGAAGGAGATCGGCCGCCTTCCAAAGGAAGACCGACCTGCGGCCGGCAAGCTGATCAACCAGGCGAAGCAGCAATTGCAGGGAATCCTCGATGCGATCCTGGTTCGAATCGAGGATTCTGAAATCGCGGCCCAAGTGGGTCCGCCGATCGACCCGACTCTCCCCGTGCCGGAACGGGAACCGGGTGCGCTTCATCCGCTGACCCTGGTCCGGGAGGAAGTCTGTCGAATCTTCAAGCAGGTGGGCTTTTCGGTGGTCGAGGGCTCCGAGGTTGAAACCGAATATTATTGTTTTGACGCGCTGAACACGCCCCCGGACCACCCGGCCCGCGACCTTCAGGACACTTTTTATCTACCGGAACAGGCCCGATTCGGAAACATCTCGAAGTATGAGGACGAACGCTACCTGCTTCGACCCCATACTTCGTCCGTTCAGATTCGGACCATGTTGAAACAGCAGCCCCCTCTGAGGTTTGTCTCACCGGGTCGGTGTTTTCGTCGGGATACGGTGGATGCAACCCACTCGGCGAACTTCTACCACCTCGAAGGCCTCTACGTCGACAAGAACGTGACGGTTCGCGACCTGAAGGCGATTCTCGACTATATGTTTGAGTCGCTGCTTGGCGCAGGCACGAAGACGCGACTGCGGCCGCATTTCTTCCCTTATACCGAACCGAGTTTTGAAGTGGATTTTTCGGCGAGTCACCTGGCCAAAGTTGGCAGTGAATGGATGGAGATGGCCGGTTGTGGCATGGTCGACCCCTCCGTCTTTGAGGCGGTCGGCTATGATCCTGAGGTCTATTCCGGTTACGCCTTCGGGTTCGGTATCGAGCGGATCGCCATGATCCTCTACGGCATCGATGACATCCGCTATTTCTATCAAAACGACCTTCGCTTCCTGAAGCAGTTCTCCCGATGAAAGTTTCCACTCGTTGGCTCAAGAAATACGTGGCGCTCGACCAGGCGCCATCTGCGATCGAACGTGCTCTGACCATGCTGGGTTTTGAGGTGGAAGGGGTCGAGGAGACCGGTATTCCGCCTCTGGAAAACGTTGTCGTGGGTGAAGTCCTGGAGCATAATCCGCATCCGAACGCCGACCGCCTGAGCGTATGCCTGGTGGATGCGGGGCCGGAGCATGGCCGGAAGACGATCGTGTGCGGCGCTCGGAACTACAAGGTGGGCGATCGCGTCCCGGTGGCCCTGCCGGGCGCTCTGTTGCCCGGTGGTTTCAAGATCAAAAAATCGAAACTGCGCGGTGTGGCCTCTGACGGCATGATGTGTTCAGGGAGTGAACTCGGGCACGATGACGACGCGGACGGATTGCTGATCCTGTCCGACAGTCCGGCCCTCGGCCTGGGCATCAACGAAGTCTTCCCTGAAGGTGACGTGGTCTTCGATATCGAGGTGACTCCGAACCGTCCGGACTGCCTGTCCCACCTGGGCCTTGCGCGCGAACTCGCGGCGCACTTCGGGCTCAAACTGAAGTATCCAGATATCCGATTCAGCGGGACGGCTGCGAACCAGGCGGGACTTCACGGCCTTCTGGACAGTGTTGTGGTGGAGTCGGACGAACTCTGCCCGCTCTATCTGGCCCATGTGATCAGCGGAGTGAAAGTCGGTCCGAGTCCGTTGTGGATGCAGGGCCTGCTGCGCGCGGTCGGTCTTCGGCCGATCAACAATATCGTCGATGTCACCAACTATGTGCTTCTGGAGTCGGGTCAACCGCTTCACGCCTTCGATGCGGCCCAGTTGAAGGGGAACCGCATTGTGATACGGACCGCGAGCAACGGAGAGGTCTTTACCACCCTGGATGGGAAAGAGAGGAAGCTTTCGAGCCGCATGCTGACCATTGCGGACGGGGAGCGGACGGTCGCGATAGCGGGCGTGATGGGCGGTGAGTCATCCGAGGTCTCCGATGAGACGACGGACATCGTCCTTGAGTCCGCCTACTTCAGGCCTTCGGGCATTCGATGGACATCGCGCCGGCTCGGATTGTCGACGGACAGCTCCTATCGCTTTGAACGCGGCGTTGATGCCTTGTCCGTGTCCTATGCCGCCTACCGGGCGATCGACCTGATTCTCGAAACGGCGGGCGGCAAAGTATGTGACCCGATCTTCAAGGTGGGTGCAGAGAAGGCCTGGGACAACGAAATCAGGCTGTCTCCCGCCTACGTGAGAAAACGCCTGGGCTTCGATATCAGTGATGATACCATACGGGAATCGCTCGAATCGCTCGAGCTTCGAGTCGATCGGGAGGAGGAGGACGAAGAGAATGGTGGAGTCATCTGGACGATAGCGATACCCAGTTTTCGGTTGGACCTCGACCGCCCCATTGATCTGGTCGAGGAGATTCTGAGGGTGCATGGGACGGACAAGATCCCGCCCGCATCGGTGATCAGCCCCGGTATTGTGAGCGGCGACGATCCGGTGACGGTATTCACGCGGGCGGCTTCGGGTTACCTGGTTGGCCAGGATTTTCACGAGTGCATAAACTATACCCTTCGTTCGGGTGATGAGATCAAGCACGGCTTCTCCAATGTCCTGGCCGAGGAACTGAAGCTGGCCAACCCGATCATCGAAGACCAGACCCACCTGAGAGCGACGCTGGTACCGGGACTGATCGATGTCCTCAAGTTGAACCAGGCCCGCCATACCGGAGCTTCGCATCTATTTGAATGCGGCCGGATCTTCCGTGAACGCGAAGGCGCCGTCGACGAGATGATCGGGGTGGGATTTGCGATTGGCGAGGATCTGGACCGCGTAAGCTGGCGAAAGACGGGAGCCGCCGATTTCTTTGCCGCAAAGCGGCGTATTCTGCGTCTGGCAGCTCTGGCGGGCATCGACACCACACTCTTTGAAGTCGAACCCCTGCCGGTTACGGAGGGAGGATGGCAATCAGGCCACGCGGCCGGTTACGATGACCCCGAGGGTCGATTTACCGTGCGGTTTGGTCTGCTCGACGTCGGCGAGCTTCATCGTGAAAACATTCGTGGCAAGGTGGTGGCAGGCCTGCTCACGGTCAGCCCCGAATTCCTGGCCACAAAGGGCAGACGGGCCAAGTTTCAGCCCTTCAGCAGTTACCCGCCTGCGCTCCGCGACCTGGCCCTGATCGTTGATCGGAGTACTCCGTCCGGCAGGGTGGGTGGCGACTTGCTCGCTTTGGGGCGCAAGACTATTGAAGGCGAGTTCGAACTCGCGGCGGTTGATCTGTTCGATCTCTATGAAGGCGATGGGTTGCCGGAAGGCGCCAGGAGTCTCGCTTTCTCCCTTTCCTACGGATCGATCACCCGGACCCTGACCGATGACGAAGTGAATACCGCGTTTGGTGCGCTGGTCGATATGATCGAAAAGGATACCCCTTACCGGGTTCGCCGCTGACGCGCGAGGGACATGAGCACACACGCCCATATAGACATCGATTACGTGGCTAACCTGGCGCGTATTGCGCTGAGCGACCAGGAACGATCGTTGTTTTCGGAACAACTAGAGGAGATCCTGGAGTATATCGAGCAACTCAAATCGGTTGACGTGGATGGGGTGGAGCCGACCGCACATACCTTTCCCGTCACCAATGTGTGGCGGGAGGATGTGGTGCGTCCGGGTCTGACCCAGGAGGAAGCCATCGGCAATGCTCCCGAGGCGAGGGATGGGATGTTCGTTGTACCGAAGGTGGTGGAGTAGGAGAGGGGGCGCTCAATGTCTGACGGCATCATCGACAAGACGGCAATTGAACTGGGCACCCTTCTGGCGGACGGACGGGTTTCGTCGGTCGAGATCATGCGTGCCCACATCGATCGGACCCGAACGGTCGACGATGCGGTGGGAGCGTTCATATCCTTTGATGAGCAGGATGCTCTGAACCAGGCAACCGCTTCGGATGAAAGGAGGCGTTCTGGAGGCGCGCTCGGTCCGCTGGATGGCATCCCGGTCGCGATCAAGGATGTCCTCGCGGTTCGGGGCCAGCCTCTCGGATGTGCCAGCAAAATGCTGAAGGGATTCGTGTCCCCATACGACGCCCATGTGGTCGAGCGACTGCGGCAGCAGGGTGCGATTGTCTGGGGGCGCTTGAATATGGACGAATTCGCCATGGGTTCCTCGACCGAAAACTCTGCGATGCGGGCGACGTCGAATCCCTGGGATCTCGAACGGGTTCCGGGCGGGAGCAGTGGTGGCAGCGCCGCTTCGGTGGCGGCTTTGGAAACGCCCCTGGCTCTGGGCAGCGATACGGGCGGTTCGGTCCGACAACCGGCTTCTTTTTGCGGGGTTGTCGGCATGAAGCCCACTTATGGACGGATTTCCCGGTATGGGCTGGTGGCCTTCGCCTCATCCCTTGACCAAGTGGGTCCCGTTGCCCGGTCGGTCGATGACGTGGCCCTTTTGCTCGGTGCCGTAGCCGGCCACGATGGCCGGGATTCGACCTCGGTCGAACAGGTGGTGCCGGACTATGTTCATGGCGACCCACCTGCGGACAGGAAGTGGAAACTCGGGGTGCCCAGGGAGTATTTCGGAGCTGGTATCGACCCGGAGGTCAAGGCGGCGGTCGACAGGGCGATCGAGTTTTACTCCAGAACGGGGTGTGAGGTGTCGGAGGTATCGCTTCCGAATACTGAATATGCGGTGGCCACTTACTACATCATTGCCACGGCGGAGGCCTCCTCGAACCTGGCGAGGTATGATGGGGTCCGCTACGGTCACCGGGCCGCCAAAGCGGAAGACGGGGTGGACCTTTATTTCCAGTCGAGGGCGGAAGGATTCGGCGCGGAGGTGAAGCGAAGGATCATCCTCGGGACCTATGTGCTGAGCAGCGGGTATTATGATGCCTACTACCTGCGGGCCCAGAAAGTGCGGACGCTGATACGGCGAGATTTCCTGAATGCCTTCGAGAAGGTCGATGCGTTATTGACGCCCACCTCGCCGGTCCCGGCTTTTCGCAGGGGTGAACGCACATCGGATCCGCTGGAGATGTACCTCTGCGATATTTACACGATCGGGGCCAACCTGGCGGGAATTCCCGGATTGTCGATTCCCTGCGGATTCACGGAAGGCGGTCTGCCGATCGGCATGCAGATACTCGGGCGTCCATTTGGTGAGCAGGAGATCCTGAGCCTGGGAAAACAATTTGAGATCGGACACGAGTTCACGGAACGTCGACCGGATCTTTGAACCGCGCGTGGATTTGACTCAGCGATACGGTCGAGCATAGATGCGGGGTATGTTGTTTCTTTCACCCAGGCTGCGATTGGCTCTTCTCCTGACCGCCATCGTGTCTGTTTTGACGCCGGAGTGGCTCGAAGCCGACCCGCGGTCGGGCCAGTGGGCGCATCAGAGCAGCTCTCTGAGGCCGGACAGCCAGGTGGTCTGGGGAGGGCTTGACAACGGTTTTCGTTATGCGGTGTTGCCCCATGATGGCGTGCCGGGTCGCGTCAGCATCCAGCTTCTCGTATTGGCCGGGTCGCTCGATGAAAGAGACGACGAACTGGGAATCGCCCATTTTATTGAGCACATGGCGTTCAACGGGACGCGAAACTTCAAAGCGAGCGAGATGACCTCGTTCTTCCAGCATCTGGGCATGGATTTCGGCAGCGACGTGAACGCCATGACCACGCTGGACTACACGGTCTATACCCTCGAGTTTCAGGAGAACACCGAGGATCTCCTGCGACGGGGGTTCACTCTTTTCAGGGATTTTGCCGACGGGATCACATTTGAGCAGATCGAAATCGAGAAGGAACGGGGGGTTATCCTGAGTGAACTGCGGGCCAACGATGGATTCGAGTACCGCATGAGCAATGCCGCCAAGAGTTTCTTCTTCTCCGGACTGGCCTTCCCGGAGAGAAACCCGATCGGGTTGCCCAGCATTCTCAATTCACTGAATCAGGATGATTTTCTTGAATACTACCGGCGGATGTACCGGCCCGACCTCATGGTCTTTGTCGCTTCCGGGGATTTCGAGTCCGATGGGATGATCGGACTGGTCAGCGAGTTCTTCGGGGACATTCCGAAACCAACGAGTCGAATACCGGAGCGAAACCTGGGTCGGCTGGATAAAGGACGGGGTCTGCGGGCATCCATATTCGAGATTTCCCATGTGGGATCGGGAACTGTGCAGGCGGCTTCGATCGCCTCCGAACGTGAAAAGGCTGATTCCCGCGCCTCACGCAAACGGTGGCACGCCCGCGAGTTTGCGGCCTCCCTTCTCACCAATCGTATGCGCCGGATGATTCCTCAATCACGCGGAGCGGGTGCTTCGGTCGAACGCATCATGGGCTATTCCGCGACGGTTGCAGGCATGACCGTACCCGGGGGGCCGGGCTGGCGCGATGGCCTCCTCTCATTGGACCAGGTCATACGCCTGACCAGAGACGAGGGATTCCAGGCCAAGGAAGCGGAGTTGATGAGAAAACGACAGATATTGGATCTTGAAAAACTCCGGGCTCAATACTCCAAGCTCGATCCCGGCGTAATCAGTTCGTCCATCGTTCGTTCCATCGCAGAGGAACATGTGTTCATCGGCCTGGAAGCAGACCTCGCCCTGCGTGAGGGCTTTCTTCGAGAACTCGACATGGGGGACGTCAACCGCGCTTTCAGGGAGAGTTGGGACATGGACAACCTCGCCTACTATCTGGGGGGTGAGGTGGCGGTGAAGGGAGGGCCCGAAGAAATCATCGATGACATCAAGCGTCATCGAAAGGGAGGCATCTCCTATATCACGATGCAGCCTGAGTTGGAGAAGACGATCGAACTGCACGACTGGGGTCCGGTGGGCGAAGTGGTCGAACGTGAGACCGTTCCGGAATTCAACGCGACCCTGATGCAATTCGGCAATGGGGTCCGGCTCAACTTTGTGGAAAGCCAGCAGGAGCCATCGATGGTCCAAGCGGTGGTCCGGGTGGGCGGAGGTCTGTTTGACCTGAAGGGCAACCGCATGGCCATCCGGGATTTCGCGCTGGATACCGTGCTTCGGAGCGGGACCACCCATTACCAGGCCGAGGACATCGGTTCGGTGGTCAGTTCGACCATGCTTGAGTTCAGTTTCGATCTGGATGACCACGATGCCTTCACCTTTCGAGGAGCCTTTGGTAGTGAGGATTTGGAGACATTTCTCGCGATTGTGACCGAGTTTCTCTACAAACCGCGTTTTTCACGCACGGTTTTCAACAGCGCATTGATGGGCGCAGTCATGGCCCGGCAGGGCTCGGTCATGGGACTGCAGGACGGGTTCAGAAAGCTCGACAACCACCTTTACCGAACCGATGCACGGTTTGCGTGGGGCGGACCCATGGACTATGCATCGCTTGGCGTTTCGGATGTTCGGAAATGGCTCCAGGGACCCCTGGCCACCGGTTATGTCGAGGCCACCATCGTGGGTGATATACCCGAAGAACTGGTAGTGGAGAGTTTCTCCAGGACCCTGGGTTCACTGCCGGAACGGGCGCCGAAAAAGAAAAAGAGAATTGTCCGGCCGGTTTCGATTGCGGCAAAGCCGGGATTCCAGCGGATCGAGTTCACGGGCGAGGCATACCAGGCCGCGGCCGTTGGCATCTGGCCGATTGACGCAAAACTCTCCCTGCGCGACCGCGCCAACCTGAGCGTTTTGAGCCGGATCCTCGAGATTCGCATTCGAAGGGAAATCAGGGAGGACCTGGGCCTGGCCTATTCGCCGCGGACCGAATTCAAACCCTATCCTGAATACTCGAAGTTTGCCCTGGTTCGGGCCATGATTGACTGTTCACCCGACGAGGCCGAAAGCATCGCCCTGAAGGTGGAGAGAATTGCAGTCGAAATTGCCGAGGAGGGAATCAGTCAGGAAGAATTTGAGGGCGCTCTCGGACCCTATGTGGGGCATGTCCGACAGGAACTGAACAAGAACAGCTTTCTGATCAGCTCTGCCCTGATGAGGGCTCAGGAAAAGCCGAAGAGCCTTGAAGAGGCGATTGAAATGAAGGCCGATCTGCTGGAGCAGATCAGCCTTGAGCAGGTGGAGGCCTTTGCAAAGACTGTTTTCGCGGCGGATAATACGCGGACCGCGGCCATCGTTCCAAAACCATTCGTGGGCGTTTTCCAGATTGAGGAAGGCGGCTCGGCCGGAGAGGAAGTTCTTGGGCGGGGACTGTAACTATATCATGGTCGAATCCAAGGTGGAATATGAAGCCGTCATCGGGCTTGAGGTGCACGTGCAGGTCAAGACCCGGTCCAAGATGTTCACAACCGCCAGGGCCGGGTTTGGGCATGAACCCAATCATTTGACGGATCCGGTCATCATCGGGCTTCCCGGTGTCCTGCCGGTCATGAACAAGGAAGCGATCGACAAGACCATCGCGACCGGCCTGATGTTCAACTGTACGATCGCGGAGGTGTGCAAATGGGATCGCAAGAATTACTTCTATCCGGACAGCGCGAAAAACTATCAGATTTCCCAATACGATCAGCCGATCTGCATCGGGGGTGAAATCGAGATCGAGCTTCCCGGGTCTGCACGGAACATCATGGGCGGGCACCGGAGTGTCGGTCTCACCCGGATTCATCTTGAGGAGGATGTGGGCAAGTTGAACCACTTCGCTTCCGACTCCCTGGTTGACTTCAACCGGGCCGGTACGCCGTTGATGGAGATTGTTTCTGAACCCGACCTGTTCAATTCGGACGAAGTTTTTGCCTACCTGACCGCTTTGCGACAGGCCATCGTCGGCGCCGGCATCTCCGATTGCGACATGGAGAAGGGGCAGTTGAGGTGCGACGCGAATATCAGCGTCCGCCCGGTCGGGAGTGAAACCCTGGGCACCAAGGTCGAACTGAAGAATCTGAACAGTATCAGCGGTGTTCGCAACGGGGTGGACTACGAGATCCGCCGACAGACCGCAGCGACCCGGCGGGGAGAGGTCATCGTGCAGGAAACCCGTCGTTGGGATGCGGATACGGGCGTGACCACCTCGATGCGAACCAAGGAGATGGCGCATGACTACCGCTATTTCCCGGACCCGGACCTGATGCCGGTGATGGTTGACAAAGCCTGGCGGGAGTCCATTCGCGTCCGGTTGCCGGAAATGCCGTTCGACCGCCAGAGGCGTCTGATGAAGGTCTACGATCTTCCCTACACCATCACCTCGGTTCTGGTGGTCGATCGGGAACTGGCCGAGTTCTTCGAGGAGGCGGTGGGGGATGAAACGGTCCGGGCCCGGGCCATTGGGAAGTGGGTGACAAATGACCTGCTTCGGGAGATGGCGGAAGCCTCCGTCAGTCTATCCGAAATCAAGATTGAAGCCGGCCAGTTGAGCGACCTGGTGGGTCTGGTTGAGGAAGGGGTCGTCTCCAGCAGTCAGGCTCGGGAGGTTTTTTCCGAAGCGTTCGCCACGGGTGACTCGCCTGAGGCGATCATCGAGCGACGAGGTATGAAACAATCGACCGACACCGGCGAATTGGAGGTTTGGTGCCGGGAGGCCATGGCGGCCCGGCAGGAGTCGGTTGAGGCTTTCCGGTCCGGCAACGAGAAGGCGTTGAACGCCTTGAAGGGACCGGTCATGAAGGCGAGTCGGGGCAAGGCAAACCCGCGCATGGTCGATGAGATTCTGCGCCGCCTGCTGGCGGAATGAGTTGCGAGCACCAAGAGCGCACTTTGAAAAATCTGAGCATGACAGCCTCCGATTGATCAAGGTGCCTTTGAGATCCGGTTAACCAATAAGGAAAAGGGGATATTTATGAATAAAGAAAATGAGAAGGTACCCGAAATATCACGACGAAATATGCTGAAGGGACTTGGCGCGGGAGCGGCGGTCCTTGGAGCGGGCTCGATGCTTCGGGCCGGGACGGCCGATGGTGGCGACAGTCCGGCCGAGAGTGAGATCGGCTTCCGGGACGGGGTCTACGTGCTGCCGCCATTGCCCTATGCCTATGATGCTCTCGAGCCCTACATCGATGAACAGACCATGAGGCTGCATCATGATATTCACCACGCCGGTTATGTCCGCGGTGCAAACCGCGCCCTGGAGAAGCTCCGTTCCATTGCAACCGGAGACGGTGATCGTCCGTATTCGAAGCACTGGGCCCGGGAATTGGCGTTTCACGGATCGGGTCACGCCATGCATGTGCTTTTCTGGAACTGCATGACCCACGATGGCGGCGGAGTTGCCAGGGGAGACCTCGCCAAGGCGATCCGGCTGAGCTTCGGCAGCTTTGAAGGGTTCACCGAACTGTTCCGTGCCGTTTCCGGATCGGTTGAGGGAAGCGGGTGGGGCATTCTCGGTTACGAGAGTCTTTCCGGCGGTCTGATTGTAATTCAGGCGGAGAAGCATCAGGATCTGACCGTGCAGGGCACATATCCCCTCCTGGCCGTGGACGTCTGGGAGCACGCCTATTACCTGAAATACCAGAACAAGCGGGCCGACTACGTGAAGGCGTTCATGAACGTGATCAACTGGGATTACGTCGGTGCGCGCTATGCCGCGGCCAGGATGGGGTAGGGTTCCCGGGCGGTGGTTCCTGGCGCGACAAGCCCTCCGGGTGTTTCTCAATCGGAGGCGCACCGATCTTGCGCGATCGTCGAGAAGGTGAACTGCCCGGGGTGTTCTTCCTGGTGCGCGGCCGGCCCGGCGGTTCAGCCCTACCTTTGGGGTTTGTTGCGAGGGATGTGCGCCATTTGACGTGCGAGTATCCTCCTCACCCCGATTTTGGACGAAAGACGGTGATTTTCTCCGGGTAGGCCTCCAGAAAAGGGCCGTCGATCAGGTCGATGCAGTAGGGGATGGCCGGGAAGACTGCTTCCAGGCACTCTCGGATGGCCTTCGGTTTGCCGGGGAGATTGACGATCAGAGTGTTTCCGCGGATCCCGGCGGTCTGGCGGGAAAGAATCGCCGTGGGAACGTATTTCAGGGAGACCGCTCGCATCAGCTCTCCGAATCCGGGCAGCATCATGTCGCACACGTCCTCGGTGGCCTCAGGGGTTACATCTCGCGGTGCGGGACCGGTACCTCCGGTGGTGATTACCAGGCAGCAACCTTCAACATCGGCCATGCGGCTGAGAGTCGCGGCGATCTCATCCCGTTCGTCAGCGATGACCCGGTAGACCGGTTCAAAGGGCGTAATGAGATATTCCCGGAGTAATGCGACGGCGGCCTTGCCGGGAATATCCTCGTAGACACCGGCGCTGGCTCGGTCGGATATATTGATAACGCCGATCTTTACCGCTTGGTTCATCGAGGTGCCATGAGGTCCGGTGCCTGGGCCTGGGTCAAAGAAAAAGGCGGCTGGGGGGCCATTCGAAGGGGTCAAACCTTGATTCGTGCATTGGCATACACGAATGCAAGGTTTGACCCCGTGGTTCGAGCATTGCAGAAAGGGAGAATTATGCTATCCAAGTGCCTGTTTCATGGACCAGAAAGAGTTTAGCGAGATCATCGACCTGATACGCAAGGAAGACCCGCGGTATGACCGGCAGGCCTATTTCTTCATGCGTGGAGCCCTCGATCAGACGGTGACCCGGATGCGGAAGACGGGGTTGTTGAAGAACCGCAGCAGCAATCATGTGAGTGGTCCCGAATTGCTGGAAGGCATCCGCGACTATGCTCTGGATCAGTTTGGTCCTCTTGCTCATGCGCTCCTCAACGCCTGGAACATCCGCCGCTGCGCTGATTTCGGAGAGATCGTGTTCAACCTGATCGACTACGGCATTCTCAGCAAGACGGAGGAGGACTCGCGGGAGGATTTTTCTGAGATCTATCAGTTCGACGAGGCCTTTTCCAAACCCTTCCTGCCGGAGCGCCGGCGGTTGCCGGATCCGCCTGTGTTGACGTTAGAATCGTCGTAAATCCGGCTCCTCCTTTTTCCGGATGGTTCCGGGGTTGGTCCGGACGGGGTCACAATACCCATAGCTCATTTGATGAACGAATCTCCCCTGCATCCGAGTGTCCAAAAAAGGACAACCCTTGAAGCGCTCCTTAATGAACCGGTCGAACGCCGGGTCCTCGACAATGGCCTTGTCGCCATCGTCAAGCCCGACCACAGCAGCTCCGTGGTCAGCGTTCAGGTCTGGGTCAGGACGGGAAGCATCCATGAAGGACCGTGGTCGGGAGGAGGATTGTCCCACTTTCTGGAGCATATGTTGTTCAAGGGAACCGAACGGCGTACGACCCGGGATATCCTGGCGCTGGTTCAATCGCACGGTGGCACTATGAACGCCTACACGACGTTTGATCGCACCGTCTACCACATCGACCTTCCGAGCGAATCAGTCGAGGTGGCTCTGGATGTTCTCGGCGATGCCGTGTTCCATTCCAGACTGCCCGAGGAGGAAGTTGTCCGGGAACGGGATGTCATCTTGCGGGAGATCGACATGTATCAGGATGATCCTGACTCTCTGCTTTCCCAGGCCCTGTTTGAAACGGCCTTCCATGACCACCCTTACCGACAGCCGATAATCGGACACCGGGCCGTATTCGAAAAGGTCAGTCGGGATGACCTCGTCGACTATTACCGCTCGCGTTACGTGCCGAACAATGTGGTCGCCATTGTGGTTGGAGACGTGGATGAGGAGGCGACCTTTGCCTCCCTGGAGAAGCACTTTGGAACCTGCCCCAGGGCCCGTCTGGAACCGGTTTACCTTCCCGAAGAACCCGGACAATTGGCGCCCAGGAGCCGGGAATTGACCGGGGATGTCCAGATCACGCGGGTTGGACTGGCCTACCAGGTGCCGGGCTTGGAGCATCCCGACACGCCGGCCCTCGATCTTCTGGCCATGGTTTTTGGCCATGGTGACAGTTCATTTTTCTGGCAGGAACTGAGGGAGCGCAACCGCCTGGTCCATTCGGTCGGCGCCGCGAACTGGAATCCGGGGTCCAGCGGGCTCTTTTATGTTTCTCTGGTTTGCGAACCGGAAAACCAGGAGGCCGCCATCGCCGGAGTGAACGAGGTGATCGGCAAACTCCTGACCCGAGGTATCCCCGAATCGGTTCTGGCCAAGGCGATACGGCAGATCCAGGTGGGCGAAATCAATGTGCGAAAAACCATGAGCGGGCAGGCCTCGCGCCTGGGCGTGGCCGAGGTGGTTGTGGGCGAGGTTAATTTCGCACCGACCTACCTCCGTCGATTGGGTCAGATCACTGTTGCAGACTTGAAAAGAGTGGCCGGAGCCTACCTTAAGGTCGGTCGCCTGACGCGGGTGACGATGAATCCGAAAGGGAGGGCGAAGACCGAGGCTCCCAGCGTGGGGCGACGGTCCGCGAACCCTGATTTCGAGGAAGTCAGGCTGAGCAACGGGATGCGGGTGCTTTTTCGGGAAAATCCTTCACTTCCAAATCTCAATATCCGCGTCGTGGGTCGAGCCGGGGGATTTCTGGAACCGGACCAGAGCCGGGGGATCACCCAGTTGATGGCGACGTTGCTGACTCGTGACACCGAGAAGCGATCGGCAGCCAAGGTGGCGGGATTGATCGAGTCGGTGGGTGGTTCGTTCAGCGAATTCGCCGGAGACAACAGCTTTGGTTTGTCCTGCGAGGTTCTGCCCGAGGATTCGGCCCTGGCCTTGGACGTTCTCTCGGATGCGTTTCTCCGGCCGGCGTTCAAGCCCGCGACGGTGCGGCGCGAGCGCGAAGCACAATTGGCCGGTATTCGGGAAGCGCGCGACGATATCGTGCACGCGGCGCGTTTCCGATTCAGGGAGCTTTTTTTCGGGCAACATCCGCTCGCGGTGGACAGTGAGGGCACCCTTGAAATGGTCGGGCGATTGCGCCCGAAGGACCTCCGATTTCATCGGGATCAACTCGTGCGGGCCGGCAATCTTGTCGTGGCGGCATCGGGTGCCTTTGACCGGGAGGAGCTTCTTGGGCGCATTGAGGAGGCTTTTTCGAGCCTACCCGAGGGTGAAGTCGAGCTGTCGGAGAATTCGCCCGGGCTGCCGGTCACCACCGGCCATCATGTCCTCTCACAGGACCGCGAACAGGTCATCGTTTTTCACGGCTTTCCCGGCCCCGGAGTCCTCTCGGAAGACTTCATGGCCAGTGAGGTGCTGGACGCGGTTCTCAGCGGCGGGGCCAGTCGACTCTTCGAGCGGGTCAGAGGAGAACAGGGTCTCGCCTATTTTGTTCATTCCGGTCGGATCCTGGCGATGACCGAAGGCATGTTCTTCTTTGTGGCAGGAACAAATCCCGGCGGGTACAGGCAGGTGATTTCCGAATTCTGTGCAGAAGTCGACCGAGCCTGCGATGGAGGATTCTCGGAAGAGGAATTGCAAGGGAGTGTGGCACGTTTGAAAGCCGGGCGAAGGATGTCGATGCAGACGAATTCAGCGTGTTCGATACAGGCCGCTTTGAATGCGATCTATGGCCTGCCGGTCAATGACTGGCGCAATTACGATGCAAAGATCGATGCGGTCACCCTCGAGGATCTTCAGAGATTTGCGCAGACGCGATTCTCCTCCGAAAACCGTCTGGAACTGCTGGCCGGGGCGGTGGGGGAGGGGAAGTTGGAAGTAAGAAGTAAGAAGTAAGAAGTAAGAAGTAAGAAGTTGGAAGTAAGAAGGCAGAAGTAGGAAGTAGGAAGTAAGAAGGCAGAAGGCAGAAGGCAGAAGTAAGAAGGCAGAAGTAAGAAGGCAGAAGTAAGAAGTAAGAAGGCAGAAGTAGGAAGTAGGAAGGCGGAAGAGGTCAGCGATCAGAGGTCAGAAGGGCGTTTGATCCCGCCGGATGCGGGAGCTCGTTCGGTGCTTCCTACCGATCGGTACCGGCTTCTTCGACGCTTACGGCCTTGAATGCCGGGCGGGCGAATCTCTGAGTGGGGACCGCTCCGACCGGGTTGAGTTTGTGGGTGTCGATCCCCCGGCAGAGGTAGGTCTTGAAATTCGGGTTCACCGTCATGTCGTTCTTCACATGGGTGCCGCTGTAGCGAATGGTCAGCCCGGCCCGACGGCGGTCGGAGGGATTGGCCGGTGATCCGTGGACGGCGCGATCGTCATGGATGGAGATCTCGCCGGCGTTCAATCTGAATTGGATGGCCTCGTCCTCTTTGAACGAACCACCCTCGAGTTCCAGGGTAAGCACGGAATCTGTCTCGGTGGATCGCTTGTGCTTGATCAGCCCCATCTTGTGAGTGCCTGGGACGAGCTTCATGGCTCCGTTGACGGCGTCGACATCGTCAAAGGCGAGCCAGACCGTGACCGTGTTCTGCGGCTCCATCGGCCAGTAGTAGGCATCCTGGTGCCACCCCACCGTCTCCAGGGTACGCGGTTCCTTGATGAAGAAACTGCTGGCCCAGAGGTAGAAGTTCGGCCCAAGGAGTCCCTCGACGAGGTCGAGAATCTTAGGGTTGAAGCAGATCTCATGGAGGTAGAGGCTGGTCTCGTGCCACTCGCGGATGTCCTTGGCTGTCTCTCCCGGTTCAAGCAGAGCAAGCAGTTGCGGCAATTCCGAGTTCATCCGATCCATCTCACCGCTGGTGTAGATGGGTGGCAGGCCGAGCAGGTAGCCGTCTTCGTGAAAAGACTGAATCTGCCGGGGAGAAAGAGGGGTGGTGGATTCCATGGATGAGAGGGGTGGTGCCGGAACTGTGGCGGCGTTTTCCCAACCGGGCAAGTTTGCATGTAACCGTTTGGTTACCTGGTGGCGTCGCTTCCGGATACCAACTGAATGTCGCTTCCGGGTGGAAAGAAACCGATGGCATGGAGACCGGATGGTGCCAACCTGCAGGTGAACGTTTTCTGACAGCCTCCAACAGGGCGGACCGGGGCCGGGCGGAAAATTTTGACACCCCCACCGTTTCAGTCCTTGATCCTGCCATCTTTGGCAGAATGTCCCAAGAAACAATCCAGCAAAAACCCGGTTGCGATCGTGCCAGGAAGATCCTGCACCTGAGCCCCTGAACAACCGAATAACCATATCCCACAACCTTCGGGAGTCGTTCCAATATGAATGGACCAGTAAACGGGATCCATGCCTTTGCACACTCCATGAAGCAATGCAGGAGGAAGAATAACAAAACAGCGCGAACTATGATGAATGATACCACCCAGAGGTCAAATCGGGCGAAACAGGTCGCCGTGTTGTCGATGGCGGTGGCGGCGGGCTTGCTCGCAGCCTGTGCCAAGAAGGAAGTCAAGTCACCTGAACCGCCACCACCGCCGCCTGCACCGCCACCTGCAGTGGTTGAGCTGCCGCTCTTCCCGGGTGGAATCGGTGCACTGACGGCTTATCTGGAAGACAATACCGTATACCCGGAAGAGGAAGGTATGGAGGGTGTTGGGGGGACGGTCCCTGTTCGATTCCTGATCGGAGAGGATGGTTCGATCTCGAACATCGAGGTAGTCGAGAGTGTTTCTGCGGAATTCGACACGGCTGCGGTCACAGTGGTTACGGATATGCCGAATTGGCAGCCAGGCACACAGGGTGACACTCCCGTTGGAGTGAATTACCAGTTGGAGGTTGTGTTCATTCCCCCCCCACCGCCACCACCACCGCCGCCACCACCTGCAGTGGTGGTTATGCCGACCTTCCCTGGAGGTCTGGGTGCTCTCGCTGCCTATCTGGATGAGCATGCCGGTTACCCGAATGCGGCAATAGAGGACCGCATTGAGGGCGAGGTATCTCTTCGGTTCGTGGTTGGAGCAGACGGTGTGATATCGAATGTCGAGGTCGCCGAGGGTATCTCTCCGATTTTCGACACAGCCGCGGCCAATGCCGTGTCGGGTATGCCGAAATGGCTGCCGGGCACACAGGGTGACATACCCATCAGTGTCGACTACCAGTTGGCGGTAGGGTTCGTGCCTCCGCCACTACCGCCGGCAGTGGTGATGATGCCGCGTTTCCCGGGGGGCGTGAAGGCTCTTTCCGCCTATCTGGATGAGCATGCCGAATACCCGGAAAAGGCCAGGCTGGAGGGTATTGAGGGTACCGTGGCTGTTCGAGCCCTGATCGGAAAGGACGGTTCCGTATCAAATATAGAGATCGTCGAAGGCATGTCTGCGGATTTCAATGCATCTGCGGTCAAAGCCGTGTCGGGTATGCCGAAATGGCTGCCGGGCACACAGGGCGGCATTCCCATCAGTGTCGAAGGTCAGATGCGTGTCGGGTTCGTCGTGCCTCCTGCTCCCTCCCTGGACACCTTGGTATTGATGCCGTATTTCCCAGGAGGTAGGGAGGCGCTCGCTGCTTTTCTGGACAAGAATCTCGGGTATCCCTACGAAGCCAAAAAGGCGAAGATTGAAGGCACGGTAACCGTCGGGTTCACAATCGGAAAGGACGGATCGATTTCGGATGTCAAGGTCGTGAAGGGTGTTTCTCCGGAACTCGACGCCGCTGCGCTCGAAGTAGTGAGACGCATGCCGGATTGGTTGCCGGGCACGGAGGGTGGCATCCCCGTAAGTTCGCAGTATCAATTACCGGTCAAGTTTACCCTGCCATAAGGGAGGACTTTCCAACATTTGAGCAGGTTTGATGTGAATCAGGCGTTCTGCGTTCTGACGGAGGAATAATTCCTAGGAATTAACCCAACAACAATAGAACAGATTATGAAGAAAAGTATTATTGCATTAGTGGCGGTGAGCCTTTCAGCCCTCATTATCGGACTGACCGGGTGCGGACCGAAAAACGCGCCGAAGAGCATCATTGATGAGGCTCAGAAAATCCAGGAACCAGAGGATCGGGAACTGGTGGTTGCCGCCCTCAGCGATTTTCTGGAATCAGAGGTGGTTGGCCCATTTTTTGACAGCTCCTATGGCTGTGCGATCTTCCCGTCGGTGGGCAAGGGAGGTCTCGGGATCGGTGCTGCCTCGGGTGGAGGTTGGATCTTCCGCGAGGGTGATCTCGTCGCGATCACAAGGATGACTCAGGTAACAATCGGATTTCAGGCCGGCGGTCAGCTCTTCAGTCAGATCATCTTCTTCGAAAACGCCGAAGCCTACGGTGCGTTCGCCAAAGGTGATTTCGAGTTTGGAGCGCAGGCTTCGGCCGTGGCCATCACGGCTGGTGCGAGCGCCTCAACCGGCACTCAGGGCGGCGGCACGTCCGGTGCGGGCAGTGCACAATCCAAGACCGAATACACGGATGGCATGGCCATATTCACCCGCGCCAAGGGTGGCTTGATGTACGAAGCATCCATTGGCGGTCAGAAGTTCAGCTACACCGAGCTCGAAATGTAGTTTCGGATACAATATTAGTTCAGTCCTTGCTACCGTCGGTTTCGGGTTGCCCTTCCAAGGGCCAATTCGAGACCGACGGTTTTTTTGCGCAGGGCGTCACTCGTTCTTTGGCCCGCGTCATATGACGGGTGATCGGTGAGCATGATCTCGGATCTTCCCCCTCATCGTAATCTCGCGTTTCAGGACTTGCCCGGTGCCTTCGCAGGTCCGGGGCTCAATCCCGATCCATGAATGACTCTCGGATATGCCGCCTGTGCCCCTTCCAATGGACTGACCAATCAACCGGTCCGAAAGGTTTTGCGTTTGCGGCAGGTAACCACATAGATAACAGCGATGAAAACGCTTACCAAGACCCTACTGACCACGATAATTGCTGCTTCCGCTTTGCTGTTCCTCGCGGCCTGCGCAAAAAAAGAGCCGGCAACCGCCTCTGAGGCAGCCGCTGAAGCTGCCACTGAGATGGACGCAGCGGCGGATTCCGATGAAGTGAAGAAAGCCCAGGAGGACACGGAAAAGGCTGCCGAAGAAGCCAAGAAAGAATTGGATGACGCCAGCAAATGAACTGGCTGAGATACAATTCTTAGTTTTTGAAAGACGCCCGCTTTGGTGGGCGTCTTTTTTTGCCCGGGATCACTCGGCCCATACGGCCTCGAGCCTTTTCAGGAACTGGATATCGAGTCGAAAAGGGCGATGATGTTCTCGGGAGGGACGTTGGCCTGGATATTGTGTATTGATGCACAGACCAGCCCCCCGTCCATCCCCAGGGCCGCTACGTTCTGACGGGTCTCGGCGGAAACCTGCTCGGGGGTCCCGTCTGTGAGCGTTGATTGCCCATCGCAGGATCCACCCCAGAAAATGAGTTGATCACCGAAATCCCGCTTGAGCGTCGCCGGGTCCATGCCGGCCGCAGAGGTCTGAACAGGGTTGAGGATATCAACGCCCATCTCAATGATGGAGGGCAGAAGCGGGACAATCGCTCCATCGGAATGGAGCATGACCTTCCATGAAGTATGTTCGTGGATCCAGTCGAGTCCCCGCTTGTAGGCAGGCAGCAACTTCTCCCGGAACATACCGGTCGAGAGGAAGGGAGCAGACTGCGTTCCGAAGTCATCGCAGATCTGGATGATCTGGACCCGATCGCCGACTGCCTGATGAAAGAGGGCGAGGTTTTCGAGCCAGACATCGGTCAGGACGCCAAAGAGGTCGGTGACATATTCGTCCTCCGAGGCAAAGGTGATCATCCAGTCCTCGAACCCTCCCTGACCGATCCCATTGAAGAGTTCATAGGGCGGTCCCATTGGGGCGATGATGGCCTTGTCGGTATGGATGAAGAGATTTTCCGATTCGGTCCGGGTGTGCTCGAGAATGGCTTCAGCGATGACGGGAGGGCGCCATGCGTCGAGATTTGGATGTGTCGCCCCCGGGTATTTCTCGAAGCGATCGAAATAAAAGGCGCCCCCGGGCATGGCAGCGACGATGTCGCCACCGCGTTTGAGCATGAATCCGCCTGATCCATCCGGCTCCGGATTGAAACCGCCCGGAATCTCGACCCGCAGCCCGTCGGGCAGATCCCAGGCCTTCCAGTCACGATTTTCGACTCCGAAGGCGACGGCGGGTCGGTGGAGGCCAACGCAGTCGGCGCAAAATCGATCGGCGATTCCGGATTCGACCTCGGCCAGCATCTGGTAGGTGTCGTAGACGCGAGGCAGGTTGTGCGAGGGCCCGCCAAGTGCCTCGCGAAGCTTGGCATACGCCCAGACTGAGATGCCGGACTGACGGGTCCCGCCAAAGTCGATCGGTATCCGGTCGACGGGTTGGCGATTGAGTGTGGCGATGATACGGTCGCGGGAAGTCATGATGTGGGCGGGGATCATGAGTTCCGGAGTCGCCCGGTGCAATGGCAAGGAGGGAATCAGGCTGTAGGAAGTTAGGCTGTAGGGGATTAGGCTGTAGGTTGAGTGAAACGAAATCCCGATGCAGATCGGGACTGTAGGCTGTAGGTACTGGGAAGAGGACGCGAATCTGTGAAGATCAGGGGATCGGGTGAGGCCCGGCCGATGGATGTTTGCCCGGCCTTGCGTGCGCCCTCGAAGATCAGCCCGGTTGAGCCGCCCGTTTGAGTCGCACCGACAGCACCTGCACGGATCGAAACAAACCGTAGTATAGACCGTAGTGTTTTTGCCTTCAAAACAAACCGTAGTGTGCTACGGTTTGTTTGGTGTCGGAATCTTTCGACTTCAGGTCGTTTCGCATTTCGGGCAGACTCTGCGAACCATGTTTATCCGCCGAGCTTTCACCTGTCTTTCATTCTGGGTTTTCGGGTCGCTGCCGGCGGCTGTCGAGGAGAGAGAGTTCACACCGGCCGAACTGCCGCCGGCCCTGCCCTGGTCGGGGGCGAGCGAGGGTTTGATTGTCGATAGGGATCACCCCTGGATTACTCCGGCCGAGAAAATGGGACTGGAGGATTCGCCGGATTACCCGGATACGATCGCTTATCTGCAGCGGTTGTGCGCGGCATCTGATTCGCTTGATCTGATCGACTTCGGCCGGACAGGGGAGGGACGCTCCCTCTATGTGGTGATCGCCCGATCCGCCGGGGTTGGGTCGGACAAGCCGGTGGTCCTCGCGCAGGGCGGGATCCACTCCGGTGAGATTGACGGGAAGGACGCCGGCTTGATGCTGCTTCGCGATATTGCTTTCGGCGGCAAGGAGGACCTGCTTGGGAATGTTGATTTCCTCTTTGTGCCGGTTCTCAACGTGGACGGTCACGAACGGCGGTCCCGGTTCAACCGACCGAATCAGCGCGGTCCGGCGACCCAGGGGTGGCGGACCACGGCGCGCAACCTGAACCTCAATCGTGATTACCTGAAGGCCGATACTCCGGAGATGCGGGCCATGCTGGGGTTGATCAACGAATGGGATCCGGCGCTCTATCTGGACCTCCACGTGACCGACGGGATCGACTATCAGTACGACATCACCTTCGGCTACAATGGCTATGACGGAGGTCATGCCTGGTCACCGTCGATTGGCGCCTGGTTGGATGCGGTGTTGCGCCCTGCGGCGACCAATGCCCTCGGCAGAATGGGGCATGTCCCCGGGCGCCTGGTCTTTGCTCAGGACGATCGGGATCCGGCCAAAGGGATCGGCCTCGGGTCGACCATGCCGCGTTTCTCCGATGGATACGGCGACCTCCGGCACATGCCTTCCATCCTGGTGGAGAATCACTCACTCAAGTCCTATCGGCAACGCGTGCTGGGAACCTATGTGTTTCTGGAAGCGGTTTTGCAGTGCGTCGGAGACAATGCGGACAGCCTGCGCCAGGCGATTACCGAGGATCGGGCGGCGCGGCCTGTGGTGGTGCCGGTTCGCTGGTCGATGGAAGGGGAGGAACGTCAGATCGATTTCCTCGGGGTTTCCTACGAGACTTTTGATTCAGACATTACCGGCGAAACCGAGGTGAGGTGGCTGGGTGAACCGATCGTTTATCAGGACACGCCACTCAAAACGGGAGCCGTCGGCGCAACGGTTGAACGGCCTGCCGCCTATTGGATTCCCGCAACCTATCCGGAGGTGATCGAACGCTTGCGTATCCACGGTGTGGAGATGGATCTCCTGGAGAAACCGCGATCGGTCGAAGTGAAAATGGTTCGCCTGGTCGATCCCAAACCGGCCTCCAGACCCTATGAAGGGTGGCATCGGGTATCCACCCGGACCACTCTGGAACAGAGAACCGAGATCTACCCGGCGGGGTCGGTTCGGGTATCGACCGATCAGCCCTTGGGTGAGCTGGTGGTCGTGGCACTCGATTCGGCCAGTCCGGCTTCGTTCCTGAAGTGGGGATTCTTTCCAGAGATCCTCCAGCGAACGGAATATATCGAGGGCTATGTCATCGACCCGTTGGCGACACGGATGATGGAGAACGATCCGGGTCTCAGAGCGGAGTTCGAGGCGACCTTGGCGAATGATCCGGAATTCGCAGGGAATCGGGAAGCTCGGTTGCGATGGTTCTATGAGCGCACTCCGTATTTCGACGATCGCTACCTTCTTTATCCGGTTGGGGTGGAAGTGGGGGGCGGAAGGGGAGCTGGAAGTAAGAAGTAAGAATTAAGAGTTAAGAATTGAGATGGGGGAGAGGGAAGAAGTCAGCGATCAGAGGGAAGTGCATTCGGGTAACTAATAGTAAATTAACGTAATATTAGTTGACTAAATGAGTGAGCGCTCATGTAGTGGGGTCGATCCGGCCGCATTGGTGGTCGGTCGAACCTTCGTATGAACACACTTTCCCGTCGTCGCTTTCTCCGGATTTCCGCCGCAACCATCGCGGCGGCGGGTGCTGCCGGCACTCTGGGAACCCGCGGGTTCGGTCGGATTTCGAGTTCCGGTGGTTCCGGCGCCTCGGGTGTCGAGACGGTGCCGACTTTCTGCGATATCTGCTTTTGGAAGTGCGGAACGATCGCCTACCGGCGGGACGGCAAACTCTGGAAGGTGGAGGGTAATCCGGATGATCCGCTCAGTCGCGGGCGGCTCTGCCCTCGGGGAACCGGAGGGGTGGGAGCGCACTTTGATCCGGATCGGTTGCGTGCGCCGCTGATTCGAACCCACGAACGCGGTGAGGAAAAGTGGAAGGAAGTCACCTGGGGCGAGGCCCTCGGGTTCATCGCCAGGCGGATGAACGAGATCAAGGCCGGTTTCGGACCCGAAGCCATGGCGCTCTTCAGCCACGGTATCGGGGGCACTTTCTTCAAACACACCCTGAAGGCCTACGGCACGCAGAATATTGCGGCGCCATCATTCGCCCAGTGTCGGGGACCGAGGGAGGTGGGCTTTCGCCTGACCTTTGGTGATGACGTGGGATCTCCGGAAAGAACGGACATTGCCAATGCCCGATGCCTGGTTCTGATCGGCTCGCATCTGGGCGAGAACATGCACAATACGCAGGTGCAGGAGTTTGCCGAGGCGGTCGGGAAGGGGAGCAGTATCATCGTGGTGGATCCCCGATTTTCGGTCGCGGCCAGCAAGGCGAAGGTTTACCTTCCGATCAAGCCAGGCACCGACCTCGCTCTCCTGCTGGCCTGGATGCACGTGATTGTTGAGGAGGAACTCTACGACCGCGAATACGTCGAGAAATTCGGGTTTGGTTTCGAGGCGTTCTCGGCCTCATTGCGGCAATACACACCGGAGTGGGCTTATCCGGAAACCGGTATCGATCCCGATACGATCCGGGAGACCGCCCGCGAGATGGCCCGGTATCGTCCGGCGACTCTCGTCCACCCCGGGCGGCACGTCAACTGGTATGGCGACGACGCCCAGCGCAGCAGGGCGATCGCCCTGCTCAATGCCCTGTTGGGGAGTTGGGGACGAAAGGGTGGATTCTATCAGCCGGCCAGCATGGATGTGCCGACGTATCCATACCCGGAATACCCGGAGCCGGAGCGGCCGAAGGTTGACAATCCCGACCACCGTTATCCCTTTGCGCACGAGACCCTTTCCACCGGTATTCGGGAGGCCACCATTACCGGCGAACCGTATCCGATCAAGGGGTGGATGGTTTATGGCACAAACCTGCTCAAAGCTCTTCCCAATCAGGAAGAGACCATAGAGGCGATCCGGAAGCTTGACCTGCTGGTGGTGGTGGACGTCATCCCGAGCGAAATCGCCGGTTGGGCCGATGTGGTGCTGCCGGAGTCGGTCTATCTTGAGCGTTACGACGAGCTGAATGTGGAGTGGTTTCGGGAACCGTTTGTCGCCTTGCGTCAACCGGTGGTGGAATCGCCGAACGATCAGAAACCGAATTGGTGGATTGCGCGTCGTCTGGCGGAGGAACTCGGTCTTTCGGAGTATTATCCCTGGAAGACGATCGAGGAGTACCTGCGCTGGCGGGTTGAGGCGGCCGGTTTGGATTTTGATCAACTCAGGAAGGAGGGCCTGATCCGGGGCGCCCGACAGCCGATCTTTTTCGATGAAGGCGTGGTGCCGGAGTTTTATACGCCATCGGGCAAGATCGAATTCTACTCGCCCCAACTTGAGCAGGCCGGGTTCGATCCGGTTCCCCGCTACACGCCGCCGGAGCCGGGGCCTCCGGGATCCTTCCGGTTGCTTTTCGGTCGAGCTCCGGTGCATTCCTTCAGCCGAACGCAATCAAACCCGGTGCTCGCGGATGCGATGAGTGAAAACGCGATCTGGGTCAACGATCGGGTCGCCGAGCGATTGGGATTCAAAAGCGGTGACCGGGTCAGACTTCGAAATCAGAGCGGCGTTCTCAGCAATCCGATCAAGGTGAAGGCAACCCGCCGGATTCGCCCGGACTGTGTCTACATGGTTCATGGTTTCGGTCATACCTCGAAGGGCATGCGACGGGCGTTTGGCAAGGGAGCCAGTGATTCCGGTTTGATAACCACCTACAAGACGGATCCCATAATGGGCGGAACCGCCATGAACATGAACTTCGTGACGCTGGAAAGGGAGACCTGAACGATGGCGCGCTATGGTATGGTCATTGATACGCGCAGGTGCGTCGGCTGCATGGATTGCGTCGTCGCCTGCAAGACTGAGCATGGTGTCCCGGAAGGGTATTGCCGCGACTGGATCACGGAGACGGTCATGGGTGAAAGCCCGAATCTCCGGATGGAGATTCGGACGGAACGCTGCAACCACTGTGCGAATCCGCCCTGTGTCTATTGCTGTCCGACCGGCGCCAGCCACGTCCACGAAAGAGGCGGGGTTGTTCTGGTCACCGCCAATATGTGCATCGGCTGCAAAGCCTGCCTGGCGGCCTGTCCTTACGACGCCCGTTTCATCCATCCCGACGGCTACGCCGACAAGTGCACCTTCTGCATCCATCGGGTGGAAAAGGGCCTCGATCCCGCCTGTGTGGCGGTTTGCCCGACCCGGTGCATGCACTTTGGCGATCTCGATGATCCGGAGAGTGAAGTGAGCCGCCTGCTCAGAACCCGTGCCAGTCACTCACTTCTGCCTGAAGCGGGGACCGATCCCTCCATTTTCTACCTGACCTGACGTGCCCATTTCGGAATTCACATCCACCCGCGCGAACCCCATGATCGACCCGGCTCTCCATGTCTGGGGTTGGGAGATACCGGTGTATCTTTTTCTCGGCGGATTGGTGGCGGGCCTGATGATCCTTTCGGGGTTCCACATTGTTCGTACGCAATGGGATCGGCACGAAGACCGCGGTCACTATGTGACGGCGCCGATCCTCAGCCTGATACTGCTTTCCCTCGGCATGGGGACCCTCTTTCTGGATCTCGAGCACAAACTCTATGTCTGGAGACTATACCTGACATTCGAGGTGGCCTCTCCGATGTCCTGGGGGTCCTGGATCCTTCTGGGGGTCTATCCCGCCCTGATCGGATCGGCCCTGATCACGCTGCCGGACGCGATGCCCCGGGTGGCACGCTTCGTCCCTTTCCTGGTAAATGTATCCGATTGGTTGAAGCGGCCCGGAATGCTCAAGACGATCGGCTTTTCCAATGTCATCCTGGGCGTGCTGCTGGGGATCTATACGGGTATTCTCCTCAGTGCTCTCGGAGCACGCCCCCTCTGGAGCAGCGCGCTCCTCGGGCCTCTCTTTCTCTTTTCCGGTCTTTCCACCGGAGCGGCCACCCTGCATGTTCTCTCCCATCTCTCGCGCCATGGTTCGTCTGATGACGAATTCACGGATGCGGTCATGTCAGCCCTGGTCCACTGGCTGCGCCCTCCCGGGGATTCCGAAGACGCGTCTCACAAGTTGGCGCAGGCGGACAATAGTTTTCTGACGGTTGAGCTGTTCATTCTGGTGCTCTATCTGATCGGATTGCTCAGTTCGTCCGAGGTGCATCTGCGGGCAGCCCAGCTTCTGTTGACGGGGCCCTACGCCGCAGTGTTCTGGGTTTTTGTGATCGGAATGGGTATTCTGCTTCCGCTGGTGCTTCAGTTCCTGCAGGCCCAACAACGGATCCGACACACCATCGTGCCCGCCTTGCTGGTGCTTTTCGGGGGACTGCTCCTTCGATTTGTCATGGTCTCCGCCGGTCAATCCAGCCATTGGCTGCAGGCCTTTTCCCAATGAATTCCGAATAATGAATGCTTCCGCGATGAAACCCTCAAATACCCAGTCGTATTGGAATCCCTACTACGCCGGTTTTCTCCTGGGACTCGTCCTGCTTTCCGTCTTTGTGGTCATGGGCCGCGGACTTGGCGCCTCAGGAGCGTTCAGCACGGCGGTGGCGACTTCGGTGAATGCCGTCGCACCGGAACACGCGGCAGGGAACGGTTTTTATGCACACTACCTTGGGGATGGAGAAACCAGCCCCCTCAAGGACTGGCTTGTCTTTGAGGTGCTTGGGGTGATGGTCGGAGGGTTTCTTTCCGCGGCCTTGGCCAGTCGATTGAAACTATCGGTGGAAAGAGGGCCGCGAATTGCGGTCCGGGCGCGCCTGCTCCTGGCGTTGACCGGAGGTGCTCTCATGGGAATCGGGTCAAAACTCGCTTTGGGGTGCACCAGTGGTCAGGGCCTTTCGGGCGGCGCCCTGCTCAACGTCGGGAGCTGGGCTTTCATGCTCTGCGTGTTTGCCGGTGCCTACGCACTGGCCTGGTTTCTACGGAGGCAGTGGATATGAACGCTCCATTCTACAAGTTCGGGGCCTTCGGGGACGAAGTCAGCCTTATCGTGGCATTTGTCATTGGTATTGCCTTTGGTTTCGTCCTGGAGCGGGCCGGGTTCGGCAGTGCCCGAAAGCTTGCCGCCCAGTTCTATTTTCGGGACATGAGTGTGTTCAAGGTCATGTTCACGGCCATTGTCACAGCAATGGTGGGCCTCTATTTTCTTGGCCGCGTCGGGTTCATCGATCTTTCACTGATTTATCTGACGCCCACCTACCTCATTCCTCAGATCGTGGGAGGCCTCATCCTGGGGGTGGGCTTCGTCGTCGGGGGCTATTGCCCGGGAACATCGGTCGTATCCGCGGGCACGGGTCGAATCGACGGGATGGTATATCTGGCCGGTGTGGTCGTCGGGCTCATTGGATATGCGGAGATCTATCCGTTGATCGCCGACTGGACTCACTCGACGGCCCTGGGTCAGATCACCCTGCCCGGATTCTTCGGCCTGCCCCATGGTCTGGTTGTGGCCGGTGTGATCGTTATGGCGGTGGTGGGCTTTGTCGCGGCGGAATTGGCCGAGCGCCGATTTGGCGGCGTGGCGCCCGTCAAAGGTTCGCTGGTCGACCGACCCTGGCGGATGACGCCGGTTCGTGGCTTGATGGTCGGGTTGTTCGTGCTGGGCCTGATCGCGCTGTTCGCGGGCAATCCCTACCAGGGTAGTCATGCCGTTCTGGATACCAAGCAGTTGGCCATGATGGTCGGGGGTAAGCAGGACCATGTCACCGTGGATGATCTGGCCGACCGAATCATCCGGGGCGAGAACAGCTTTTTGATCCTGGATCTTCGGGATGGGGACAGCTATCAGCGTTACCACATCCCGACGGCAATGAACCTGCCATTGGCCCAGTGGGAGTCGGGGCTCATACCCCGCAACGAGACGATTCTTCTTTATTCAGACGGTGGCATTCATGCCGCACAGGCCTGGTTCCTCATGAAGGCGCAGGGCTACCCATCCGTGTATCTGTTGCACGGCGGACTGGATGCTTGGATCGACGAGATTCTCTACCCAAGCCGGTCGGCGGAGATGACTCCCGAGGCGGCCAATGCATTTGCCCGTCGCGTTGAGGTCTCCCGGTTCTTTGGCGGTTCGCCCAGGACCGGATCAGAAGGGACCCAGGGGGAGCCCCGGGAGTTGGCCCCCCCGGTCATGCCTGACATGGGTGAGGCCCCGGCAATCGCACCTAAGCGGAAGCGACGAGAGGGGTGTTGAGGAGGGAGTGGAATGGGGATTTGGGAATGCGGATTGGGGAATGCGGATTGGGGAACAAGGCGCCCTCCGTCTGCCTATTCCACTCCGAATCGATAGATCGTGGTGGTCTGGTAGGTCTTGCCGGGCTCGAGGATGATGCTGGGGAATTCGGGTCGGTTGAGTGAGTCCGGGAAACGCTGGGTTTCCAGGCAGAAGCCGTCCCACTTCTTGTAGGGCCGGCCGCATTTTCCAGTCAGGGTTCCGTCCAGGGAGTTTCCGGTGTAGAACTGGATGCCGGGCTCAGTCGTCCAGGTTTCCATTTTCCGTCCGGACTCCGGATCGCGCACCATGGCGGCGAGAATGGGGCCATCAGAACCTGAGGCCGCGAGCACATAGTTCAGGTCGAATCCGCCGGCCAGTAGAATCTGTTCGTCACTTTTTTCAATGTCGCGCCCGATGGGTTTACCGGCGGAGAAATCAAAGGGGGTGTCCGCGACCGGACGAGTCTCCCCGGTTGGAGTCATGCCGGGACGGACGGGGTGGAAGTGCTTCGCATGAATCGTCGCGAAATGCCCCAGGATGTTCCCGTTGCCCTCACCTCGGAGGTTGAAGTAGGAATGGTTGGTCAGGCTGACCGGCGTTCGCTTGTCGCCTGTCGCCAGATAGTCGATACTCAGTGCGTCGTCGGTCAGGGTGTAGGTGACGAAACATTCGAGATTTCCCGGGTAACCTTCCTCCCCATCGGGGCTCAAATAGCGGAGCCTGAGGATGGGCAGGCCGTCATCGACTCCGAGATCCGCCTCCCAGAGCTTCTGGTTGAATCCCTTCGTCCCGCCGTGAATATGGCAGGGGACGCCGTGCGGGTCGTTGTTCTTCACCAACTCGTAGGTCTCGCCGTCAAGGGTGAAGGCGCCTCCACTGATCCGGTTGCCAACCCGGCCAATCAGCGCACCCAGGTAGGGAGTGTTCTTGAAGTAGGGTTCGAGCGTGTCGAAACCGAGAACAACATCGGCCGGGGTTCCGTTGCGATCGGAAACCATGAGATGGGTGATGATCCCACCGTAATTGGTGATGCGGGCCTCGAGGCCGTTCGCGTTGCGAAGGGTGAAGAGCTGAGCGGTGTGTCCCTCGGGTGTTCGCCCGAAGTCGGTGACGGTGGGTTGGGATTGGTGTTTCATGGCAAGCTGGTTTCAGTGATCGGAAGTACCCATTGGAGCACTTTTATGTGGCCGACACGGAGTGGCGAGCCACTCCTATGGACGCACAACCAATGAACATTCGCAACCACAGGACGGTCACCTCCTTTCAACCCGAAGGCAAGCTGCCCGGTAATCCGTTCGAAGGTCTACGATAGACCGGATGGCGATCAATTGGCCGGCGCGTCGAACGGGATCTCATAGATCTCAACCAGAGCCAATCCCCCATCGCTTTCTTCCGGTTGAACGACGGCCGTGTAGACGCCGGGTTCGAGCCAGACGGCCAGTGTTGGTTCCTGATCCATGGGGGGGAATGCGCCGACCGTGGTTGCGATGGACATGAGATTGGTGTGATAATTGTCAGGAAGATGGGTGTTGGCATATGGGGCCGTCGCGAGAATTTCAGACCCTCGATAAAGGGTGAGTTCTGGATCGGGCAGGTAATCCGGCAGGTTGTAGAGAACGAGTGAGGGTCCGATGGCTCGAACGAAGACCTGGCGTGGCCGGTCTCCGTAGATCACAAACCCGACAACAAGAGGTTCACCTTTCGCACCGACGAGTCCCCGGACCGAAAGATTCAGGAGGCGTGGATCGGAAGTGGTTCCCCCGATGGGCTCTCGAAGGTGGTAGACCTCGGCCAGGGCGGTGCCCGTGCCCGCGTCGTTACCCGAAATATGGACCATGAAGCTGCCCGGTTGGGCGCCGATGAGCAACGCAGCGTCTTTTGCTTGAGGGTCGAGCGCGAATGCTCCCGCGCGCTCATGAGCCAGTCTCATCGCGTCTGCCTCGTGGAAGTCGATCCAGTGATGGTTGGTGGCCAGAAGAACGTCATTCTGGATCACCTCGAGTTTGGGATCGACCAGGGGATCCGGGACATTGAATTGGGCCAACGCAGGTCCGATTCCGCGAACAAGGAGATCTGCCGGACCGGGACCCTTGACCACGAGGCCGGCGATGAGAATACCGCTTCCCGTTCCGACCCGGCCACGACTGGAGAGGTTGATCAGGCCGGCCCTCGACTCTGTTCCGCGCCTCAAGCCGCTCACCGGCAGAGCGGTCTCTCCGGTCTCGAATTGGCCCGTAACGGTTGCGTTCTCCGGGATGAACTCCAGTCGCAGGAGACATTCGGACCCCTGATCAAGAACAAACCTGCCCTCGGGCGAGATCAGGCCGGCACCGCTGATCAATTGGTCTGTCGTATGCATGACCACGATGGCTGTCCCTGTCGTATCGACGATGGCTGCGCCCTCACAGAAGGGGACCCCGATAATTGCGAGCCGGTAGTACCCGGCGGCGGCGTGAGCAATCTGGTCGCTCTTCGGGGCGTTGAGTGTGAGGTGTTTTTCCGCGACCCCGATCTGTTTCCGCATGGAGAAAGAACCCTCAATGAACTGTCCTTGCTGGTC